>Ga0316188_10000326_pt1 | contig 19630 bp, 12 predicted proteins | sample Phiworburrow1_MG_FD_204933 | JGI IMG/M metagenome (GOLD analysis project Ga0316188, IMG submission 204933) | Coastal sediment microbial communities from Maine, United States - Phippsburg worm burrow 1 | ecosystem: Environmental > Aquatic > Marine > Coastal > Sediment | place: USA: Maine... | reverse complement strand
GCGACGGCGCCGCGGCGCTGGTCGACGCCCACCCGAACATCGAGATCCGACTGTTCAACGCCTGGCGAGCGCGCTCGCTGACGGGTCGCGTGTTCGAGATGTTCGGGCGCGCCGAACGGATCAACCACCGGATGCACAACAAGCTGTTCGTCGCCGACAACCGGGTTGCGGTGATCGGCGGGCGCAACATCGGCAACGAGTATTTCGGCCTTTCGAACGAGTTCAACTTTCGCGACCTGGACGTCCTCGGCGTCGGCCCGGTGGCGCGCCAGGCCTCGGCCGTGTTCGACCGCTTCTGGAACAGCGAATGGGTCATGCCGGTCGCCGCACTGGGCATCGCGGCAACGCACGACGACCTCGCGAGGGTCCGTACCCCGCTGCGCGAGCAGCTGGGCTCGGCCCCCTCGCTGGCACGCTTCCCGGTCGATCGGCAGGACTGGTCCGACGCGCTGGCCGCGCTCGACCGGGGGTTGCACATCGGTGCGAGCCGCGTGCACACCGACAGCCCCGACGCGGACGCGGTCAACCACCACATGCCGGCGGCGATCCGCGAGCTGCTCGCCAGTGCCCGGCGCGAGGTACTGATCACCAACGCGTACATCATCCCGGGCGCGCACGCGCTGCAGCGCACGCGGGAGCAGATCGGGCGCGGCGTCGAATTCCGCATGCTGACGAACTCGCTGGCGTCCCACGACGTGCCGGCGGTGAACAGCCACTACAAGCAGTGGCGCAGGCCGCTGCTGGAGGCGGGCGTCGATCTCTACGAGATGCGTTCCGACGCCGCGGTGCAGTCCTCGCTGGCCGACACGCCGCCGGCGAAAGCGGAGTTCATGGGGCTGCACGTGAAGGCCATGGTGATCGACCGCGAACGTGTCTTCATCGGATCGATGAACCTCGATCCCCGCTCGTGGGACATCAACAGCGAGATGGGCGTCGTCGTCGACAGCGAGGGACTCGCGCGCGAACTCGCGGCGGCGATGGAGCGGGACATGCGCCCCGAAAACGCCTGGCACGTGGTGCTCGGAGCGGACGGCGCGGTGCGCTGGATCTCGGGCGACAAGGCGCTGACCACACAACCCGCCCGCAGTTTGTGGCAGCGAATCGAAGACGTCATCTTCATGGCATTTCCGCGCGACCTCTACTGACCGGGGGCCCGCGGACCCCCGGGTGCCGCGGCCTGCCCGTCCCGCAGGGTCGCTGCGACGATATCGATTGCCGCCCGCACCAGGGCCGCGCGTGGCACGTCGTCCCGAAATGCGAACGAAAGCGCCGGCATCGTTCGCGACACCGGTATCGCCACCGCGTAGTGATCGGCGTTCGCGTAGCCCAGCAGGTAGCTGCGCGGCGCGATCTGATCGCTCCAGAGGAGCCGTCCATCGTTGCGCGGATCGACCGCCGCGAGCCAGTCGTAGCCGGCGCGGCTGACCGGGGAGATCCGGTCCGGCCGGGGAGCGGCGACCAGGGTGAATACCGGCCCCTTCATGTCCGCCCCATGCCGCCGCCACCATTCGAGCCGGACGTCGCGCCGCAGGTCCCTGATCTCCGCGCCGTCGCCCGCATTGCATTCGGGCAGTGGAAACGCCGCCGCCCACCGGCGGTACACCGAATCCAGACGATCCGCGAGCGGGCTCCCGTTCACGGCGCCGGCCACCCCGACCAACGCAGCGATCCGCTCGGCGGTTTGTGGGTACCGCGCCATGAGTTCCAGCACGTCGGTCATCCCCTTGGAATGCGCGAACACGATGTACGGCCGCGAATCGACGGCGCCGGCTTCGAGAAGCCCGGCGAGGTGCCGTGCATTCGCCGCGACGCTGCCCCGGCCGGGCACGCCCAGGAAGTCGACCACGAACCCCTCGGATTCGAGCGGAGCACGGACATCGGCGAACGGCTCGGCGAATCGCCCGAGGCATTCCGCGAAGAAACCTGGCACGAACGCGATCCGGTAGCGCTGCGGCAGATCGGCGGCGACGGCCGGTTTCGCAGCGGATGCGGCCACCGGTGCCTCGCCGGGCAGGCGCAGCAGCACCTCGTCGCACCGACCGGCTTCGGCCGGCAGGCGGGCGCACACGGCGCTCCGGTAGCTCGCGCGCAGGTCGACGACGCCTGCATCCCCGATCGTCGCGAGCACGGTCGCGGGTACGGTCTCCGAGTATCGTTCCAGAGGGCGAGAGGCGCATGCGACCAGGGCGAACACGGTGCACAGGGTCAGCAGACGCGTCGCCGTGCGCACCTAGTCCATCCCCACTGTCGCTTCGGTCCTGAAGAAATCCATCCTTCGTCTGTTCTCCTCGCCGCGCCCTGCACGGCGCTCCTCGGGGGTCAGGTCGTAGTCGACCCTCGCGCTGGCGACCGCGCGGCAGGTCATGTAGGCGCGCACCCGCGAATCCTCGAGCGCGTCGAACTGCTGGTTCAACGCATCGACGACCTGCGCCTTTACCCGGAACAGGCGAATCGCTCCGTCGAGATCGTCCACCGAGGCAGCACGCAGTCGGGCGATGCACTCGGACACCGTGCCCTCGCCGCACACCGGCGGGGCGCGCAGCGCCCTGACCTCGGGCACGCGGTCCTCGAAATCGGTGTACAGCTGATCGATCGTCTCGAGCAGCGCGTCCTGATAGCGCATGCCGCTCTCGTACAGGCTGTGCAGGCAGGAAGCGCACCACTCGCCCAGCCCCTCGAACAGCCAGTCCATCAGCGTGCCGCGCGCCTCGCGCTGCGCCTGGACGACGAACAGGCTCTCGCGTTCCGCCACGAATGCCGAATAGCCGGACCGCGCGCAGACGGACGACTCCCAGGCACGGATGATGTCCACGTCGCTCTCGGGTCGCCTGCCCTGATTGGGCATGATCTCCGCGACGACTTTGATCCGCTTCGCGCTCTCGTCGAGCAGGAACGTGACACGCCGGTAGGCGATCGGCCAGTCCGACAGCGAACTGACGTTCAGTTCGAGCAGGCTGCGCGTGCCGAGCCGGTGAGTCGCCCAGTAGCCCCGATGCGTGTGCGCTGAGAGATAGATCAGCGGATGTTCCAGCTTCCCTATCGCCGCTGCTATTCGGAACTGCGATCCGAAGCTCAGTTGATTCCAGTTGTGGTGGCCGGCAAATACGACGACGTCGCCGTCCCGGCGCGCCTGCTCGAGCCAGGGCGCGATCGCGTCGAGCTGGTCGGTGCGGACGTGGCCGATGTGCCCCGGGCTGACAGAGCGCAGGGTGTCGAGCATGCCGACGACGAAGTCGACCTGGTTGGTGTCCAAGCCGATGACCGTCACCCGACGATGAGCGCCCGGCGCGGCAGGCAGGCTCAGCTTCTGTGCGATGAAGGAGTTGCCGTAGGCACTCTCGTCGAGGAGCCTCGCCTCGATCGCCTGCAGGAAAGCCTGCGGATCCGGGTTCCGCCACGAGACTCTCGCCTCCCCCGATTCCGGCGGAGGCACCAGTCCCCGAATGTGTCCGCGCCCGCTTGCGAGACTGCGAAGATAGGCGGCAATGAAGCCCCGCTTGTCCACCGCGACGGCGCGAGGATCTGTCCGTTCGCTCCTTCCGTCCTCGCTCGCACCGCGCACGCACCCCCGGTACCAGGTGCCGCGACTGCGATCGGATCTGGCGGTGGCCAACGGCCGGTTGAAGATGCCGAACATCAGCCCGTCGTGGTTGCCGGGCAGGATCGCGGTGGGCTGGAGGGCGTTGTCGAACACCGCGCTGATGCGGCCGAGCTCGGACTCGCAGGACATGTCCAGAAGGTCGCCGAGGTGGAGCACCGGCTCGTCGGCGTGGGTCGCGAGGACCGACTCGAGGACGCGGCGGCCGAACAGCGGCTGTTCCGGCGGTCGCTGTGCGACTTCGACATACGCATCCACCGCACCGTCGTTGTCGTGCAACGGGAAGCCCGTCGATTCGTGCTCCTGCGTGTCGCCGAGAAGGACGATCGGGCGGGTCAGCGCCACGAAGTCCCCACCGACTTCGTCCGGCGGCGGGGGTTCGGGCGTGATGAACTGCGCACACGCGGAGAGAAGTGCGATCGGAATGAGGCGCCAGACGGCCCGCGCAATCGCGACTGACGCGATACGCTCAAAAAGCGCGCAACGTCGTGCCCCGCATCGGGACTGCCCCGCCTTCGGCATTTCACCGCTGTGGTGTCGGGAACGCATCATGAAATCCGTACGAGATCCAGTCCTGCGCGACCGCCGCCGGGCTGGGTTTGCGACCGCTGCAGGGAAGCAGGTCGCTGTGCCGACGGCGACCGTCGCCCGACGCATGTCCCCGCGTGGCGGGCGCGAAGCGCGGGAGTGTGCAATATTTCGGCCGCTGCGGCAATCGCAGGCGTTTCGGTTCGCCGCGGCCATGGAAAGGAAGCGATCTTGCACGATGCAGGCGTATCGGCCCCGCCCTCTCGGTTGGCGCCAGGTCTTCGGACTTCGCTGCTGGCGGTCCTGCTGCTGGCGATTCTGCTGTTGGCTACGGACGCGAGCGATGCACGGCCGACGGCGGACGAAGCGCGCGGCAGGACGCGCGTGGTGGTGCTGTCGGACTTCAACGAGAGCTATGGGTCGGTGCACTACTCCTCCAACGTCGACGGCGCGGTTGCGCGAGCGATCGCGCTCGCGCCGGATCTGGTCATCAGCACCGGTGACATGGTGGCGGGCCAGCGTCTCGCTCCGCCGCTGGACCGCGAGGAAGTCTCCGCGATGTGGCGAGCATTCCATCGGCGGGTGAGCGACCCGCTCGCGGCAGCAGGGCTGGCGTTCGCGGTGACGCCGGGAAACCACGACGCCTCCAGCGGGGAGCGGTTTCGCCTCGAGCGCGAGGTCTACCGGGAACAGTGGCTCGCGCGCAGGCCAGCAGTCGAATTCGTCGACGCCACCGACTACCCCTTCCAGTACGCATTCCGCGTCGGCGACGTGCTCTTCGCCTCGCTCGACGCGACCTACGTCGGCCACCTCTCGCACGCCGCGAAGAACTGGCTGCGCGATCTGCTCGGGAAGGTCGGCCCGGACTACCGGCATCGCGTGGTGTTCAGCCACATTCCGCTGTGGCCGTTCTCCGTCGGTCGGGAGTCGGACTTCCTCGGCGACCCCGAACTCGAGGAGATCCTGCAGCACGGGCAGGTCGACCTGCACCTCACCGGCCACCACCACGCCTACTATCCCGGCTACAAGGACGGTGTGCGCTATGTCAGCCAGGGCTGCCTGGGCGCGGCGCCGCGCCCGCTGATCGGCACGAAGGAAATCCCGGCACGCAGTCTCGTCGTGATCGACTTCGACCCCGCCGGCCCGGTCCGCGTCGAAGCCTACGCGGGGCCCGGGTTCGCGCAAGTGATCCCGCGGAGCATGCTTCCTCCGAGGATCGAATCCCGTCGGGCGACATTCGTGCGGGACGATCTGGCCGCCTCCGGCGCGCGCGCGGGCCCAGGGGGAATACCCGAGCGTTGAAACCGGGCGCCCCAGGGGTCCGCGCCGCGGCGCACGGTCTGGCGCGCATCGTCCGCAGCTTCCTTCTGCGGGCAGGCGCCGCAAGCAGGCAAGGCTCGCGCGGGAGAGGCTCCAAACTGTCAAGTACCTGCTATTTGCGACGCGCCGCAGCCGCTAGACTGCGCCCCGTCGCGCGTGGACCTCTTCGGAGGAACTCGCGTCGAGACCTGCCCTTGCATCCGCGCTCATCGGAGCGGCCGCATCTTCGGCAGAGGCTGCTCGCACAGCAGACGCCGAGCTGACGAAGGCGGATTGCCCTGCCCGCGCGACCACGCTCATCGACGTCGCGGCAGACTCCGTCGGGGTAATGCGCGAAGATTGGAGGTAACTGGGAATGAAGAGTTTTCTTCTGGTTCTGGTCGGACTGATCATTGGTGGCGCAGCGACGGTCGTGCTCGCCCCCGCGTTGCTGGGGGTTGGTGCGGGTGTAGGCATCGCTACCGGAATGAAAGCGGGCGCCTGCCTGACCGTCGAAGCCGCCAAGGAACGCGGCTTCATCACCGCTGAACAGGTCGACGAGGTGCTGCGGGCCGCCGTCAAGCAGATTGCCTCGTCCGCGCCCGATGGGAGTGCCGCCGCGCTCACCGACGCAGACGCCGAGTGCGCGAAAGTCGTCTCCGACCTCAAGAAGGCCGCAAAGAACTAGCGCGATCCCACTGCCCTCCGAAATCCGGTAATGCAACCCAGGCCGCAAGAACGTTTACCGCGCCGCGCGAAGCCGTCGCGCCGGATTCTGTCGATTGTGCTGACCGCGGCGCTCGTCGGAACAGGCACCGCGGCCGGATCCGAACTGGTTCGCGGCAAGACCGCAAACTACCGCTCCCCGGCCGGCGTGCAGGAGCGCTGCGTGATGCTCGAGCGCATGCCGGAAGCGGTCTACCGGGAGTCAGACACGCGCGAGGAAGCGGCGTTCTGCGCCATCGACCTGCACGGCCTCACCCACGCCATGTGCCCCAAGCTCTTCAGCACGAGCCCGGGCACGCTCGTCTACGACGTGTCCTCCGGGCCCTACGGCGGCAACCCGTCGGGCTTCGAGCGCGAGATCTGCCCGCGCGGTCACGTCGTCGAAAAGGAGGCGGTCGACGAGCCGATCTCGTTCAAGATGTCGGTGAACACGCGCGAGACGAGTGCGACGTTCGCGAATGCTTCATTCATCTACTACCACTTCGCCAGGTACTTCGACGCGGCGATCCACGTGCCTGCAGCAGTGTTCCGCAGCATCGACCGGAACGCGCATCTCGCCCGCGTGGCGAGCCGCGGCGAGTCCCTGTCCGCCGGGCGTGCGGCGCTGAAGATGAACCATGCGGCGTGGGCGGCGCTCGCGAAGGCCGAGGGCGCGCCCGACACCTACAGTCCCACCGACGAACTCTTCAGCGCGGATCGGAAGCAGGTCTACGGCGTGATGCTGCACCCGCGCGGACGGCGCTACGGCGAGGAAATCAACGGATCGCGAAAATCGGGCTGGGGCGACGGTCAGAGCCGTGATTTCCAGCAGACGCCGGCCTTCATCGCGCTGGCAACCGATCGACCGTTGCACGAAGCGATCGAACAGGGCCTCGCGCGCGGCCACCAGAGTTCCGCGGTTCCGGCGGGCGCACGCGTCGAGCAGATGGCATTCTGGATGAGGGAACTCGTCGACATCACCCTCCTCGACTACATCTTCAGCCAGCAGGACCGGATCGGAAACATCGACTACCTGAGCTTCTGGTACTGGAGCGAGAACGCCGAACTGCGCAGGATGCCGGCGCAGGGGGCGCACCCTCCGGACGAAATCGCCCGGTTCTCGCCGAAGCTGATCAAGCGCACCGAGCTCGGCGACAACGATGCCGGCGTACGAACGAGCTACGTCAACTACACCAAGCGCACCGGCATGCTCGAGCGCATCCGCCACTACGCTGCCGGAACCTACCGACGCCTGCTCGCGCTCGACCGGGATTTCGCCGCGCGCGGCCCGTTGCACGAGCACGTCCGCACGACCTTCGGGCTCACGGACAGGGAGTTCGCGCAGATCGTCTCGAACACCCGTGGCGCGGCAGCGATCATGAGGGAGAGTTGCGGCAAGGGCATTCTGCGATTCGATCTCGAGCCGGAAACCCTGTTGCGCGACGGGAAAGTGGCGGAGTCCCGGGTCGATTGCGATAATCCCTGACCCGCCGTCCGCGCGAGCACGATCGCATGTCCGCTACTCACACGACCACCGCGCCTGCTCCCCCGCCGCGCGGTCCGCTCGAGCGATTCCTTCGCGTCTTCACCGACGTGCGTCAGGGCGAGGGAGTCCAGCTCCTGCTGCTCACCCTCAACGTGTTCCTGATCCTGACCGCCTACTACGTGATGAAACCGGTGCGCGAGGCGCTGATCCTGGACCAGCCCGGGGGAGCCGAGCTCAAGAGCTACGCGTACGCCGCGCAGGCCCTGCTCCTCGTCGTACTGGTCCCGATCTACGGCTCGCTCGCGACCCGGCTGCCCCGGCGCAGGCTCATCAACTCGGTCACCGCCTTCTTCATCGCCTGCTTGCCCCTGTTCTATCTGGCCGCCGAGGCGAAGCTGCCGGTCGGCCTGGTCTTCTTCCTCTGGATCGGCGTGTTCGGTCTCATGGTGATCGCGCAGTTCTGGGCCTACGCGAACGACATCTACACGCCCGAGGCGGGCAAGCGACTGTTCGCCGTCATCGCTTTCGGCGCGTCGAGCGGCGCGGTATTCGGCGCTTGGATTTCGAGCCACCTGATACGAACGCTGGGCGTCACCCCCCTGCTGCTCGCCGCAGCCACGGTCCTCGCAACGAGCCTGGTCCTGTTCAACGTCATCGACCTGCGAGGACAGGCCGAGAGGCGCAGGAGCGCAACGGCCGTGAAGGAAGACGTACCGATCGGCGACGGCAACGCGTTCGGGCTGGTCCTGCGCAACCGGTACCTGCTGCTGATGGCGCTGGTCATCTTCCTGCTGAACTGGGTCAATTCCGCCGGCGAGTACATCCTCTCCTCGATCGTCAAGCAGGCCGCGGACGCCGATGTCGCCGCCGGGAGACTCGCGGCCGGCGACGAAGGCCGCTTCATCGGCGCGTTCTTCGCCGACTATTTCCAGATCGTCAACATCGCGGGCATGGTGCTGCAGCTCTTCGTGGTCTCGCGCGTGGTCAAGTATCTGGGCGTCCCGGTCGCGCTCTGCATCCTGCCCCTGGTGGCCCTCGGCAGTTATACCGTCGCTGCCCTCGTCCCGTCCCTGATGATCATCCGCTGGGTGAAGACGGCGGAGAACTCGGTCGATTACTCGCTGATGAACACGGTTCGCCAGATGCTGTTCCTGCCGACCACGCGCGAGGAGAAGTACAAGGCGAAGCAGGTGATCGACAGCTTCGTCGTGCGCAGCGGAGACGTGCTGTCCGCGGGGACGGTCTATCTGGGCACGACCTTCCTCGCACTCAGCGTCTCGCAGTTCGCGTGGATCAATGTGGCGCTGGTGGTGGCCTGGCTCGCGCTCTCCGTGGCGACGGGCCTGGAGTTCCGGCGCAGGGTCGCCGCCCAGGAGGCCGGCGGCACGTGACCACAGTGCCCCGGCCTGCACAGGCGGCACCGCCGCGTCGTCCTCCGCGGCTCGGGCTGTCGGCGAAGATCGTCGCCGGGCTCGTGCTGGGAGTCCTCGCGGGACTGTTCTTCGGCGAACCCGCGGCGGCGTTGCAGCCGGTCGCCGACATCTACATCCGCCTGATGCAGATGACGGTGCTGCCCTACCTCCTGCTGACCCTGATCATCGGGATCGGCCGGATGGACGCAGCCACGGCGAAGCGGCTCGCCCTGCGCGGCAGCCTGCTGCTGATCCTCTTCTGGATTCCGACCATCTGCGTCGTCGGGCTGATGCCGCTCGCCTTCCCCAGCATCGCCAGTGCGTCGTTCTTCAGTTCCTCGCTGGTCGCTGCCCGCGAACCACTGGCATTGCACGAAATCTATGTTCCGTCGAACCCGTTCAACGCGATGGCAAACGCAGTCATTCCGGCGGTCGTGCTGTTCAGCTCGGCCGTGGGCGTCGCCCTGATCGGCATTCCGGGGAAGTCGACCTTGCTCGCCAACCTGCAGGTCCTGGAGCAGGCAGTGGTTCGCGTGACACGCTTCGTCATCTCGCTGACACCGCTCGGCGTGCTCGCCATCGCCGCGGTCGCGGCCGGAACGCTGGATCTCGCCACGCTCGAGCGACTCGAGGTCTATCTCGTCTGCTTCGCCGCCGCGGCGCTGCTGCTTGCCTTCGTCGTGCTGCCGATGCTGGTCACTGCGCTGACGCCGTTCACTTACAGGGAGATCGTGTCGGTCTCCAGGGACGCGATGCTCACCGCTTTCGTCGCCAACAGCGTGTTCATCGTTCTGCCGATGCTGGTCGAGCAGGCCAACGCACTGATGGAAAAGCACTCGGTGCGGACGCCCGAAGCGAGCTCGACGGTCGACGCCCTCGTCCCGATGGCCTTCACCTTCCCGAACTCGGGGAAGCTGCTGACGCTGCTCTTCGTCCCCTATGCTGCCTGGCTCACCGGCAGTCCGCTCGAGTGGGAAAGCTACGGCGCGCTGTTCGGCGCGGGTATCGTCGCGTATTTCGCCAAGGCACAGGTAGCCCTGCCCTTCCTGCTCGACCTCGTCGGCGTGCCTCAGGATCACTTCCAGCTCTACATCCCGACGACCATCGTCACCGGCAAGTTCGACTCGATGGTCTCGGCCATGGCCCTGCTGGCGTTCTCGTTGATCGGCGCGGGCGCGATGACCGGCTTCTTGCGCGTCGCGCCGGCCCGGATCTTCCTGAGCGCCGCAGTCCTCGCGGCTGGGGTGGCAGCGACAATAGTGGGCACGCGCGTCGGCCTCGCGGCAGTGGTAGACACCGGGTACCACAAGGACGAAGCCCTTCGCCGGATGCACGCACCGCGAACGACCTCCCCGGCGATCGTCCACCGCGACCTCCGCGCCCTCGCCACCGACGTCGAACATCGCGATCTGCCGGCGCTGGATCGCATCCGGTCCCGTGGTTCGCTGCGCGTGGGCTACGACGCGACCTACACGCCGTTCAGCTTCTTCAACGCCGACGGCGAGCTGGTCGGCTTCGATGTCGAACTCGCCCACAGTCTCGCGCAGGCGCTTGGCGTCGCTGTCGAGTTCGTCCCCGTGGCATGGCGGCAGATGCCGGAGATGCTGGCGAAGAAGGTGATCGATGTCATGCCCGGGGTATGGTATCGCCCCTTCTGGTTTTCCTCGGTCCGTCTCTCCGATCCGTATTTCGTCGGCACGATGGCGCTGCTGGTGCGCGACGAGCGACGCCACGAGTTCGCGACCATCGCCGCGCTGCAACGCAGCCGTGGCCTGAAGATCGGCGTTCCCCTGGACGTGACGCAGATCCGCTACAGCCTGGAACGCTATTTCGGCGACACGGACGCGACCTTCGTTCCGCTCGAGTCCTCGGCGCCTTTCCTGGAGGGACGTCAGCCGGAGCTGGACGCGTTCCTGACCCCGGCCGAGAGCGGGGCTGCCGCGACGCTGCTGCACCCTCAGTACAGCGTCGTGGTACCGCAGCCGGATCCTGTGACCGTACCCACCGGCTTCGGCGTCGCGCTTCAGTCACTCGATCTGGTCGACGCGGTCAACGAGTGGATCATCTTCGCGAAGAGCGAAGGAACGATTCAGCGCGCCTACGACTACTGGGTGCTCGGCAAGGGTGCCGAGGCGACACGACGACGCTGGTCGGTCATGCACGACGTCCTCGGTTGGGGACGCTGATTCGATGTCCTTCACGCTTCGCAACGCGACCTTCATCACCGGAAAGGAGGCAATTTCCATGAGCCGCCCGTCACGCCATCTGGCACAACATGCAGTCGCCTGCGGGTTCCTGGCGATCGGACTGACCGGCGCGGCGCTCGCCTTGGACGGCACGGAGGCGAAACCGCAGGCCAGCGGCCAGCATCGCGAGTGGATCGCGCAGATGAAGGAGAACGCGCGCGGCCCCTTCTCCTCCATCAAGTGGTTCTGCAAGGACGGAAGGGTGCTCGCGCCGAAGGACTACGCTTGCGCGAAACGCGGCGAGGGCTGGCAGCACGGCGAGTGGAGCGACCGGACGAAGGAACTGAGGTCGAAGGGGTACAAGGTAGCGACGCTGCTCGCGGGGATGGATGCGAGCGCGGCGCTCGCGGCGCCCGACTTCGCGGACACCTACGCGCAACTGCTCATCGAGAAGTTCCTTTTCGCCGCCGACGACGGATGGATCATGCGCAAGGCGCAGTTCTATCGCGGCGCGATCCAGGAAGAGGACGAACGCGAAGCCGCCCGAAAGCTCCTGACCACGATGGCCGGACGCGACGACTGGATCGGCTACCGCTATCCGGCGCTGCGTGCGGGCGTGCGGCTGCTGCCCCACGGAGCGGACACCGCGTCGGCACAGAAGGTGCGCAACATGGCAGCCGCCCTTGCCGGAAAGGATCCCGGCTTCCAGCGGCTTCGGGTGAAGATCCACGGCTCGCCGGACGCGTCCGACGCTGCGAGCGTGCGCGACTACGCAGCGAAAGCAGCCGACACGGAAATGCAGCGGCAAGCCGAAGCGCTCGCCGTCGAGATTGACCGCGTGTACGCGCCGCGCCCGCTCGGCGAGGTGCTCGAAGAGAGCGCCAGGCGCCTGAGCGCCGCGCCCTGGCTGCAGGAGCAGTTGCGCGGCGCGCGAGCCACCCTAGCGCGCGACCCGGGTGCGGCGTCGCGCTATCGAACGACCGCCGACCTGCTCGCGACCCTGCGCGACGCGCTGCCGAAGCTGCGCAGCGCAGAGGCACGCCTGCGCCTGCTCGAGCTCTCGCTCGCGGTCGAGGCGGAGAACTTCCGGGCCTCAGCGGAGCTGCGCAGCGGAGTCGCCGGGGCGTCCCGTGGCGACGGCCTGCGCCTGCTCCAATCCGGCGTCGAGGCCGCCTACGGCTACGGAACGATCAACGCGCGCGAGCGAACGGAGTCGCGCAAGGCGTTGCAGCGGCTTTCGTCGACCGAGGTCCCCCTGGCGACCTACCTGCGCGAGCTTCGTTACCTCGGCCTCCTGCCCGGATGGGGCACGCAGGGCCTGAGGCTGCACTTTGGCGAGGCGATGGAGAAGCTCGGCGAGATCGAACCGCTCGCCGAGCTGTTCATACAGGACCAGCTTCGCGGCAGCCCGCTGCTGTTCTACTCCCAGGTCCTGGACCTGATGTCGCGGGACGCGAACCGGCTTGCCGGCGTGCAGCACAAGCTCCTCGGCAAGGACATCGGCGCCGGCTTCAACGCGCTGAATCCGGGGCTCGCGCGCGGCATCCTGCGCGCCGCGCCGGACATGAAGCGCGTCGAGGAATTCCGGCCCGACGGCATCTACGTCCTTCCCGAGACGGTGGCCGACCTGCCGCCGCTCGCGGGGATCCTGACCGCCGGAGCGGGGAACCCACTGTCGCATGTCCAGCTTCTCGCGCGCAACCTGGGAATTCCGAACGTCGCGGTCGACGAATCACTGCTGCCGGCACTGCGCGCGAACGACGGCAAGGCCATCGTGCTCGCTGTCAGCCCGGCGGGCCTGGTGCAGATCAACGAAGACGGTCCGCGTTGGGATGCCGTCTTCGGGGCCGGGCAGAAGGCGGAGCAGAACGTGATGTTCGAGCCCGACCTGAAGAAGCTCGACCTCTCGAAGCGGGAGTTCGTCAGCCTCGACGAACTCCGCGCAAGCGACTCCGGCCGAATCGTCGGGCCGAAGGCGGCAAAGCTCGGTGAGCTGAAGTCGCACTTTCCGGATCGCGTCGCGCCTGGCGTCGGCATACCCTTCGGGCTGTACCGGGAGACCGTGCTCGAGCGGCCGTACAGGAACTCGGGGAAGACCGTGTACCAGTGGATGGTCGAGAACTTTCGCAAGCTCGAGGCGATGCCCGCCGGGTCGGCGGAAACCGCGGAGTTCGGCGAGAAGCTGCGCGCAGAGATCTACTCGATCGTGAGCAGCACCGACCCGGGCGACGAGTTCCGTGCGCGCCTGCGCGAGGCGATGGCGAAGACCTTCGGTCCGGGGTTCAAGGGTGGCGTCTTCGTGCGCTCCGACACCAATGTCGAGGACCTGCCCGGCTTCACCGGCGCCGGACTGAACCTCACGCTGTTCAACATCGTCGGGTTCGACAACCTGGTCAAGGCGATCTCCGAGGTCTGGGCGTCGCCGTACACGGCGCGCGCGTGGGCGTGGCGACAGTCGCACATGAGGGGTCCTGAGCACGTCTACCCGGCGGTGCTGCTGCTGCAAACCGTACCTTCCGACGTCTCCGGCGTGATGATCACGCAGGATGTGGACACGGGCGACTCGGGCGTGCTCTCCGTGGCGGTGAACGAAGGTGTCGGCGGTGCGGTGGAGGGCCAGGCCGCCGAATCGGTGCGAATCGAGCGTGCGTCCGGGGAAGCACGTCTGATGGCGGCGGCGACCGCGCCGCGGCGCATGGTGCCGCGGGCCAGCGGCGGCATCGCCCGGGTCCCGGTTTCCGGCGCGGACACCCTGCTGGGTGCGAACGAGATCCGGCAGCTGATCGCGTTCGCGGACGAGATCCCCAGGCAGTTTCCCCAGCGCGGCGAAGACGGCAAGCCGGTGGCCGCCGACGTTGAGTTCGCCTTCGTCGGCGGCAAGCTGTGGTTGCTGCAGATCAGGCCGTTCAACGAGAGCCGCGAGGCCCGCGGCGCTGCGTACCTGATCGGAATGGACAAGGCGCTGGAAGCCAACGTGAACCGTACGGTCGACATGGGAGCGATGATCCAGTGAACTACCGCCGCCACTTTTTCGCCCTCGCGATCGCCGCCTGCGCTGGTGCTGGCGGCGTTGCCGGCGCCTATCCGCTGGACGGCTACGAGGAGACCGGCATTCGCCGGCTCGAGGGCAGCCGGCTCGCCCATGAGGGCGTGGTCAAGGACGTCAGGCAGCCCCCGGGCGCGCTGCTCGGGCTGAAGGACGTCGACCTGCGACTCGTCGGCCAGACCTTCGATCTGCCGGAGCCGGACCCCGATTTCGCGCGGCAGGTCAACGAGGTACTGACCGGCAACATGGATGCCTACGGCCTCGCGGTGCTGGACCTGACCGACCCCGCGAAGCCGCGATATGCGGAGCACCGAGGCGAGCACAAGCAGAACGTCGGCAGCGTCGGCAAGCTCATCGTCGCGCTGTCCCTCTTCCAGGCGCTGGCGGACATCCACCCGTCCGACGTGCAGGCGCGCAAGCGCCTGCTGCGCGAGACCGTCGTCACCGCGGACGGTTTCTCGCAATCCGACCATCACACGGTGCGCATCTTCGATCCGAAGACGAGAGCCCTCACGCGCCGCGCGGTGAGAGTCGGCGACCAGGCAACGCTTTACGAGTGGCTCGACTGGATGCTCTCGCCGAGCTCGAATTCGGCTGCCGGGATGATGATGCGCGAGACGATGCTCATGCGCCAGTACGGCGCGGCCTATCCGCCGCCCGAGCCGGAGATCAAGCGATTCTTCGAAGAGACGCCCAAGCACGAACTGACCGCGCTCTTCGAGACGGCGTTCTACGAGCCGGTCAGGCGCAACGGACTCGACCTCGCGATGCTCCGCCAGGGCAGCTTCTTCACAGCGACCGGCAAACAGCGGGTCCCCGGAGCGGGTGACAGCTACGGCACCGCGCGCGAGCTGATGCGCTATCTGCTCCGCATGGAGCAGGGGCGGCTCGTGGACGAGTTTTCGAGCCGCGAGATCAAGCGGCTCATCTACGTGACCGAACGACGCATCAGGTACGCGTCGTCGCCCGCCCTTGCGGGCGCCGCCGTCTACTTCAAGTCCGGCTCCCTGTACGAGTGCGCGAAGGAAGCGGGGTTCAGCTGCAAGCCCTACGCCGGGAACGTCAAGAACTACATGAACTCCGCGGCGATCATCGAATACCCGGCGGGCCAGCGGCAGCTCTACTACATGAGCACGCTCGTGACGAACATCCTGCGCAAGAACTCGGCCTCCGAGCACCAGGCGCTGGCGACACGACTGCAGAAGCTGATCGAACAGATCCACGGCTCGCGGTGAGCCGCCATTTCATGCCCTACTGGAGAACTTGATGAGAGTCGCACTCGTACTCGCCTGCGTCGTCCTTGCCGCCGGATGCAGCAAGCTCACGCCGGAAAACTACGCGAAAGTGAAGATCGGAATGCCGTACAGCGAGGTCACGACGATCCTGGGCGGGCCCGACAGCTGCAGCGACACCGCCGGCTTCAAGAGCTGCCGCTGGGGCGACGACAAGCGCAACGTCACGGTGCGCTTCGCCGGCGAGAAAGTGGTGGTCCACACCGCGGACAATCTTCGCTGATCGCTACGGGCGCCGCAATGGACCGGAGGCGCGCAGCCCTGGTCTCTCTAGCGCGAGAGTTGCGCCTGGCGCGCTGGTGCCGCAACCAGGTCGTTCAGCGGTGCCGCCAGCCGGACGAGCCAGTCGCCGCCCGACGCATGCTCGGCGATCCCGACGAGGATGTAGCGGTACTCGCCGTATTCGACCAGTGCGCTGTCTGCGTGAAAATTCCGCCAGGTCCCGGACTTCCGGAAGATCCTGGCGCCCGGCCGGCTCTCGAGGCCGCGCACGAACTTGTGCCGGATTCCCGGGTTGGAGAGCGTCTCCTTCATCAGCGCGTTCAACGGCGGCGAAAAGAGTGCGTCGTTCGCGAGGAGGTAGTACAGGCGCGCGACCTGGAACACCGTGGCGCCGTGCGACAGGTTGTGGACAGGGTCCCGCCGGTAAGCCGCCTGCTGCCCGTAGGCTTTCCCGACCCACAGGCCGCCCTTGCCGTCGGCCTCGTAGAAGCGATAGCGCTTCGACTGCAGGATCTGCAGCAGTCGCTCTTCGCCGACCCACTCGAGCACCCGCGTCGCGTCCTGGTTGCTCGAGAATCGGATCATGTTCGTCATCGCGCCGAGCAGTTTGTCGTCCAGCGCGATGCGCCCTCGCTCGACCTCGGCGAGCGCGCCGAGCAGGATGGCGATCTTCGGCAGGCTGGCCGCGTACATCATCGCGTCGCCGTTGAGCATCGCGAGCCGCGGCGCATCTGCCCTGGAGACGTCCACCAGGGCGAGTGCGAGTCGCCCGGCACGGACGTCGTCGTCCAGACCGAGGTCTCGCACGATCCGCTCCATTCCGGTTTGCAGAGTGGAATCGCTCGCGTCCCGAAGGTCCGGCAGGCCATTGCGCTCGGCGCGGGCCGCGATGGGACCGACGAGCGACCCGACGAACAGGAAGGATGCGAAGAACGCGCTGACGTAGCTGGTGCTGAAGAGGGTGCTGAAGAACTTCATCGGCGGACGAGCGCCGCGGCAGTCGATGCCCCGGCTGAGAATTGCATTAGCGCCCGAGCCTATCGAAGCCCGGGTAGAGGAGTCAACCTAAAGTGCCGGTGCGACCGTTCGCACGACCGTGGCCCGCTTGCGAGGAGAGCCGGGCTCCACCGCAACGACAGGGCCAGCCGGGTTCGGGCTGGCAGGAGACCCATGGAGAAACGACGATGAACAGTATTCGATCGCTCGCCGCGCTCCTGTGCACGGTCGCCGGCTGCCTCGCCGTGCCGACGACGTTCGCGCGAGCCGCCACGGATGACGGCCTCGGCCCCGCCATCCGCCAGGCCCTGGGCGGCCCCTGGGAGGCCCGTTACTTCGAGGCGAGCGTCGACCTGAACGGCGACGGGCGTCCCGAGGTGGTGACGCTCGTTGCCGGACCGATGGTTTGCGGCACCGGCGGGTGTCCGCTCTTCGTGTTCGCTCGGGAGTCGGCAGGCTATCGACTGATCGCGCGCGTCAGCGTGGTCCGGCCGCCGGTGCGCCTGTCCCCACGCAGCTCGCATGGCTGGCGCAATCTCGTGGTCGGCGTCGGCGGCGGCGGCATGCCGGCGGGCGATGCCGAACTCGGCTTCGACGGCAAGCGCTATCCCGGAAACGCAACGGTGGCGCCCGCACGACCCCTGCCTGACCTGGAAGGCACCGAGATACTGATTCCGCATTTCCAGTCGTACAGGAATGGCAAGCCCGTGGCAGGCGCCCAGGAAGTCTACGGCGACCCGAGCACACCGGTCGCCGGGAAGGTGCTCGGTACGGCCATCCACACGAAGGACGCCGAGGAGTTGCGTTACGTGATCCTCAAGCACCTGACCGACAGTTACGCGGCTGGGAAAGGCATCACCGTGACCCAGCCGGACAAGGACGCGTACGCCGCGCACATGGAGTCCGTCAGGAGAGCGGATCGCGAACGCAACGAGGCGCGCCGCGACGACTTGCGCCGCAAGCTGGCGGCTCGCGGACTCGCGGAACCGGAGCGCAAGAAGCTGACCTCCGAACTCGACGCCCTGAACCAGATGCTCGCCACCCTCGAGGGCATGCAGCGGGAGGCCGCCAGGAACCCGGAAGAGACCAGGGCCGCGAGGGACCAGATCGCCAGCGCATTCATCCGTCAATGGAAGATCAATCAGGCGCTCTATCGCCAATACGACGGGCGGATCATCTTCCAGCAGGGCGGACCCGAGCCCCTGGACGCCTATCGCAGGTTCCTGGAGGAGCGGCGTTCGCGAGGCGACTTCGAGATCCTCGACCAGTCCCTGGAGGCGGCGTTCTGGAGGTACTACCGAACCGACTCGATTCATTCGTTCTATCCTGCCGGCAGCGACGAGGAAGCGAAGGCCTTCACTGTGCCGTGGTGGATGAACAAATAGTCGCCCGGAGCGCTCGAGCCGCCCGGCAAGCCCGAGCCGCCGCGAGCCCGATCCCCTCGCGCAGAGCGCACCCCTCAGGCGCCGTGCAGCCCGGCTGCCCTGCCGTAGGCCTCGAGGTATCGACGGGCGGCACCGGACCAGGAGAAGTCGGCGCGCATGCCCGCGCGCTGCAGGTCCCGCCACGCGGCCTTGTCTTCGAACGCGGACATCGCGCGGCGCAAGGCCGCGTGCAGCGCGCTCGCGCTGGCCTCGTCGAAGACGAAACCGTTGGCGCTGCCGTCGGCGAGCGCCTGCGGGGTCGCGTCGATCACCGTGTCCGCGAGCCCGCCGGTGCGCCGAACCACCGGCGGCGTGCCGTAGCGCAGGCTGTACATCTGGTTCAGTCCGCAGGGCTCGAAGCGCGAGGGCATTACGAAGGCGTCGGAACCCGCTTCGATGCGGTGCGCGAGCGTCTCGTCGAAACCGATGACCACGGCACAGCGCCCGGGCCGTCGCGCGGCGAGCTCGCGCCAGCCCGCCTCCATCGTCCGGTCGCCGGAGCCGAGCAGCGCGATCTGCGCGCCCTCCGCGCACAGCGCGTCGCCGATCTCCAGCAGCAGGTCGAGTCCCTTCTGCTCGGTCAGTCGGCTGACGACGCCGAACAGCATCGAGTCGGCCTCGTGGGCCAGGCCGAGCTGTCGCTGCAACGCATTCTTGTTCGCGGCCTTCGCGCCGAGCGAGCGAGCGTCGTAGCGCGTCTCGAGCGCGGAGTCGGCTGAACTGTCCCAGACCTCGGTGTCGATGCCGTTCAGGATGCCCACCACCCGGTCCGCACGGTGGCGCAGCAGTCCGTCGAGGCCGCAGCCGAACTCGGGGCCGAGAATCTCGCGGGCGTAAGTGGGGCTCACCGTCGTGATCAGGTCGCAGCACTGCAGCCCGCCCTTCAGGAAGGACAGCATTCCGTGGAACTCGACGCCGTCCATCGCGAGGGCGCGTTCGGGGAGCCCCAGCGCTGCGCGCACCCCGGCGTCGAAGTTGCCCTGGAACGCGAGGTTGTGGACGGTGATCACCGAGGCCGCTCCGCCGCCTGCGTGCAGGTAGCGCAGATAGGCCGGCGCGAGCGCGGACTGCCAGTCGTTGCAGTGGAGCACCTGCGCGGTCCAGTCGATCGGCGAGCCCGGCGCGGACAGAAGCGCGGCCACGCGGCTCAGCAGCCCGAAGCGCAGCGCGTTGTCCGGCCAGTCGCGCCCCTGCGCGTCGAGGTACGGATTGCCTTCGCGCGTGAAGGCTTCGGTCGACTCGAGCAGCAGCACGCGCAGTCCGTCGGGCAGCGCGGCCTCCCACAGGGTCGATGCCGGCAATGCCCCGCCGGGCGCTTCGATCCGCGCGAGCTCGCGACGCCCGCCGAGCGCCGCCATCAGCGCCGGATAAGCGGGCACCAGCACGCGCACGTCGCAGCCCGCCGACATCAGCGCACGCGGCAACGCCCCGGCCAC
>Ga0316188_10000325_pt1 | contig 19643 bp, 20 predicted proteins | sample Phiworburrow1_MG_FD_204933 | JGI IMG/M metagenome (GOLD analysis project Ga0316188, IMG submission 204933) | Coastal sediment microbial communities from Maine, United States - Phippsburg worm burrow 1 | ecosystem: Environmental > Aquatic > Marine > Coastal > Sediment | place: USA: Maine... | reverse complement strand
CAAGGTGATGCTCGGACACGGTTCAACCTGTTAGTTCAGTGCCGGCATGATATCAATTCGACACCCCTCTGCCCAAGGTAAAACCGTAATCAGTCCACTACCGCCAGCCTCCGCTTTCACGATTTTCTGGAAGTCCGGCAAACACTCAATATATTTCTGAGCAACCTGTGCCCGGAAGCGGACATCGCTTACGTAAAACAAAAGGGCGAGATTCGCACCACAGTGGTCATAGCTGATATTCCAGAATTAGGCTGAAATCGACCTGGAGCCGACGGTCAGAAATTATTCCTTCACTTTCTGCTACCGGCACGCACCGCTTCGTTTCTGTATGTGGCCATCTGCGATCTTCCTAATTTGCCACGTTCTATATTGCGGCTACTGTCCCAGTGGGTATGCCAGTATTATGGATCAGGCCGCGAGGTATCTTTCGATTTCGCCGGCAAGACGTCTCGAATTCCGGTTGATCTCGAACAGGTGACCGCGCACGGTATCATCGAAGCCCATGAAATACAGTCCAGTTGCCGCGGTCGCGCCGCCCGAACAGAACCGGGGTTGGCCACTGTCATCGATCAATCCAGGCACCTGTAAAAATTTTTCGAGGCCGGTGTGGTAGCCCGTCGCAGCAATCACGACATCGATTTGCTCGCTGCTGCCATCCGTGTAAGAGACCGCCCGCGCATCGAAGGATTCGATCTCCGGCCGAATATTGATCTGGTGCTGTTTCAATCGTTGCACGAAACCGGTATCGATTACCGCCGGTCGCCGCGCCGTAAAGGGCCCCCAGGCCGCCGGCGCTAGGCCGTAGACGCTCAAATCCCCGAGCGCGTGAGTGCGCAGCCTCGCGCCCACCCAATCGACGATTCGAGGAACACCGAGCGGCGTCATGACTATGCCCAGAAGCTGCACCGGTACCAGGCCGAACATTTCGCGGGTAATTATCGGCGGCGGCGTCCTGACCGATAACGACACCTCGGCCGTGCCATGATTGCAAAGGTCTGAGGCGATCTCGGCACCGCTATTGCCGAGACCGACGACCAGCACCTTGCGGCCGCCGTAATCGGCACCCCTCACGTAATCCGCCGAATGAATCAGCGTCCCCTCGAAACTCTCGCTGCCCGGCCAGGTCGGCAGCCAGGGCTCGCAGTAGTGACCGGTTGCAATTACGACTACGCGGGCCTTGCGCGTCCTGCCATTGCTCGCCACCTCCCAACCACTGCCGCCAGCCACCAGTGGGCGCACGGCTATGACCTCTTCGCCAAGCAGCACTTCAAGTCCCTGGGCAACGGCATATTCCTTAAGGTAATCGGCGTACTGGTCTTTCGACAGATACGTTGGCAGGTTCGACGGAATCGGATAGTGGGCCAGGCCCGAAAATCTCCTGAGAGTATGCAAATGCAAACTTTCGTACCGCCGTGACCAACTGCCCCCGATCTGACTGTCCCGATCTAGTACGGTGGCCGAAATGCCGCGGTGTTGCAGCGCCGCCGCAGACGACAGGCCGGCTGCGCCCGCGCCGACGACAATAATGCTGCCTTCCTCGTTACGTCCCGGCATAGAAATCGCCCAGGAAAAACAGGTAGGACGCCAACACAAAATGGAACACGATCGGAATGGCGCCGCCAAACCAGCGCTGTTCCGGACGCCGGCTCATCCGCACGATGTAACGGATGACCATTGCCGCGAAGTAAATTGTGCTAAATCCGACCAGCATGATACCCGCGTCCGGGTTGCGGATCGTCGCTATCCCCGTGTTTGCGCTGAAACCCAGGTTAATCCAGAGCATGATTGCGATGATGATCAGCTGCAACGGCAGCAAGATCGGGTATGGAATCAGGTTCCACAGGAACATCGGCGGCAGCCAGCGCCGCGGCCTGAGCGCCACCAGTACCTGACCACCGACGCGCATCACGAAAAGCAGGGTAAAAAGCCACAAAAAATAGACCGGGCGTCGGGCACCTACCGCATCTTCGTGCCCAAAAAACACCGTCGCAACCGAGAAGATCGTGATCGCAAGGACGATCAGTAAAAAAATCCGGGTAAACAGTGGCGTGTTGTCGGTCTCGTTATTCATGTCTAGCAGGACGGCCTATCCAGCGACCAGCAAATCCCGGTAATAGCGATACCAGTCGCTTTGAAAACGTTCCATAGGATCATATTCGAGTTTCAACATTAGAAAATCGCGCATCTGCGGATAACAGCGTTCCACCTGTTCAAGCGAAGCCCAGCGATGGTAAGTCAAATAGTAAGAACCGTTGCGCTCGATCGCGAGAGCAGTCAATCGGCGATAAGCCTCCGCCGTTTTTTCGATCCCGTTCGGCGTATGCACCGTGTGCACGTTGAAAATGACGCAAGCCCAAGACTCCCGCGCCCAGTTTAAAAACGATTCGTCGTCCCGCTCGATCAATCGGATCGTGCCGTAAATGACATCGACATCGTGCTTTTTACAATCCTCGCTCGCGGCCGCCATGAAATCGGCCAACCGGTCGCGCGGAAGATAAAACTCAGAAATTACTTCACTGGCCCGATCCGGGACGCCCATGGCCTGGTCGAGGTGGTGATGGTAACCGTCCAGGTAATCCGCGAGCTGATGCCGGTCGGAATAATAGATTTGCCCTGAGGTTGTCAGGTAATGCTGGCTGTAAAGATCGAACGCCAGCTTCTTGTCAGTATGCGCGAGCATGATCAGTTTCATCCAGTCATCATGCGTCAGAATCTTTTGCTCCGGAGGGGGCGGTTCGTCTTGCTCAACTGGCCGGTAACACGAAAAAACGCCGTGTTGCAAGAAGCCGTCGGATCGACTATCCGTGACGAACTGGAAGTCTCCATAGAGAAAACCGTCTTCGATCCGGTCTTCAAAGCATCGCATCAGGTCACCGATATCCGCCAGTTCGACCACGCGTTCGAGCATACGTCGCGGTACCAGGCGCAAAGTAACCGAGTAAATGAAGCCGAACAACCCGTAACCACCCGCGACCAACCGAAACAGATCGCGATTCTCGTCTCGACTGCATCTGATCACCTCGCCGTCTGAATTTACGAGCACCAAGGACTCGACATCCGATACGAACGGTTTCATCGTCAGCCCGCGCCCGTGTGCGTTGGCGGAGATCGCGCCACCAATTGACAGGCGATCGGCGCCAGTCTGTTTCTGCGCTATTGCCCACGGCTTGTCGACCTGGTTCGATTCGAGGAAATCAATCAGTGCGGGCCACTGGATACCCGCTTCGACCTCGATTAAACCGCGTTGACGGTCAAACCCCAGCACACGATTGAGCCTGCGGGTATCCAGCAAAAGCCCGCCTGCGCAAAATTGCTGGCCTCCCATGGCGTAACGCCCGCCGGAAATCGCGATCGGGATACCGGCATCCCGCACCTCTTCGATGGCGGCCATTGTCGCCGGTAACGATTCGACGGCGACGACTTCCCGGACTTCCGTTGCATTGAGTTCGGAGTGCAGGTCGTTGACTTCGACGACCATGTCAATTCGCGCTTGCCGGCATTTTCAGCCAGCCCCCTGGCGCATCCGTTTGACCATCAGGAAGCTGGTCCCGCCGAGCCAGACCACGTAAAACACCATGTTGAGAAAACCGGCTGCATGCGGAGACCAGAAGCCTGTCTGGTTCAGTGCGGTAGTGCTGGCCACCGCGTAGAGCCCCGCAATCACACTGAGCCAGGCCCAACCCGAGGGCAGACAGCCCGATCGCAAAACGGCTATCGCAAAGGCGAGAAAGAAACCAGCGCTGATCATATTTTGTCCCGTATCGAGAACGGAACCCAGGTAAAAAACTGTTGCTGCCGTGCCAGCCGTAGCTTCGGCCGCGCTTATAAACGCAATCCCGCTGCGCATTATCGTCGCGGTAGAACCGAGCGCCAGAGCAACCGCAAACGAAATGGCCGCCGCGTAAGCCATTACGGTTTGACCGGCGTCGCGCAGAAAAATGGTTAGCGCAGCCATGAACCAGATCATTGCAAGCACGCCGAGTCCCTGCACGAACATCGACCAGATGACCTTGTCGTGGTTATTCAGGAAGAAATTCAGGATTGTGTCCGGACTATCAGCGACCGTCGGCCCGCTGCCGTAAATAAGCCAACCAAGGACAATAAAAACAAGGCTGATCATCCCTCCGCTGGCGGCTACAACATCCCGGTTAGCGTCTTTCATTTCAGCACCCCCTCTTCAAGTCTGATCGAGAATAATGAATAGCCTTCAACCGATGGTCATCCGAAGTAAATAAGCTTGAGGACTCGTTTACCCTTCTCAGAGACTTTCTGCATTCATAGAGCCACTATATAAACAGCTGCCAGCGATATATTGATGCAAATCAAATCGCCACGATAACAAACGTTCCGGTTCTATCGCCGACCCACGCTCTCCAGAAACTACCTCGGTCGTGCCAACATAGTCTGCATAGCTTAAAAAAATGCTTAAAATCCGAATAACCACTTATGTTCAAAACATTAATACTCGAGTGTCACTTTCATGCGCATGGGTTAACCGTTATTCTGCGGCAATAATAACCGGGCTTCGACACCATGGAACTGTGGATTCCGCTGACCATCGCGGCGGCGTTTTTTCAGAACATTCGTTCTGCCATGCAGAAACACCTGCAGGGCAAATTATCGACGCTGGGCGCCGCCTACGTGCGTTTCCTGTACGCGGTTCCGGTCGCACTGATCTACCTGGTGATCGTGCTTCAGGTGACCGCAGCGCCGCTGCCGGAAATCGATGCACGCTTCCTGTGGTACGCACTGGCCGGTGGCGTCTGCCAGATCCTGTTTACGACTTTCCTGCTGTGGCTGTTTTCGTTTCATAACTTCGCCGTTGGCACGACCATTTCAAAACTGGAAACGGTCATGGTCGCGGTGTTCGGGCTCCTGCTCCTCGGCGATCGACTGACCGCGGCGGTCGTGATGGCCATTGCCATGAGCAGCGTCGGCCTGGTCGTCCTCAGTGCCGGCCAGGCCAAACTCGGTTGGGTGGCACTGCTGCGCGGCCTGTGGCGGTTACCCACTTTGATCGGACTGGCCTGCGCCGGCTGGCTCGGTGCCAGCGTGGTGTTTTTCCGTGCCGCTTCATTGTCGCTCGAGCTCGACAGTTTTGTCGTCGCCGCGGCATTCACGCTGTGCGTGGTGGTGATATTACAAACCCTGATGATGGGCATTCTGATCGCACTGCGCGATCCCGACCAGTTGCGTAAAGTGCTGCGGCACTGGCGACCGGCGACGCTGGTTGGCATCAGCGGCGGGCTGGCGTCGATTGGCTGGTTCAGCGCGTTCACGCTGCAGAATGCGACCTACGTGCGCGCGCTCGGGCAAATCGAGTTACTGTTTACCTTTGCCGCAACGCTGCTGTTTTTTCGCGAGCAGGTCACCCGGCAGGAAATCGTCGGCATCCTGCTGATCACCGCTTCGATCCTGATTATCCTGCTAGCCCCGTGATAGCCGATTCGCTATAGCGTCACCGCATTCGACGCAGCTGGCGCTACCACCCATATCCCGGGTCAGGCTGTCGCGCTCGCGAATCACGTCCTCGATCGCACCGACGATGGCATCGTGCGCGTCGGCATGACCCAGGTGCTGCAGCATCATCGCCGCCGACCAGATCTGGCCAATCGGGTTGGCAATGCCCTGCCCGGCAATGTCCGGCGCCGAACCGTGTACCGGTTCGAACATCGATGGAAATTCGCGTTCGGGATTGATGTTGGCCGATGGTGCAATGCCGATAGTCCCGGTGACGCCGGGACCCAGGTCGGAAAGGATGTCGCCAAACAGGTTGGAGCCGACGACGACATCGAAGATTTCCGGCTTGTTGACGAAATGCGACACCAGGATATCGATATGGTACTTGTCCATTGCTATATCCGGATATTTCTCGGCCATGGCGGCGGCTCGCTCATCCCAGAATGGCATGGTGTGAATGATACCGTTCGACTTGGTCGCCGACGTCAGCCGCTTGCGCGGACGGGACATGGCCAGTTCGAAAGCGTACCTGAGCGCGCGATCCGTGCCCTTGCGCGTAAAGATGGACTGCTGCATCGCCATTTCCTCGTCGGTGCCGGCAAACATGCGGCCACCCACATTGGAATACTCGCCCTCACAGTTTTCACGCACCACGTAGAAATCGATATCGCCGGCTTTTTTACCGACCAACGGGCATTGCATGCCTTCGAACAGGCGCACCGGGCGCAAGTTGATGTATTGCTGGAACTCGCGCCGAATCGGAATCAGCAGGCCCCACAGGGAGACGTGGTCGAGTACCGTCGGAAAGCCGACCGCGCCAAGAAAGATGGCGTCGAATTCGGCGAGCTGCGCGATACCGTCGGGCGGCATCATCGCACCGGTTTTCAGGTAACGCTCACAGCTCCAGTCGAAATGCTCGAACTGAAGGTCCAGATCAAACTTCGGCGCCAGGGCTGCCAGCACCTTGATGCCCTCGGGCACGACTTCATTGCCGATGCCGTCGCCGGGAATGGATGCGATGCGATAACGATTCGTCACCGGGTACTCCGTTGTTGAAATTTCAGGATACAGCGCTTGCCGGTGCGAACGTCAGCCGCCCAGGAACAACTCACCGACTTTGGGATTCTGCAGCAGTTCGTCACCGGTGCCGGCAATGGCGAGTTGCCCGGAGACCAGCACGTAACCGATGTCGGCAAACTCGAGCCCCTTCTTCGCATTTTGCTCGACCATGATGATGGTCTTGCCTTCCGTGTTCTGCAGGTCGTCGAGGATATCGAAGACCATGTCGATAAAGCGCGGCTCGAGTCCGATCGACGGCTCATCGACCAGCAGGATTTCAGGGTTCATCACCAGTGCACGCGATATCTCCAGCAGGCGGCGCTCGCCACCCGACAACACGCCTGCCTTGTGCTTGCGCCGGTTGGCGAGACGATCGTACTTGTCGAACACCATCTCCGCCGCGGCCTTGGCTTCCTGCGGCTTGTTCTTGAGAAAGCCGCCCATCCACAGGTTTTCCTCTACCGTCATGTTCGGGAAGATCGATTTATCCTGCAGAATATAGGCGATTCCGGCATCGGCCAGTTTCTGGTTGGGCGTCATGCGGGTGACGTCCTCGGTACCGTTGTCAGTACTGATTTCGATGCTGCCGGAAAAAATCCGGTTAAAGCCAAAAATCGCATGCAGGATCGTCGATTTGCCGGCTCCATTCGGGCCGATCAGGCACAACGATTGCCCCTTGCCGACACGCAGGTCGAGGTCATGCAGAATCTGCATCTGCCCATAACCCGCGACCAGGTTCCTGATCGATACGTGCGGCTTGTTGCCGGCGAGCGCGTCGAGTTGTTCCAGGCTGATCGGTTCCGACATCGCCGTGGCCTGGCGGTTGACTTCCTCGACGGAAATAACCGCGTCGACGCTACCACCGTGGTAACCGCTCGCTTTTTTGCGTTCTTCCCGTGGCGTATCTTCACTCATCAGTGCGCTCCGAGGTAGGCGTCGATTACCCGCTGGTCATTCTGAATCTCATCCGGCGTGCCCTCGGCGAGCATTTCGCCATGCGCGAGACAATAAATCTTTTCGGCCATGTTCATGATCACGCGCATGTTGTGCTCGATGACGAAGAGGGTTATGCCAAACTCCGAATTAGCGCGCTTCAAGCGATCGATCAGGCCGTTGATCAGCGTCGGGTTGATACCGGCGGTCGGTTCGTCGAGCAGCAAACAGGTGGGTTCGTTCATCAGCGCCATGGCGAATTCGAGTAACTTCTGCTGGCCGAAGGACAGGTCGCCGCTTTTCAGCATACGCTTCTCGTACAGGCCGACAAATTCGAGCAGGTGGTCGGCGCGCTCGTAATCCTCCCGGGTGAAAGTTTTCAAGGCATCGAAAATGCTCATCTTGCGGTGCGGCAACGAGATCAACATGTTCTGCACACCGTCCATCGCTCCGTAGATGCGGGTTTGCTGGAAGGTTCGCAGCAGCCCGCGGCGCGCAATCTGCTGCACCGACAGGTCCGAGATTTCCTTGCCTTCGAACTTGATCGAGCCCGAATCGATGGGGTGATAACCGACGATAGAATTGAACAACGTGGTCTTGCCCGAACCGTTCGGTCCGATCAAGCCGGTAATAGTGCCGCTGTTGACGCTCAGTGAAACGTCCTTGTTGGCGACTACGCCGCCAAACGATTTGGACACGGCGGATACGTCGATAATGGAACTCATCGCGCTTCTCCCGAAGCCTTTTTCTCAACCTTGATGCCGAACCATTCCGGCTTTTTATACTCCAGCCAGCCCATCAGGCCATCCTGGAAGTAAACCACGGTCACCACGATCAGCGCGCCGAGCGCAACCCATTGCCAGCCGAGCAGGTAGTTCCAGGTAATCTCCTTGAACAGGTGAAACAAAATAGCGCCGACCACGGGTCCCCACAGGGTACCCTTACCGCCGAGCAGCACGCAGACGACCATGAAAATGCCGAGGTTAATGGTCTGGTAAGCCGACTCCAGCGGCTCGAAATGGATCAGCTGGAATGCCGAGATACCACCGGCCAGGCCGACGAAGAAGGCCGCCATCGCCCAGGTGTAAAGCTTGTAGCGCAACGTATGGATACCCATCGCGTCGGCCTTTTCCTCGTCGTCGCGAATGGCGTTGATGGCGGCGCCAAAGCGCGTACCGTAGAGCCATTTACAAAACAGGAAAGTGGCGACACCGACAGCCGCAAACAGGAAATAAAAGAAAGTCTTGCCGACGTCGAGATCGCCCGGATAAACCGGCAGGGCGATCCCCTGGCCACCGCCAACCCAGTCCCAGTTCGATACCAGCTCGCCCGCCGCGATGGCGACGCCGAGGGTGCCGATGGCGAAATAAGGCCCGCGCAGGCCGAAGGTCAACGAGCCGATGATGACTGCGGTCAGCGAGCAGAACAGCCCTGCCCCGAGCACGCCTAGCGCCATGCCGCCAAAATACTGCAGATCGGTAAACTCGTAGATGCCGCCACCGGCTGCGCTGGTGTATTCGCCGACGTCGTATGACATGCCAATAGCAATCAGCGCCGCGACATACATGCCGGTGCCGTAAAAAAAGATGTTACCGAGCGAGTTATATCCCATTTGCCCGCCGGTCATGTCCCAGGTCAGCGCGACGATGATCATCAACCACAGGGTTGCGAGCTGCGTGCCGTAGGTCGGGAACGCGAACGGGGCGATAAAGGTGAAGGCCATGATAGCGCCGTACAGCATGGTTTTGTTTCTAGTCATCGTCGTGCCCTATTTCAAAACCTGGCGATTACGCCGCTGCTGGATCAACCGGTACAGCAACACCAGCAGCAGCAACAGTACCGCGACCGCCTGCTGGTAACCGATGCCGAAGATATGCGCGCCGTACTGCTCGAGCGCTCCGATACCGAGTCCGGCGGCAATGACGCCCGGCAGATTGCCCAGACCTGCAGCCGTGACGATGACGAAAGCACGTATCGAGTATGAAATTCCGTAGAAAGGCTGGATAACCCAGACCATGACAATGATGGCGCCGGCCGCACCGCAGATCGCCGAATTCAGGGAAAAGGTAAAAGCGTAAACTTTTTCGGTATCGATGCCGAGCACCCGCGCCGCGCGCGCATCCTGGGCGGTGGCCCGAATCGCCTGGCCCATGCGGCTTGATTTCATGAAAATGATAACCCCGGCAGCGAGTATCATCGCCATACCCACGCCGATCAGCTTGGCGATCGGCAAATCGATGAAACCGTCGAAGAAGTGCAGTGTCGGATAACCCAGGTCAACGCTCTGGGTGTCGGAGCCGAACATCAGGTTCATGATCTGCGCCATCATGATGGCGAGGCCAAAAGTGGCCAGCAGGGAAGTAAACAGATCGCGTTCGATGACGCGCGAAATCACCAGTTTGTAAATGACCCAGCCAATGCCCCACATCACCACGAAGGCGACCGGCACGCCGAGCAGCGCCGGAAAACCGTGCTGCACCAGCCACCAGGAAACGTAACCGCCGGCGATGACGAAGTCGCCCTGGGCGAGGTTCTTGACGTTCATGACGCCCCACACCAGCGCCAGCCCGTAGGCCGCCAGCGCGAACAGCGCACCGACCATGACCCCGTCCAGAATAATCTTGAGGTTTACGATCGGAAATTCGAACAGCAGGCCGATATTACCTAGAAATTGATCCATGGCGTCGCGAGTCAGTAGTGTTCAATAGAAAACAGGATGGTAGCAAGCTACCATCCTGTCGGTTTCTAACAGCCTACTTACGCGGCCAGTTAAGCTTGTGCGAGGCAAATGCCGAAGGCGCAACCACGTTGTACTTGCCGTCCTGAATCTGGCGTAAAACCATCGGTTTGGCAATATTGTTGCCGGCTTCGGCAAACTTGATACCGCCGTAGAAGGTCATCATATCGGTGGCGGCAATGGCGTCGCGTAACTTCTCCTTATCCAGGCTGCCAGCGCGTTCGAAGGCATCCTTGAACACGTAGACGGCGGCCGAGGCCTGCGCGATCTGGTAGGGCACGGACTTGTCCTTGTACTCAGGATAGGCTTTCTTGAAGTTCTGCTCGTATTCCGCGGCAGTGCCGAACAAATCGTCCTTGTAGGAAAGCGTCTCCGCCCACTGCGTTGAACACAGGATATCGTTGGCGGCGGCGCCGAAGTTGCCGATCACGTTCGCGGCTTCACAGTGTGTCAATGCGATCATCGGCACCTGGATGTTCTGTTCTTCCAATTGGCGAACGGCGGTAGCCGCGCCCTTGGAGTGGCCACTGACGATCAGCAGATCCGGCTTCAGCAGCTTGACCTTGGTCAGGATGGCGCTCATATCGGACAGGTCGCGTGGCAATTTCTCGTCAATCACAATATTCATACCGAACTTGGCCGCGTCCTCGGAAACACCGGCTCGGATATCGAGCGAGAACGGATCGTTTTCAACCGCAATCGCAACCTTGACCGACGAGGCCTCCTTACCCTGCTTTTGCGCCATTTCCGCTGCCAGGGTGACTGCCGAGGCAAGATACTGCTCGGAAGTAGACAGCACTGCAAACAGGTACTTGTAACCCTTGTTGAACAGCGAACGCGAGGCGCCCTCGGCTTCGATCATCGGGATCTGGTATTTCTCGGTAACCGGCGCAATCGCCTTGGTCATACCGGAAGAGTACGGCCCGAGCATGTACTGCACCTTGTCCTGGGAAATCAGGCGCTCGGCGAGCGTGGCGCCACGATCGCCCTTGGACTCGTCATCGTAATAAGTAACCCTGAAGTTGTAGCACTTGCCGTCGATCATGACGCCGCCATTGTCCTTGATCACCTGGATGGCATAATCATAGCCATTCTTGGCGTGGATCCCGTTGGTAGCGTACTTGCCGGTCAGCGAAATCGCCGAGCCGAGGTGAATCTCACCACAGGCCGCCATGGCGCCCTGGGTAAACAACAACGATACAGCAGCCATCAGAATTGACAGCATAGAATACTTTTTCATGTTCGCTCCTCCGAGTGAATTCAAGCTTAGGGAACTGGCTTGTTTAATTATTATGAGAACCAGATTCTATGACGATCACGGTGTTACCGCAAGTCAGATAAGTTCATCCTTGCGGTCATTGGTTTCACCGTAGCGGGCCAGCGCCGGCGCCTTCAGCCCGGCGTACATCTTTTCCAGGTTGGCATTGACCAACTCACCCTGTTGCTCGAACAGGCTGTTACCCCTGAGATCGCTTTCGACGATGAAGGGGCCGAAATTCTCGACCTCGAACACCCACATCGCCTGCGCGTTGCCAAGTTCCTCGATCCAGTGCACGGCGCGTACGCCCTTGATGCCCCGACCCAGCAGTGCGCCGGTACCGTAGCCGACCGTGGTCAGGTAGATGGCGCCGGCCGGCACCAGGATATCGCGGTAATCCTGTGGCGACATTCCGCCCTTGCCGATAATGAGTTTTGCGCCCGAGCAGTCCAGCCAGGCCTGCAGCCATTTGGAAAAGCGAAAACTCGCGGTGGCGGTCACACCACCGACGGTGTAACTGCCGTCAGGCTCAACCGCGGCAGCGGGCGAGCAGTGAAAATTGGCGTTACTGAGCTCGGCCAGCCCCGCTGGCAACTCGGCCCCGTCTTCCAGCACCTTCTTGTAAACGCCTTCGCGCCCGGTATAGACGACGCCGTCGAGATAGACCACGGTGCCAATCTCGAGGTCGTCGAGATCACCGTTCTCTACCGGCAGTTTCAGACGGACTGTTTTTCGTTCGATTCGGCTATCGGCCATTCGATTGTCTCCCGGCGCAGGTAAGGGGTGAACCACCGCGGATCGTGGCGGTACTCGCACGAGCCGTCGGCGTGAATGCGCACCGTGGCGCGCCGCGACGACAGGCAAAAAGTATGTACGCTCATCGGCATGCCGCCGGTATGGGTATAACCCACCTCGATGTGGCAATCGGCGACCATCGCGTTACCGACGAAACCCATCGCGCCCATGCCGATGCTGTTGCCCATACGTTTCAGTTCCAGTTCGAGCTCGGCAATCTTCGGGTCGGGGTTGCGTTCGCCCACCGTGCGCAGGCAGGCGGCCTGCTTGCCGAGCACCATGGTGACATCCTTGGAGCCGCCGAGGCCGATACCGACAATGGCCGGCTGGCAGGCGAGCCCGCGTTTGCCGAAGGACACCAGCGTATCGAGGAAGAAACGCTTGATGCCGTCGATGCCGTCGCCCGGGAACAGCATGCGGTAATCCGTGCCGAACAGGCCGCCCTTGTGCACGGTGGTGATATCGATCCAGTCGACGTCGGGCTCGAAGCTCCAGTCGATCTCGGGTGAATTGATGCCGACGTTGTTATTGTTATCGCTGCGCCACAACGGATGTACCCGGTTCGGCCGCAGCGGAATGTCATGCGTCGCCAACGCGGTAGCGCTGCGTAACGCGCGTTCCAGGCCGATAAAACCATCCGCGAGGCGCGCGTTGTTGCCGACCTTGACGTAATAGCGCGGCAGGCCGGTGTCGGCGCACATCGGGCGCCGGTCCTCGGTCGCGGCCTTCCAGTTGTCCATCATGGTTTGCAGCACGAAACAGGACAGGTCGCCCTCCTCCCATTTCGCCATGTCCTCGATGCCCTCGCGGTAATCCACGGGGATATCGATCGCGGCGTTGGCCATGATCTGGCGCGCGGCGCTTTCTATGGTGTCATAACTAATCATCTTCAAGCAGGGACTCCCCCGGTCTGACTATAGTGAACTCGACCGGGCGTCGCTGCACGCCCAGGTCGTCACCGTCACGTTGCGCGACGATAAAATAGGAATCTTCGAGACTGCCCACCTCGGGGAAGTCCTCGCGGTAATGCGCGCCGCGCGAATTTTCGCGCGACAGCGCCGCCGCGGCAATGACCTCGGACACCTCGATCAGGCTATCCAGGTTGAGCCAGTCATGCCAGCTGAGGTTGAACACGCGATTGGCGTCGGCCAGGCCACTGCCGTGCAACTCTGCTTTCAACGCCACCAGCTCGCGCTGCGCCTGCTTCAGCCCGTCGGCGTCGCGCAACACGCCAACGCCATCCCACATCACGTCGAGTAGCCGATCGCGAATGCCGTTGATATCACCCTGCGGTTGCTGAAACGGCGCCAGGCTGCGCTCGATCGCGGCATCGACGAGGTCGCCGTCTACATCGGCCCAGTGCTGCTGGGCTGTCGCCTGCCGCGCCATTTCATCGCCGGCGATGCCGCCGAACACGGTCGAGTTGGCGACGCCGTTACCGCCGAGCCGATTCGCGCCGTGCGCGCCGCCGGCGTCCTCGCCAGCCACGAACAGGCCGGGCATCTGCGTGCGCGTGTCGGGCGTGACCACGACGCCACCCATGAAATAGTGCGCCGTTGGCACCACCTCGACGCGGCCACCGGCGAGATCGAAGCCGCAGTCGGCGCAACGCTTCACCATGCCGGGAAAACGGCGCGCGACGTCCTCCGGTCCTAGATGGCTCATGGCGATATAGACGCCGCCGTTCGGCGTGGTACGACCGGCGCGCATTTCCGCGTAGATTGCCCGGCTGACGATATCGCGCGTGGCGCGCTCGCCCTCGGCATGGTAGTTCAGCATGAAGCGTTCGCCGGCGCCGTCGAGCAGGTAGCCGCCGGCACCGCGCAGCCCCTCTTCCAGCACCGTGCCGGTCATGCGGGTATCGCGCCCGGCGAGCAGGCCGGTCGGATGAAACTGCACCATTTCCATGTCGCGCAGGCCGAGGCCGAGGCGCAACGCCATCGCCAGGCCGTCCATCGACTTGTCGCCCGAGGGCGTGTGGTAGCGGTACATGGTCGGACCGCCACCGGTCGCCATCAACACCGTCTTCGCCTGCACCACGCGAAATTCGCCGCTGCGCATATCGACCATCAACACGCCGGCCAGCTCATCGCCTGCGGGCGTTGGCAGCAATGCCAGAGCGCGGTGTTCTTCCATCATGTCGACACCCAGTGCACGCACCTGCTCCATCAGGCGGCTGATGATCTCGATGCCGGTCAAGTCGCCCTTGTGCACCGTGCGGTCGAAGGTCTGCCCGGCGAAGGCCTTGTGGTGCAAGGAACCATCGTCGTTGCGATCGAAGAAGCAGCCCAGTTCGTTTTCCAGTTCCTGTACCCGCGTCACCGCGGTCTGGCACAGGCGCATCGCCATGTCCTGGTCGGGCAACCACTTGCCGCCGTTGATGGTGTCCATGAAGTGGCGCTCGACCGAGTCACCCGGGCTCAGGGCGACGTTGTAACCGCCCTGCACCATGCGCGTACAGCCACACTTGCCAAGCAGGCCCTTGATGGCGATGGTTATATTCAGATCCGGGTTGGCCTGGCTGGCATGCAACGCCGCGAACAGGCCGGCGCCACCGCTGCCCAGTATCAATACATCCGTCTTGATGGTCTGGTATTGCATCAAAACGACCGCAACAGGAAACCGCAGGCGACAAAGAATGCGCTGGCGACCGCCATCGCCGCCAGGTTCTTGTGCGAGTTACGCCAGGGCAGGTTTTCCAGCGCCAGCAGGCGCAAGCCACCGAACAGGTGGATCGCCAGCAGGAACACCAGTCCGGTCTCGGCGAGTTTTACCAGCGGCGCCTGGCTCCAGTGCAGGAAGCCATCGAGTGCGGCATTGCCCTCGAGCGCGAGTGCCAGCACGTAAAAGTGAAATGGCAGGAACAACGCCAGTCCAAGCCCGGACAGGCGATGCAGCAGGAACGCAAGGTACAGCGGCTGTTTGCGGTGCGGCTTCAAGGCAGCCCCACCACGGCGACCACGGCGCGCAAACCCGCCGTCAGCAGAGCGGCGAACAACAGCCAGCAAAGCAGCGTCAGGACAGTTCCGCGCAGCGACGCCCACTCGCGTAACAGCGTGCGCAAACCGATCGTGGCATGTACCGATACCGCGATCACGAACAGACCGTAATTGATTCCCCACAGCAAGCTGCCGCGCGTACGCGCCAGGATTTCAGCGGCGTCGAGGCCACCCTGTATCGCGTATATCATCACGCCCAGGTGGATCAGCACCAGCGGCGCCATGATCGCCGCCGAGAGTCGTTGCGCGAGGTAGAGGCGGGCCTCAGTCATGACGCTTGCGTAACCCTCCGCGCAGCCAGGCTTGCGTCACCTGCCGCTTGAGGCCCGCGATCGACGCGGTCGGATTGAGTTCGTTCGGGCAATAGGTCGCGCACCCCTGCTGCGAGTGGCATTGATGGCAACCGCCGTCGCCGGCGACGGCCTGCAGGCGGCGCCCGGTGGCCGTATCGCGCTCATCGTTTTGCAGGCTCCAGGCGCGATTCAGCGCGGCCGGTCCGAGATAGTCGGCGTTCCAGCTGACGACATCGCAGGATGCGTAACAGATAGCGCAGTTGATACACTCGGTGGCCGCATCGGCGACGCGTCGCTGTGGTGAATTCGGCGACAGTCGCGCCACCTTGTCCGCACGCGTGCTCGCGCCCTGGAAATGTCCCTCGGCCTGCTTCCACTTCTCGAAAAACACGGTCATGTCACAGGCCAGGTCCTTGATCAGTGGCAGGTTGCGCAGCGGTTCGATCGTCAGGCTGTTGTTTTGCATGACCTTGTTGACGTGGGTACGGCAGGTCCAGCGCGGTATGCCGTTGACCATCATCGCGCAGGAACCGCACATGCCAACGCGGCAGGCGAAGCGATAACTCAGGCTGGGATCGGCATGGCGTTGAATCCAGGTGACCACGTCCAGAATGGTCTGGCTGGGCTGTTGCGGTACCTCGAATTGCTGGAATTCGCCGGCATCCGCCACGCCACGCCAGACGCGAACCGCAATAGAAGCCGAGACAGGATCAGGTGAAGAGGCCATTTGGGCATCATATTACTTAACCAATTTTTATGAAAACTAAATTATATTAATATAATATTTAAAATATATTAACTTAAAGCAGGCCCATGAATTTACGCCAGTTACGCACGCTGACGACGATCCTCGAGCAGGGCAGTTTTGCCGCTGCCGGCGATCGGATCGGCCTCAGCCACGCGGCAGTCAGCGTGCAGATGAACCAGCTCGAAGCCACGCTGGCGGTCGAGTTATTCGACCGCAGCCACCGACCGGTTGGCCTCACCGCCGAAGGCGTGCGTATTGCCCAACTCGCGCGTGATGTGCTCGAGAAAGTCGAGAACCTGCGGCTCGAAGCCAGCGGCAGCAAAACTTCGGGATCGGTATCGATCGGCTTTATCCCGACCTGCGTGCATTACCTGTTACCGCGCATACTGGAAGCGATGCGCGAAACCTTTCCGCAGCTGCAGGTCAGCGTCAAGTCCGGCCTGTCGAGCGAACTCGCGGCCGCCGTCATCGGGCGGGAACTGGACTACGCGCTGGTGACCACGCCGCTGGTGGAAATGCCGGAGCTCGAGATCACCACGATCGCATCTGAGCCGTTTTACGTCATCGGCCCGGCCGGCAGCGCGGCGGAAACCGATGCCGAACTGTTGCGCTCCCGGCCCTACATCGCTTTCAACAAACGCACCTGGGTCGGCCAGCACATCGCCGCACGGCTGCAGCAGCGTAATATCCACATTCAGGCCTCGATTGAAATCGATTCACTCGAGGCCATCGAAAACCTGGTCGCCCGGGGCTTCGGCGTATCCATCGTGCCACAGCGACTGCACGCCGTGCCACAGGATGAAAAACTCGTCAGAATACCTTTCGGTGACCCGGTGGACACCCGCCAGTTGACCCTGATCCGCCACATCGGCAAGCCCCTGTCACGCCTCGACGACGCGCTCAAAAACATGTTCCTGGAGCTGCCCGGAAGCTGATCGAGCCCGACACGGCCATATTTGCCAGCCGGCAGCGCCAGAAGTGTGCTGGCGGTCACCAAATCAGACCCCGTAAACGTGGGGTGGCTCACAGAATTCATCGCCCCAGTGGCTAAACTTGCTGAATTCCCGAAATAGCTGAACGGTATGAACCGAGTAATTTGATGAGCAAGGATCTTAACAACAGCGAAATTGCAGAGGACGCCGACGGCAATACCAACGTCACGGTCACCTATACGCAAATCGCCAGTTGCGCCGTTCCCAATTACACCAGCGAACCCATGCGCCTCAGCCTGCGCGCGAAACTCGAGCGCGAGCGTCAAAAGCGCGAGCTCGAGCGCAACAACGGCATCGTCAACAAGTTACGTAACCTGTTCAGCCCGGCCACCAGCTAGGGCCGCAGCAACTCCCCGTCCCGCTACCACAACGGCACCGCGAACTGCGCCTGTGCGGCTTGACTGCGCCCGGCGATAGTGGAAAGATGCCGGCAATTACTCGCCCGTAAAATAACAGCTCGCGCGTCGCCCAGCGGCATCATCAGTACTGCGCACAAGACTGTCGGCGAAGCGGGAAAATTACGGCTGAATTACCCACTCGACTACTGGAAATAAATACTGTCATGCCTGCCAATCTGACAATGGAAACACTCAAGGAAAAAGTAGCTTCCGGACAAATCGACACCGTCATCACCGCCATCCCCGATATGCAGGGGCGCCTCATGGGCAAGCGTTTTCAGGCGGAATTCTTCCTCGACAGTGCGCACGAGGAAACGCATTGCTGCAACTACCTGCTGGCGACCGATATGGAAATGAATACCGTAGACGGTTACCAGGCGACCAGCTGGTCGGCCGGCTACGGCGACTACATCATGCGCCCGGACCTGGGCACGCTGCGGCTGCTGCCCTGGCTGGAAGGCACCGCCATGGTGTTGTGCGATCTGTACGACCACCATACCCACGCCGAGGTGCCGCATTCGCCACGCGCGATATTGAAGCAGCAAATCAGGCGTCTGCAGGCCATGGGCCTGCAATCGATGGTGGCTACCGAGCTCGAGTTCTTCGTATTTCGCGAGAGCTTCGAGGAACTGCGCGACAAGCGCTACCGCGACATGACCACGATCAGCCCCTATAACGAGGACTACCATATCTTCCAGACCACCAAGGAAGAAACCCTGATGCGCCAGATTCGTAACGGCCTGCAGGGCGCCGGCATCGGCGTGGAAAACACCAAGGGCGAGGCCGACCCCGGCCAGGCCGAGGTCAATGTGCGCTACAGCGACGCGCTGCAAATGGCGGACAACCACTGCCTGGTGAAAAACGCCGTCAAGGAAATCGCGTTCCTGAACAACCGCGCCGTCACCTTCCTGGCGAAGTGGAGCCACGATGCCGCCGGCTCGTCCAGTCACATCCACCAGTCACTGGTTTCCAGCACTGGTGAGGCCGTGTTCCAGGATGCGAGCGCCGAATACGGCATGTCCGAGCTGATGCGCCACTACCTCGCCGGCCTGCTCAAACACGCCAGCGACAACACTTATTTCCTCGCGCCCTATATCAATTCCTACAAGCGTTTCATGGCGGGCACCTTTGCGCCCACCAAGGCGATCTGGTCGCTGGACAATCGCACCGCCGGATACCGCGTGGTCGGCGATGGCACGCGCAACGTGCGCGTTGAATGCCGCGTCGGCGGCAGCGATCTGAATCCTTACCTCGCGATCGCCGCGCAAATCGCGGCCGGTATCGCCGGCATCGAGGGCAAACTGGAACTGGAAAAAGAGTTCAGGGGCGATGCCTACCAGGCGCGCAAGGCGCGCGAAATACCCAACAGCCTCGCCGCTGCAACCCAGGCACTGAAGAAATCGACCATGTTGCGCGACGCCATGGGATCGGATGTCATCGACCACTATGTGCGCGCCGCCGAATGGGAACAGGAAGATTTCGCCAGCAAAGTCACCGAGTACGAAGTCAATCGTGGCTTCGAACGCGCTTAAACCCCTTATTCACCTTTGAGATAACACCATGCAATTAGTCGGAAACTGGTCCTACCCCACGTCAATACGCTTCGGCGCAGGCCGTATCAGCGAAATCGCCGAAGCCTGCAGCGTCGCCGGCATGAGCAAGCCCCTGCTGGTCACCGATCGCGGCCTCGCCGGCCTGCCGATCACGCAACACACGCTCGACCTGCTCGAAGCCGCCGGGCTCGGGCGTGCGATGTTCGCCGAGGTCGACCCCAACCCGAATGAGAAAAACCTGGCGGCCGGGCTCGAGGCCTATCGCGCCGGCGGGCACGACGGGGTTATCGCTTTCGGCGGTGGCTCCGGACTGGATCTCGGCAAGGTGGTCGCCTTCATGTGCGGCCAGACCCGCCCGGTGTGGGACTACGAGGACGTCGGTGACTGGTGGACGCGCGCCGACGCAGACAAGATCGCG
>Ga0316188_10000324_pt1 | contig 19665 bp, 17 predicted proteins | sample Phiworburrow1_MG_FD_204933 | JGI IMG/M metagenome (GOLD analysis project Ga0316188, IMG submission 204933) | Coastal sediment microbial communities from Maine, United States - Phippsburg worm burrow 1 | ecosystem: Environmental > Aquatic > Marine > Coastal > Sediment | place: USA: Maine... | reverse complement strand
CCGTTTCGCCGATCATGCATTTGACGATCTGGGAAATCCCTACGCCGCGCTCTCTGGCTGCAGCCTCTGCCGTGAGCGCTGCCTCCCGGTGTGACCTGACCACGTAGCGGACGCTCATCTCGTCCAGATAGTCAGTGACATCGGTCTTCACAACGCACACCATACGCGATCACCCGTCCTCCGACGTATCGTGGATCTCACCGAGCGACGGAAGCATGCATGGAATTGCGGCGGTCCACTCTGGAGTCCGACAACCGGAAGCCCACATTCGAGGACCTTGAGGCGAGGGCGAACGGGTGGCCGGCTGATCATCCGGACATCGTCGCCGGTCCCCCTCAGCAGCTCGGCACGAACGTCGCACTGCCTTTCGACTCTAGCGACCGTCCACAACGGAAGGCAGGGTGGGAAGCCGGGAAACAGGAGGGTGAGATAGTGAGCGCAGGACGAATTGTCGCAGTGATCGCGGGTGTTGTCGTCGGACTGCTCGCCATCGGACTTCTGATTGGCGGAACCTTCCTGACCGTTGGATACGCGGTCACGGCCGAGGACGACGGCTACTTCGACACGTCGCCGAAGCGATTCGGTAGTCCGGCCTTCGCCATCACGACCGAAGAGGCCGAATTGGCCGCCGACCCCGCACCGCCGGATTGGCTCTGGGACTTCGTCGACTTCTCCGTCCGGTTCCGAGTCGTTGGGTTCGGAAACGAAGTGTTCCTTGGCGTCGGCAGTCAGGCGGATGTCGAGGCGTATTTGGGTTCGGCCGCCTACGACCAGGTACGCGAGATTCGTCCCGGCCAATCGGTGCAGTACCGCAGCATCCCAGGGGCCGGCACGGTCGAGCCGCCGGTGGACCAAAACTTCTGGGTCGCGGAAACCTCAGGATCCGGCCCCCAGGAGGTGGTGTGGGACGTCACCGAAGGCACATGGGTCGTCGTCTTGATGAACGCCGACGGTTCACCGGGTGTGGTCGCCGACGTCGCCGTCGGCGCCAAGTCGGGAGTTGTCCTTCCGCTTGGCATTGCGCTGCTCGTGTCAGGGTTCTTCCTGTTCGTGATCGCTGTGTTGATCATCGTTCTCGCCGCGGTCGTTGGACGAGGCAGCGAGATCGCGGATCGCGAGGCAGCAGGGGTACCGCAGCGGTTCCTGGAGCCGGTGCGTGTCGAGGCGGTGATCGACGCGCCGCTCTCGCAGTGGCTCTGGCTCGTCAAATGGTTCCTGGCGATCCCGCACTTCATCGTGCTTGCGTTCCTCTGGATTGCGTTCGTCGCGCTGACCTTCATCGCGTGGTGGGCCATCCTGTTCACCGGTCGCTATCCCGAAGGGCTCTTCCGATTCAACGTCGGTGTGATGCGATGGTCGTGGCGCGTCGGCTACTACGCCGGTGGAGGTGGCCTCGGGACCGACCGCTATCCGCCGTTCACACTCGAGGACGTGCCCGACTACCCGGCGCGGTTCGACGTTGCCTATCCGGAGCACCTCTCACGCGGACTGGTGCTCGTGAAGTGGTGGCTTCTGGCTATCCCGCAGTACATCGTCGTCGGGGTCATGGTTGGCGGGACCCTCGCTTGGGGCGCCGACCTGTGGTGGGGTGGTCCGATGTGGGCAGGCGGCTTGATCGGTGCCCTCGTGCTGATCGCCGCGGTCATCCTCTTGTTCACCGGCCGCTACCCGGAGCCGCTGTTCGACTTCATCATCGGACTCAATCGATGGGTGATGCGTGTGGCCGCGTACGCGAGTCTCATGACCGACCGGTATCCGCCATTCCGCCTCGATCAGGGAGGGAAGGAACCGGTCACCGCCGAGACAGCGATCGACCGCTAACAGGCCCAAACCCCGTCGTCCGCGATGCCCGGACCGGTATCGCGGGGGTCGATGTCGATCGGTGGCCGATGTTGGCCTGCGAGGACGCATCGAGGTATGCATCGATGCGTCGATTTGGGCGGTCAGCCGGAGAGGGCGTTGAAGACCTCGTAGATCATGAAGGCAGGCCAGAAGAGACCCTGGAAGAAGGAGAACACGTATTCCCAGAAGGTGTCTGCCTGCTGCCAGAAGTACACGAAGGCTCCGAAGATGCCCAGGCCGTAGATTGCCCCGCCACCGGCGGCACCGGTATTGCTGGAACTCATGGTCACACCATCCCACGGTTGCGTCACGCTTGCGGGGGCGAGTGTACTAGCCGCAGGCAGCGGCGCCTGTGTGTGTCGAACCCCCGCAGGCGCTGACCGGTGCCGGTGGGAACGGAGGTCCGGGTCACTTCGCGCGGCACCTTGATCTCGGCGGCTGGGCAATCGTCGAAACAGCGGAACCGCCGGACCGTAGTTGTGGCCGCTTCCCCATGGACGCAGAATCGACCACGATTCGCATCGGTCCCGTTCCGCCGAGGCCATCGCTGGAGGTGACCCCATATCGCTGTCCGAGGGTATCCACCAGCCTGTTCCCGAGACCCTTTCTGACGGCAGCACGCTGATATGCTCGTGTCATGCCGATCTTCATGGATATTCATGAGAACCTGGGTGATGTCACCGAGCAGGACATCAAGAGTGCTCACCAGCGAGACCTTGCTATCCAAGATCAGCACGGAGTCCAGTTTCTCACGTTCTGGTTCAACAGCCCGAATGGTCAGGCGTTCTGCCTGGTCGACGCTCCAACGAAGGAGGCGGCAATCGCCGTTCACAAGGAGTCTCACGGGTTGGTGCCCCACGACATGGTCGAAGTGGAGCGGCCAACGGTTAGCCGCTTCATGGGTGATTGGGAGAAGAACGCTCCGAATATCGCAAGACACGACGATTCCGAACTCGACACTGGTTTGCGAGCCATCATGTTCACCGATCTCGTCGGGTCAACTCAGATCAGCAGCCGAGACGGTGATGCGAGGGCCCTGGAGGTCTTGGGACGCCACGATCAGATTGTCAGAAAGGCCCTCTCGTCGCACGGCGGACGAGAGGTCAAACACACGGGCGACGGCATCTTCGCTTCGTTCAGCTACGTCAGCAGGGCAGTCGACTGCGCCGTACAGATTCAGCGTGCGTTCGGCGAACCGGTTCACGCAGACTCGGGTGACCCCCGTGTTCGCATCGGGATCAGCGCAGGAGAACCAGTCAGCCAACACGAAGACCTCTTCGGTGCCGTCGTGAATCTCGCATCCCGGATCTGCGGACACGCGAACCCCGGGCAGATTCTCGTATCGGGTGCTGTACGTGAGCTCTCCGTAGGAAAGCCGATTGTCTTCCAAGACCGGGGTCCTATTGCGCTCAAAGGATTCGACGATCCAATCAGGCTCTTTGAAGTACCGATCGACCATCGCGCCTGACCGGCCGTATCGGGCGTTCTTCGCGCCGAAGAGGCCGGGCACTCACACTCCCTCCCCGGCGCATGCGAGCTACCGATCTGGGTCGGCGTAGGGGCGACGTCGCACTACGATCACGCATCCACATGAGAGTCTTCACCCCCGGCCGCTGTCCTTCTTGTTGCTGCGGCTATCCCGCGGGTGAACGATGTTTGTGTCCCTGAATCCCACCACAGACTGAATCACACGGCCCGCGGCGAGAAGCCCAGGGCCTTTTTCTATGGAGGAAATTGAAGATGGGACAGATCTTTTCCGATATCACCGAGACCATTGGCGGTACTCCGCTCGTCGAACTGAAACGCATGTCACCGGTCGGTGGTGCCCGCGTCGTGGCCAAGCTGGAGTCGTTCAACCCGCTGTCGAGCGTCAAGGATCGGATCGGCGTGAACATGATCGCCGCAGCCGAAGCATCCGGGAGCATCACGCCGGGTGAGACCACCTTGATCGAGGCGACGAGCGGCAACACCGGCATCGCCTTGGCCTTCGTGGCGGCCGCCAAGGGATACCGGCTGGTGTTGACCATGCCCGAAACGATGAGTGTTGAGCGCCGCCAACTGCTCCGCCTCTTCGGCGCCGAAGTTGTGCTCACTCCAGGTGGGGAAGGCATGGCGGGTGCTATTGCCAAGGCTGAGCAACTGTTGGAGGAAACCCCCGGTGCATTGATGCCCCGGCAATTCTCGAATCCGGCAAATCCGGAGATTCACCGTCGGACCACCGCCGAGGAGATCTGGGCCGACACCGACGGGGAGGTGGACATCATCGTGGCAACGGTGGGAACCGGAGGGACGATCACCGGAGTCGCCGATGTTCTCAAGCGACGGAAACCGTCGCTGCAGATCGTCGCCGTGGAACCGGTCGGTTCACCAGTCCTCTCCGGCGGACCACCCGGATCGCACAAGATCCAGGGAATCGGAGCGGGATTCGTTCCGGCAGTCCTGAACCGAGAGCTGATCGATGAAGTCTTCCAGGTCACTGATCAGGACGCCTTCCAAGTCGCTCGCGAACTGGCCAGGAGCGAGGGGATCTTGGCAGGCATCTCCAGTGGAGCCGCGCTCCACGCCGCCCGGATCGTGGCAGCACGCCCCGGTCGGGAAGGAAGACTGCTCGTGGTCATTCTGCCCGACACTGGAGAACGCTATCTGTCGACCGCGTTGGCCCAGATGGACGAAGCGAGCACCCGCACATGAACCGCCCGATCCGACGAGAAGAAGACCCGAGGAGACTGCCAGGCCGACGACGGCTGCGCCCGTTGGGGCGCCTCGGCGAGGACATCCAGGCCATCTTCGATCACGACCCGTCCGCTCGCAGCGTGCCCGAGGTCCTGGTCTGCTACCCGGGACTCCACGCGGTGGTGCTGCACCGGGTGGCGCAACGGCTATGGATGAAAGGTCACAAGTTCTCGGCGCGGCTCTTGAGCCATCTGAGTCGCACGCTCACGGGTATCGAGATCCACCCGGCGGCCAAGATCGGACGGCGTTTCGTCATTGATCACGGCATGGGCGTAGTGATCGGTGAGACTGCCGAGATCGGTGACGACGTGATGCTCTACCAAGGCGTCACATTGGGGGGCACGAGTCTCAAGAAACGGAAACGCCACCCCACCCTGGATGCCGGGGTAGTGGTCGGAGCAGGAGCCAAGATCCTCGGCGCCGTCAACATCGGAAGAGGCGCTCGCGTGGGGGCGGGCGCGGTGGTAGTGAGAGACGTACCGGTGGGAGCGACCGTGGTGGGGCTCACCGGTCGGGTGATCGACCAGCACGAACCCGGCCGACGGCCGCTGAGCATGGACCTGGCCGAGAGCAGGGACGATCACGCCGTCCGGGTACTCGAGGTCCTCGTCGAACGGGTCCAGCAACTCGAGAGCAGCGTCAACGGCGGCACCCTCACAGCTCCCCCCACTCCCGAAACGACCTTCGCGCAAGGAGCCGGAATCTGAATGAGCGTCCTCGTTTGGGACCGCGTTCCGGTTGGTGGCCACTAGGAACCGAATCACGCCTCCCGTCTCGTGAAGTGGGGGACCGTGGATGCGAACGAATTTGCGGAAAGGTGTTATCAAACGGGACAGTATGGTAATGTATTGGGAGTGTTGACCAAGACCAACTGCGTGCAGCCACGGCGGGGCCGCCCCCGTGACCCGTCGGTCGACCGCGCGATTCTCGAATCGGCCCGGTCGGTCCTGGCGCGCCGGGGCTTCACCGGCACCTCGATGGACGAGATCGCCCGAACGGCCGGCGTCGGCAAGGACACCCTGTATCGCCGGTGGAAGTCGAAGGAGATGCTCGTTCAGCATCTGCTCACGGTGCTTTCGGCCGAGAACGCTCCCGTACCGGCAGATGACGATCCCAGGTACGCCCTGTTCGTCTTCCTCCAGGACATCGTGCGCCTCAACACACGGTCCGATTTCGGTGCGATCCTTGCCGGGATCGTCGGCGAGTCGGCGCGCAACCCGCAATTGGCCATGGCGTTCCATCAGTTTTGGAGAGAACGTCGGAGCATCACCGGCGGCATCGTGCGTCGGATCGTCGACCCGGCCACACCTGATCGAGAGATCGACCGGATCCTGGATCGCGTCCTGGGTCCCATCTACTACCGCCTACTTCTCTCCGGAGGCCCGATCGACGACGAGTACCTGTGGGATCTCATCGTTGCAGTCCCATGGGCTCCCGGCGAACAAGAAAACCAGAGGGAAATCACATGACAACGGACATCAGTATCAACACTGAGAAGAACATGAATACGAACACGGAGAAGAACATGAAGATACAGGAACACATCGTTGCGGTCGTCGAGCCGACCCGTGACGGGGAGGCAACACTCGACATCGCCAATGAGGTCGTCAACAGGGGAGGGCGAGCCACGGTTGTCGTACTCATCACCCGGAAGACCATGAGCGACATCCGGGCTTTCGCAGCGTCCGAGAACCTCACGGTTCCCGACGCGAGCGAGATCTACTTCGAGCGGTTGGCCGAGACGTACTCGTCACGTGTCGGCAGCCCCGACGCGTCCGCCGTCGTCACCGAGAGCGCCTCTTCGGGCCGAACCGTGTTCGAGACCGCGGCAAGCGTCCGTCCGACCACCATCGTCATGCCCCAGAGGTTGGCGAATCGGCGAGGCTGGCGGGCATCCGTCGCTCGCTCCCAGGTCCCGGTCGTTATCGCACCGTCGACAGCTGCTGCCTGAGTCCCATCTCGATCGAGGGATGCTCACTACGGTGTCCGGCGGGAGGGCACATGCGGTTCTCCCGCCTCGGAACGACCGGCGAGGCTATCCGACGACCACTTCCACGCGGTGGAGACAACACCAGACCCGGACGCGTTCAATCGCTGAGGGCGATGAGAGTGTCTTGCGCCCCTAGCCGTGGCGCCGCCGTCGGACCATGCTGGGGTTTCAGTCGTTCGAGGAGAAAGTCCGCACCATGCGTCCCCACTATTTGAGAACACTTTTCGCACCGAGTTCGGTCGTCATGTTCGGCGCCAGCGACCGAGTCGATTCCGTAGGTCAGATCGTCTTCAAGAACATGCTCGAGGGGAGCTTCGAAGGGGAGATCTACGCCATCAATCCGAAGCGCAAAGAGATTCAGGGTCGTAGGGCGTATCCCGACCTCGAAGCGATCGATCAGCCGATCGACCTCGCGATCGTGGCGACCCCCGCCGCGACGGTTCCTGCCATTGTGGAGAAGTGCGGGGAACACGGCATCAAGTCGATGATCATCCTGTCGGCCGGCTTCCGAGAAGTCGGTCCGGCCGGTCGCGCCCTTGAGAAGAAGATCGGAGATCTTGCTCGCTCGTATGGAATCCGCTTCCTCGGACCCAACTGCCTCGGGCTGATCCGTCCGAGCATCGGTTTGAACGCCACGTTCGGTAACAACAACGCGGCGGAGGGCGGCGTGGCGCTCGTTTCGCAGTCCGGGGCACTGTGCACCGCAATCCTCGACTGGGCAGACGGTCGTGACGTTGGCTTCTCCGCCGTCGTGTCCACGGGCATTGCGGCCGACGTCGACTTTGGAGACATCCTCGATTTCCTCGCCTCTGATCCGAAGACCCAGAGCATCATCCTCTATGTGGAGGGCCTGCAGGATGCCCGCCGCTTCATGAGTGGACTTCGCGCTGCAGCACGAGCGAAACCGGTGATCGTCATCAAAGCTGGTCGCCATTCCGAAGGTGCAGCAGCCTCGATGTCTCACACGGGCGCGCTTGTCGGTGGTGACGAAGCCTTCACCGCAGCGCTCAATCGGTCTGGTGTCGTTCGCGTCGAGAACATCAGCCAGGTGTTCGCCGCGGCGGGAACGCTCTCTTCGCGTTACCGGAGCAGCGGCAATCGCATCGCGATCATCACCAACGGCGGTGGCCCCGCGGTGCTCGCGGCCGATCACGTGCCGGAAGTTCGTCTGAGATTGGCCGAGTTGAGCGAGAAGACGATCGAGAGCCTCAACGCAGCGCTGCCGGCTACCTGGTCGCATGGCAACCCGGTGGACATCATCGGGGATGCGCCGCCGGAGCGCTACAAGGACGCGATCGACATCTGCCTCGGGGATCCCGACGTCGACGGTGTGCTCGTCATCCTCACGCCGCAGGCCATGACGCGCCCCCTCGACGTTGCAGAGGCGGTCATCGAAGCCGCCGAGCAGAACGAGAAGCCCATCATCGCATCGTGGATGGGCGGTCCCCAGGTCAACCCCGCCCGTCAGGCTTTCCGCCGCGCAAAGATCCCGATCTTCAACACGCCGGAAGCCGCGATCGACGCCTTCCACTATCTCGCCGCTTACAAGTTCAACCAAGAGTTGCTGCTCCAGACTCCGGGGCGGCTGCCGCTCGAGCACGAGGAACCGAACACCGAGGCCGCTCGCCTCATCATCGAGAGTGCACTCAGCGAGAAGCGGAGCGTGCTCACCGAACCGGAGTCGATCGCCCTCCTGGGGGCGTTCGGCATCCCGACCGTGCGCAACGGCATCGCTCGATCTGCCGAAGAGGCCCTTGTCCTCGCCGTATCCATGGGGTTTCCGGTCGCGATGAAGATCTACTCCGAGGACATCTCGCACAAGTCCGATGCCGGTGGTGTCACGCTCGACATCCAGGGTGCGGCGGACACGCGCGGCGCCTACAACGGTCTGATGAATCGGGTCCGGAATGCCCGCCCGGACGCCGTCCTGCAAGGCGTCACGGTCGAACAGATGAGGCGCACGGCGAACGGCCGTGAAGTCATGATCGGCGTGCTCAACGACCCGGTCTTTGGACCCGTCATCAGCTTCGGAGCGGGAGGAACCTGGGTTGAGGTGATGAAGGACGTTGCCGTTGCTCTGCCGCCGCTCAACGAACGCCTCGCGAAGAACCTCATCTCGCGAACCAAGATCGCCACGATGCTCGAGCAATTCCGGAACCTGCCTGCGGTCAACGTCGATGCGTTGGTCGACGTGTTGCTGCGAGTGTCGAACATGGCGTGTGAGCTCCCCTGGCTCCAGGAGATGGACATCAATCCGCTCATTCTGGATGAGAACGGTGCGGTCGCGGTCGACGCACGGGTCGTCGTCGGTTTGCCGCGCCCGTCGACCGACCCCTATCACCACATGGCCATCCACCCCTATCCCGCCGACCTGGAGACGCACTTCCAGCTTCCCGACGGCACCGACGTGACGATGCGGCCGATCCGACCGGAAGATGCCGAGATCGAAGCGCTCTTCATCCTGAATCTCTCCGATGAAGCCAAGTACTTCCGATTCATGCACGCGGTCCACGAACTCACTCCGGAGATGCTGGTTCGTTTCACCCAGATCGACTACAACCGCGAAATGGCACTGATCGTCGTAACTCACGAAGACGGACATGAGGTTGAGCACGGGGTTATCCGGTATGTCACGAATCCCGATCAGAGCAGTTGTGAATTCGCTCTGGTTGTCTCAGACGAGTTCCAGGGCCACGGTGTCGGGCAACGCATGCTGAAGCGACTGATGGAGATCGCCCGTTCCCGCGGACTCGACACGATGGAAGGTGAGGTTCTGTCCGAGAACCGCAGAATGCTGAACCTCGTGAAATCCATGGACTTCCAGATCCAGCCCACGCCCGACGATCCCGGCGTTCAATACGTTTGGAGAGATCTCTGATCGACAGGGGATGAGAATCGTCCGGGTCCGACACCAAGTGGTTGACCCCGACGCTTGGTCACGATCGCGCGACCGTTCTGATGTGACCGACCCGGCGCTGGACGCGTCATATTCTTCGCGAGAGGCGACGCCCACTCCGGTGGCGAGCGTCGCTCCGAAAACGAACAAGAAGAGGCATCATTGTGAGGACATCGAATCTGATCATCGCGACGGGGGCCATGAAGATTCGCGCCTTCCCCCTGATCGCCATGTCCGGAGGGTGAGTCGGGTACTTCGGGCTATCGTCCGCTGAATGATCGAGGTCCGACCAGCCCAGAATCTCGGCAGCGCCCTTGCACTCGCCACGGAGCGAATCGTGGCGCCCGTTGAGGGGATGCATCGAGCGATCTCCGGGCGCTGGTTCGGTCCGCTCGGTGCTGTTGGAGCGCCGGTTCGGAAAGTGCACGACGCCATCGTGAGCGTCGTCTATGGATCTGTTCGTCTCGGCGGGGACACCGTGGGTATCACCCTTGGCGACCGGATCACCGTCGAGGCAAGCACCGCAGATTCGGTCCAGGCGTTCATGAACGGCCTGTGGGGTGACACGCTCGGCCAGCGCGCAGGTCATACGGAGATTCAGATGGGTGTCCGCGACCAATGGGGAGCGTCGGTGACGATCGGCCCCGATCTCGCGACGGCCTTCCCCGGCGCCACCGGCCGATTGGTCGTGCTGGTGCACGGACTCTTCGAGACGGAACGGTGCTGGCACGGCACCGAGACGGAACCCAGTCTCGCCCGGGCGCTCGAGGACCACGCCGAGCTGACCCCAGTGTCGATCAGGTACAACTCAGGGCTGCGCGTGTCGGACAACGGATACCGGCTGGCATCGCTGCTCGATGAGGTCCACTCCGAGTGGCCGGTTCCGGTACAGTCAATCGCCCTCGTCGGCCACTCAATGGGTGGTCTTGTGGTTCGCAGCGCCTGCGAAGCCGCTCGCGCCGGGGGACACCGATGGGTTGACAACGTCGACGACTTGGTGACGGTGGCGGCGCCGCATCGAGGTTCACCGCTCGAGAAGATCGCCAATGTGGCTGCGTTTGGCCTCGGTGTCGCGGCCGAGACCAGGCCTCTCGCCGACTTCGTGAATGGCCGGAGCGTCGGGATCAAAGACCTCAGATTCGGCGCGATCGCGGAGGACGACTGGAAGGGTGTCGATCCAGATGCTCTGCTGCACAACACGGTTGGCAAACACGCTCTGGCGTCCGGCATCGACCATCACTTCGTGACCGGCGTGGTCACTTCGGATCCAACCCACCCGGTGGGGGCGGCAATGGGAGATCTGGTCGTGCGTGCCGGAAGCGGCACCGGGGGGCAGCATCTGCAACCGAGGGACGGCGTTGTCGTGGGCGGCAAGAACCACTTCGACCTTCTTCATGAACCAGAGGTGATCGACCGCGTCCTGGGATGGCTCGCCCCAACGCCGGTCGATTCCGTCTCGTGATGTGATGGTGCGCCGCGTTGTCGCCGATTCGCCCTCCTGCAGGGATCAGGAGTGAATTGAGATCTTGGGCGTCAGCTCAACGGATCGAGACTGAGGATCGCCGGATCGACAGCGGGGGAGTTCGGCGACACCGAGGGGACCGATTCGTAGACGGACTCGAGGGACGGGCGCGGGTCCGGCTCACCCTTGTTCGGCCACATGGCCATCGCTCGCTCGGCCATCGCCGTAATCGACAGTGACGGGTTGACACCGAGGTTCGCGCCGACGGCGGCTCCGTCGACAACGTGGAGCCCAGGATGACCGTACACCCGGTGATAGGCATCGATCACACCCGTCGATGGGTCAATTCCGATCGCTGCACCACCGAGGATGTGAGCGGTCGTCGGACGATTCAGGACCACTTCGTTGATCGAACTCATCGGATCGCCGCCCATGACCTCGGCGGCGATCCGGGCTGCCTCGTTTGCGACCGGGATGTACGTGGGGTTCGGGTCACCATGACCCTGACGAGAAACGACGCGGGCACCGAAGATGCCACGCTTGCGGAATAGCCGCAACGAATTGTCGTAGCTCTGCATCACCAGGAGAATCACGGAGCGCTCCGCCCACCTGCGCACCGACATCGAGCGAAGCCACCGGATCGGATGGAACACGATGTTCCCGAGATACCGGAGTGGGCGCGGCACGCCGGGGCCACCGTCGGTGAGGATGGTGCCGAGCAAGCCCATCACCGAGCTTCCCTTCGGATAGCGCACCGACTCGATGTGCGTGTGCGGCTCCGGATGGATCGACGACGTGATCGCCACACCCTGCGAGTAGTTGACCTCGGTGCCACGCGCCGTCGCTCCCAGCAGTACCTCAGAATTCGTGCGAACAAGCTGTCCCACTTGATCGGAGAGATCGGGGAGGCGTCCGTCGTCCACAAGGGAGAGCAGAAGGCGAGTCGTTCCGAGGGCACCGGCAGAGAAGATGACCTGGCCGGCGAAGAACAACCTACCGTTGCGCCCCTTGACTGGGCCGGGGCGCTGGGTTGTGATCCGCCAGCGGCCGTCGGGCAGTCGCTCGACGTCGGTGGCCTCCGTGTCGGCGTGGACGACGGCACCGTTTTGCTCCGCGAGATAGAGGTAGTTCTTGTCGAGGGTGTTCTTGGCGTTCTGATTGCACCCGATCATGCAGGCCCCGACGCTCGTGCATCCTGAGCGGGAAGGGCCCGCACCACCGAAGTAGGGATCTTCGACTTCGACGCCGGGCTCACCGAGGAAGACCCCCACCGGGGTTGGCCGGAAGGTATCCGCGACCCCGAGACGTTCGGCTACCTGGCGCAACACATCATCTGCCGGGGTGTCGGCGCTCGCTTCGGTGACTCCGAGCATTCTCCTCGCAAGGGCGTAGAACGGTGCGAGTTCCCGTCTCCAGTCGGTGATGGAACTCCACTGTGGATCCGTGAAGAACGCGTCATGCGGTTCATAGAGCGTATTCGCGTAGACAAGGGATCCACCACCAACTCCCGCACCGGAGAGGACCAGCACATTGCTGAGGAGATCGAGTCGCTGGATCCCATACAACCCGAGACGCGGGCCCCAGATGAAGCGCTTCACGTCCCAATTCGTCGCCGCGAACTCACCGGTCCGATAGCGTCGACCGGCCTCGAGCACCCCGACGCGATACCCCTTCTCGGTCAACCGCAGAGCAGAGACGCTGCCCCCGAAGCCAGACCCGATAACGGCGACGTCGTAGAAGGTATCCATCGAGAGGAATCGTAGCAACCGGCTCTCGAGAAGCCCCGGCTGCAAGCTTCAAGCGACAAGCTGCAAGACGGTCCTTCCAGCAGCTTGCAGCTTGGAGCTTGCAGCTGATCAGAACTCTGCCGCGCCCCATACCGGAATCTGGGCCCCGTTGATGACGGCTGAGCGGTGGCCCGTGAGGAAGTCGATTACGTTTGCGATCTCGTCGGGCTTTGGCCAGTTCACGTAGTCGGCGTAGGGGAGGGCTTCCCTGGTGCGGTGGGTGTCGATCACCGACGGGAGTAACACGTTGCAGGTCACGTTCGTATCGGACAACTCGCGAGCAACGGACTTCCCGAGTGCTACGACGCCTGCCTTTGCGATGTTGTACGCAGCTTGTCCGGCCGGCGGATCGATCGCCTGGCGGCTTCCGAGCATCACGATACGACCCCAGTCCTGACTGCGCATGTACGGGATCGCCGCACGCACGGCGTTGAACGCCGATCGGAGATTCAGGTCGATCATGCGATCGAAGCGTACGTCGTCGGTCTCGTGTACGTCGCGGCCGCCGGCCCATCCGCCGACGAGAGAGACAAGGACGTTCAGTCCACCGAACGTATCCACCGTCTCCTCGAAGAACGCGTCCGTCGCGGAAGCATCAACGGCATCAACACGGCGGAGGATGAGTTGATCCTCAGGCAGGTCGAGTTCGCGCTCGAGAGCGGCCGCCTGCTCGGGAACGATGTAGGTGACGCCAAGCTTGAAGTTGCGCTGAACAAGGAGGGGGAGCAGTGCTCGACCGACCGCTCCGGAGCCTCCGGTGACGATAGCGATGTTCGATCCGTTCATGGGTTCAGCCTAGCGTTGCGGTGGTCGCGGTCCGTGGCGCACCCCTTTTCGGGATGTTATGATCACCGCAGCTACGCAAGGAGTTGGAAGTGGCGGAGATCCTCCTCGAAGACATTGGCAAGATCTACCCGGATGGGACTCGGGCGGTTGGACAGGTCGATCTGGAGATCAAGGACGCCGAATTCCTTGTGTTCGTTGGACCGTCCGGTTGCGGAAAGTCGACCCTGCTGCGGATGATTGCGGGCCTTGAGGAGATTACCGAAGGCAAGATGTACATCGGGGACAAGCTCGTCAATGACGTCGCCCCGAAGGATCGGGACATCGCGATGGTGTTCCAGAACTACGCGCTGTATCCCCACATGTCGGTGTACGACAACATGGCGTTCGGTTTGAAGCTTCGCAAGACCCCCAAGGATGAGATCGCGCGACGCGTGAATGAAGCCGCCGAGTCGCTTGAGATCACCGAGTTCTTGGATCGGAAGCCGAAGGCGCTCTCTGGCGGCCAGCGGCAGCGTGTTGCGATGGGTCGGGCCATGGTTCGCGAGCCGATGGCTTTCTTGATGGATGAGCCGCTCTCCAACCTCGATGCCAAGCTCCGTGTCCAGATGCGTAGCGAGCTCGGCCGCCTCCACAATCGGCTCAAGACGACGACCGTGTACGTCACCCATGACCAGATCGAGGCGATGACGCTCGGGCACCGCGTCGCCGTCATGCGTCCGGTGTCGGAGAATCGCCCGTACAACATGCAGCAGGTTGCACCTCCGGCCGAGCTGTTCAACGAACCACGCAATCTCTTCGTGGCGGGGTTCATTGGGAGCCCAGCTATGAACCTGATCTACGGCACGCTCTCGAGCGAGGGCGGGGACGTGTGGTGCTCGTTCGCCGGTCAGCGGGTGAAGCTCCACAGAACGGCTCTCGATCGGCATCCGGGCCTCGAAAGCTACATGAACAAGCAGTTGGTGGCCGGGATGCGCCCTGGGGACTTCGAGGACGCGAGAGTGGCGCCCGAAGATCCGGACTGCACGATCAGCGCGACCACCGACGTCAACGAGATGCTGGGTTCGGACACGTACGTCCATTTCTCGCTTCCGGAGAAGCCGGTGCTTACCGCGGATATCGAGGAACTGGCTGCCGCACAGGGAACCGATCTCTCGCTGCGTGGAAACGAGACGAACTTCAGCGCCCGTGTGAGTCCCGATGTCGCTGTGCCGAACGGATCCGAGGTCAGGCTCGTGCTCGATACCAGCAAGATGCACTTCTTCGATCCCGAGACCAACCATCGGATCGGGGCCGCAACGTCGTAGGGGGTCACGACCTCCGTTCGGTCACGGTGATCCCGACGGGCTGAAGGGCATTGATGAGTGCGTCGCCGTTGATCGCGCGCTGCATCGTGTGAACCCCCGTCTTGTCGATATCACCTCGGGTGACGAGGTCGATGAGCGCCGTGGCGGGGAACGCCGTCGTGCGGGCGAGCGCCGAGAACCGGCCGTCGTGAACGTCCTCGATCTCCATGGTCCTGGTGGTCTCGTCCGTCTCGACCCAGACGCGAACGAGAACGAGATCGTCATCTCCCCTGAGGAGTGTTCGGTCGAGTGCCGCCAGCAGAACGGATCGCGGCGATGGATCACCGGTCTCGTCGAAGAGGCCCATCTCACGTATCGCGGCGAAGATGCGTCCGTGGCCCGGAAACCGGAGGGTCTTGTACTCGAGATGATCGACCCTTCCTTCGTAATCTCGACACATGGTTGACGTGCCACCGGCGGTCGAGAACGCTTCAAGCGGCCCCCGACCCTCCCACTCGACGGTCTCGAACCGGGTCAGCGGATCGACGGTTCGATACGAGCCGTCTTCGACGATCTCACATGGTTCCGCATACTCGTTGATCAGGCCGGCGGGACTGAACGCCAATTGATATCCGAGTGTGCCGATCGGCTCCGAGGGCAGAGCACCCACCCGCATCTGGACCGAGCGGACGCGCCCCGGCGTCGTGGCGATGAGGTGTTCGGCCATCGCATTCGCGAGACCCGGAGCAAGACCGCAGTCGGGTGCGACGAGGACTCCGGCGTCGAGGGCTGCGTCGTTGAGTTCGTGTTGTTGGGCCACGACGGTTGGATTGCCTCCGAAATCCGCGTAGTGGGCGCCGGCTCGAATCGCAGCACCGGCGACCGCAACACCGAAACGGTACGGAACCGCCGAGACCACGGCATCGAACCCGTCGACGAGGGTGGAGAGTTGCTCCCCATTGCTCACGTCGAGGCGGGTTGGCGATGCCCCAAATGAGGCGGCCACCTCGTCGGCCACTCCCGGGTCGGCGTCGGCGATCGTGACCGCGTGACCTCTTCGAACGAGGTCCCAGACCGCGGCCGCGCCGACGATCCCTGCGCCGAGTACCAGCGTGTTCGGAGTCATGTCACTCTCCTTCTGTTCTTTCTAGGGGACGATTCGTTTGAAGATCTCCGCCCGGTCGGTGCCGAACCGGGAGGCACCGAGGCGGAGCCAGCCGTCAACGCGTTCAACGAACCGATCACGGGCGTCACCCATCTGTGCCGCGTTTCCCATCGTTGTCTCCGACTGCGATGCATGGCACAGGAGGGCATCGACCTTGGCATCGAAGGCTCGATCATCCAGCGGTTCGGCGTGGTCCGGTTCGTCCGCCGACCAGAGAAGAATCGTGGAAGGACGGTGCGGCTCGAGTCCCTGGGTCGGGTAGAAGAGCGGCTCGCGAGCGGCAACGACGGCATCGACGGTGAGGAGGCCCGTCGTCCGGTGGTCCGGATGGAGCTGGTAGCGCTGCCACGGATCGTGGGTTAGCACCACGTCGGGTTGATGCAGTCTGATCAGCCGGGCAATCTCCTGGCGCAGTTCAGGCGTGTGTTGGAGTTCGCCGTCGGTCTGATCGAGCCACTCAATGCGCGCTGCGCCGAGGATTGCCGCCGCCTTCCGCTGTTCTCGTTGCCGTTCTTCGACGAGGGCGGATCGATCAATCGCCGGGTCCCACGACCCTTTCGAGCCGTCGGTCACGACGACGATCATCGCCACCGTCCCGCCCGCCGTCCAGTTGAAGATCGTTGCGCCGGCACCGAACTCCACATCGTCGGGATGCGCTCCGATGGCCATGATGCGTTCCGGTCTGGGCAACGGCGGGGGAGGATTGGTGAGCTGGTCGTAGAGGCCGGGGGGCATGGGGAGAGAATAGGAGGAGGCGAGTTGCCGAGTTGCCGAGTAGCCGAGTGACCGAGTCTCCTAGCCGGGGATGTGGCCGAGTTGTTGCAGGGCGTTCAGGTCCCAGGGGCGGTCGAGGTCGAGGGCTAGACCTGGTCTGATGAGGATCGTCGCGTCTCCGCGGACGGCGGCGAGGTGGCGGCGGAAACTCCCGGGGCCGTATCGGAAGGGGAAGTCTCGTCCCGTACCGCCGATCAATGAGGTTCCTCCGTCGTGAGATGGGGCGAGGACCCATCCACTTCCGACCGATCGCATCGCTGACCGCACGTCGCCCACGTCGATGGCGGGGAGGTCGGCATGGATGACCAACCAGGGATCATCTCCGACCTCAGCCACACCCGCCGCCGCTGCGGCGTCGAGGCCGTGCGGTGCGGACTCGGCGATACATTCCACGCCTGAGGCGAGCGCCCATCGGTTGACCTCCGCATCGGCGGTAATCACCGAGACTCGAGTGTTCGCGTCGCGAGCAGCCCGAATCGTGCGGCCGGCCAGTTCGCGAGCGAACCTCCTGCGATCCTCTGATCCGAGTCGACCGGAGAGGCGCGTCATCCCGTCGAACGAGCGGATCGGGATGAGCGCTCTGAACGCGTTCTCCGTCAATGTCCGGGTGTGGAGATGCGCTTCTCGTACCAGCGGAGGAGGAGGCTCAACGAGACGGTGAGCGTCAGATAGAAGCCGGTGAGGATCAAGTACCCCTCCATGAACCGGAACGAACTCCCCGTCCAGAGCTTCGTCATCTGGGTGAGCTCACGAACCGCGATCACCGAAACGAGGGACGAGTCCTTGAGGAGAGCGATGAGATCGTTGCCGAGCGCAGGCATGATGTTCCTGATCGCTTGAGGGAGGACGATGAACCGCAGGATGTACCGCTTCGAGAGACCAACCGACATTCCGGCTTCGCGCTGACCGCTCGGGATCGACTCGATGCCGGCGCGAAATACCTCGGCGATGAACGCGGCGTAGATGATCCCGAGAGCAAGGGTGCCTCGAATTGCCTTGCCCGGCGCATCGATGCCGAGCGCAGAAGAACCCTGTCCGAATGCGACGATCGAGATAAAGAGGATCGTGACGAGCACCGGGACGCCGCGAATGAACTCGATGTAGTACATCGCGAGGTTCTTGAGGATCGTGTTCTTCGACAGCCGCGCAAGCCCGAGAAACAGCCCGAGGATGATGGCGATCACGAATCCGCCGACCGTCACGATGAGCGTCAGGACCATCCCGCCACGAATGAATTCGAATCCCTCGCGCCACTTCGGTTCGGTCGCGATCTGGAACGCAATCACCGCAATGGTGGCGATGATCCCGATCAGCCACCACGGAACACCGGTGAATGACCAGCGGCTTGCTGCGCCGGGCGGCAACGGATCGAGAACGGGATCTTCGATGATCTGCACGGGCGTCTCCTCTGCGTGATTCGGTGCGGAGGTTGGCACAAAGAAGCGTCGAACGCACATACAGAAACGCCGGACCCGCAGGTCCGGCGCTTCGGATCAACCAACTGGTTCGGATCAGTATTCGAAGTCGACGAACCACTTCTGGGCGAGTTCGTCGAGTGTGCCGTCTTCCTGCATCTCTTTGAGGACCGCGTTGATCGGCTCGACGAGGTCGCTATCCAGAGGGAAGATGAATCCGAGCGGATCGCTCTGCAAGGCATCAGGCAGCAGACGGACGTCGCCCTCATTGGCGCCCTTGTATCCCTGGCCGGCCGTGTCGTCGATGATGACCGCGTCGACGTCACCGTTGATCAACGCCTGGACGGCGACACCGAATTGGTCGTACGCGTCGATCCTGGCGTCACCGCTGAGAAGGTCGACGGCGAGTTCGTAGTTGGTCGTGCCGACCTGCGTACCGAGGCGGTAGTCGCCCTCGACGAACTGATCCAAGTTGCCGAACCGTGACTCGTCGAATCTGACCATCAGCTTCTGCTCGATCACCATGTACGGATCGGAGAAGGCAACGACTTCCTTCCGCTCATCGGTGATCGAGATTCCGTCTGCGGCCGTGTCGTACTGACCCTGACCGGTCTCGACGATCACATCGGGCCACCCGGCCTCGACGAACTCGGCCGTGCAGTTGAGTCGCTTGCAGATCTCGTTCCACGCGTCGTAGTCCCACCCCTGACCAGTGCTTGTACCCTCTTCGATGAAGTTGTAGGGCACGTAGGCGTTCTCGACCGCAACCGTGACGGTTCGACCGTCGAGATCACCGGCCGAGGAGTCGCTCGACGAACACGCCGCGGCGATGAGCATCACCGCAAGCGCCAACAGCACTACCTTCGTGAACTTTCGCATCTTTCCTCCTATACGTCCCGACTCGGGTTAATGCAGCCAGGCTACTCCTAATCCCCTCCGCGTGTCACTTCCCGCCCGGTCGTAGCCGTTAGGGTGACCGGATGAAGCGGAAGACGAAGATCGTCGCGACGCTCGGACCGGCTATCGATTCGCTCGACGGCGTACGCGAGCTGATCGGGGCAGGACTCAACGTCGCGCGGTTCAATTTCTCACACGGCACCGTGAAAGAACACATCCGGCGGCACGAATGGGTGCGCACCGCGGCGGATGAGGCGGGGGTCTCGGTCGCGACGATGCAGGACATCCAGGGTCCCAAGATTCGGGTCGGGACGTTCCCCGGTGGTTCGGTCATACTCGAGCAGGGAGCAGAGGTCGCCCTCCAACCCGGTGAGGGCGAAGGAGGAGCATCGACGATATGGGTTGCGTACCTCGAGTACGTTGATCTGGAACCCGGCTCTCCAGTGCTCCTCGCCGATGGGATGATCCGCCTCGAAGTGGTCTCGGTGGTCGGGAGCGCGGCTCGCGCTCGGGTCGTCGGTGGCGGCAAGCTCCTCAATCACAAGGGAGCGGCCTTTCCCGGCAGTGACACCGGTGTGCCGGTCATCACGGACAAGGACGTGGAGGATCTAGCGATCGGCAGGGAGATCGGGTTC
>Ga0316188_10000323_pt1 | contig 19672 bp, 20 predicted proteins | sample Phiworburrow1_MG_FD_204933 | JGI IMG/M metagenome (GOLD analysis project Ga0316188, IMG submission 204933) | Coastal sediment microbial communities from Maine, United States - Phippsburg worm burrow 1 | ecosystem: Environmental > Aquatic > Marine > Coastal > Sediment | place: USA: Maine... | reverse complement strand
ACGTATTACAATGCACAACAAGGTAAATATGGATTTATAGAACTAAATCACCGTTATGGAAATGTGTTGTTGCCTGAGATAGAACTGGTTGACATCAAAGAAAAGCATCGAAAAAAAAGAATGAAGGGTCATTTTTCAGACAGGCTGTTGGAAATGATTAAGGACGCTTTAAATGAAAAAGAACAAGTTATTTTATTTCAAAACCGCAGAGGATTTGCCCCTGTTGTTGAATGTGAAACCTGTGGTATTTCTCCTCAATGCCCACAATGCGATGTGAGTTTGACGTTTCATAGTTACAGAAAAGAATTGCGTTGCCATTATTGTGGATATAAACAGGCAATGCCACACAATTGTGGTGCTTGCGGAAGTGAAAAATTAAACACAAAAGGTTTTGGTACCGAGCAAATTGAAATAGAATTACAAGAACTGTTTCCAAACCATCATATTGGACGTATGGATTTAGATACAACTCGTGGTAAGTATGGCTATCAAAAAATTATTGGTCAGTTTCAGGCACAGGAAATTGATATTTTAGTCGGTACACAAATGCTTTCAAAAGGTTTGGATTTTGCAAATGTTTCTTTGGTTGGAATTTTAAATGCCGACAATATGCTGAATTTTCCAGATTTTAGAGCACACGAGAGAAGTTATCAATTAATGGTTCAGGTTTCTGGTAGGGCAGGACGCGATAAAAAAAGAGGAAAAGTAGCTATACAAACGTTTAATCCTTATCACCAAATATTGCAACAGGTTTCCACAAATTCTTTTGAAGTCATGTATAAAGAGCAGTTAAATGAGCGCTGGCAATATCATTACCCGCCATATTACAGGATAATTAAACTTACTTTAAGACATAAAGATTTTAATAGGGTTGAAGGAGGAGCAAACTGGTTAGGCAAATCATTCGTTTCTGTATTTAAAGACAATGTATTAGGTCCAACCACTCCAGGAATTTCAAAAATCAGAAATTACTATATTAGAAATCTTATTATTAAAATTCCTCAAAGTCAATCATTAAAAACAACAAAAAATATGGTGATTAGAGTTGTAAATGCATTTCAAGCTATCAATGAATATCGTTCAATAAAATTAACGATAGATGTGGATAATTATTAGTTAAAAGTTAAAAGTTAAAAGTTTTCAGTCACAATAGTTAGTTGTGAAATAATAAATTAGAAGGTTTTGCTTTCAGCGATTACTAGCAGTATAAAGTTTTTATATTTTTTGAATAGAATATTAAGATTTTTCCAAATATCATAATTGAATAACTAAAAAAGCTTACAGCCTAAAACTTAAAGCATATAGCACAGATTAACAGTAACTATTTTTATTAAAAATTTTAGACTTTAGAATAGCTAAGAAAGAGTTTGCTTCTTTGAGAATTAATTGTATATTTGCACCCTTATAAAAATAAATTTTTAAATTATGAATCATTACGAAACTGTTTTCATTTTGAATCCCGTTTTATCTGATGTACAGATAAAGGAAACAGTAAAGAAGTTCGAGGACTATCTTGTTTCTAAAGGTGCCGAAATGATATCAAAAGAAGATTGGGGGCTAAAAAAATTAGCTTACACAATTCAACACAAAAAAAGTGGGTTTTATCACTTATTTGAGTACAAAGTTGCTGGAGAAGTAATTTCTCCTTTCGAACTGGAATTTAGAAGAGATGATAGCATTATGCGTTATTTAACCGTTGCGTTAGATAAACATGCTGTTGCTTGGGCTGAAAAAAGAAGAGAGAGAAACAAATCAAAAGCTGTTAAAAAATAAGAGATATGTCTACTATAGAACAACAAGCAAAAGGAGGAAAACAAGGTGAGGTACGTTACCTAACTCCGTTAGATATTGATACTAAATTAGTAAAAAAATACTGTCGCTTTAAAAAGAACGGTATTAAGTATATTGATTACAAGGATGCGGATTTCTTATTATACTTAGTAAATGAGCAAGGTAAAATTTTACCTCGTCGTTTAACGGGTACATCATTAAAATATCAACGTAAAGTTTCTGTTGCTATTAAAAGAGCACGTCACTTAGCTTTAATGCCTTACGTTGGCGATATGTTAAAATAAAAAGAGGAAGGTATTATGGAGATTATATTAAAACAAGATGTTGAAAACTTAGGTTTTATTGATGATATTGTAACTGTGAAAAATGGTTATGGTCGTAATTATTTAATTCCTCATGGATTTGCTGTATTAGCAACTGTTTCGGCAAAAAAAGTATTAGCAGAAACTTTAAAGCAACGTGCTTATAAAGAAGAAAAGTTAATAAACGACGCAACTAAAATTGCAGATGCAATTAAAGAACTAGAAATTAAAATTACAGCTAAAACTGGTGATGGTACTAAATTATTTGGTTCTGTAAACAATGGTCACGTAGCTGAAGCTTTAGCTGCTGCCGGACACGATGTAGATAAAAAATACATTAAAGTTGAAGGTGGACATATTAAAAGACTTGGAAAATACAATGCAACTATCCGTTTACACAGAGCGGTTGTTATTGAATTGCCAATTGATATTATTGCAGAAGCATAATTATATTAACACTATTTAGTTGATAACTAATAGCTAAAGCTCACTTTTATAGTGGGCTTTTTTTTATTTTTATTTTTTATTTAATGAACTCAAACAAACAATAATTAACCAAATTAATTAAACATTAATCAGATGAGAAAAAAATTATTTTTTACATTTTTAATAACCCTTGTTACCGCAGTAGCAGGTTATTCTCAAGTTACAACATCTAAAGTTGAAGGAGTTGTAATTGATGAAACTTCTAGCGGTTTATTCGGCGCTAACGTAGTTGCAAAACATGAACCAACAGGAACAGTTTCAGGAACGATGACATTAGAAGGTGGTAGATTTTACATTAGTAACCTTCGTGTAGGAGGACCTTATACTGTAACTTTCAGTTTTATAGGTTATAAAACAGTAGAATATACGGATGTGTATTTAGATTTAGGAAAGGCATTTGACTTAAAAGTAAAAATGCTTGCTGAAAGTGAGGAACTGAGCGAAATTGTTATTACTGGTGGAAAAAGTTCTACTTTTAATAACGACAGAACAGGTGCCGAAACAACAGTAGGTAGTCGTGAATTGACAAAGTTGCCAACAATTTCTAGGTCAGCTGCAGATTTTACCCGTTTAGATCCGTCAGCTTCTGGTGGTTCATTTGGAGGTAGAAATGATCAATTTAATAGCTTTACCTTAGATGGTTCTATTTTTAACAACCCTTTTGGATTGGATGCAGCTACACCTGGTGGACAAACAGATGCGCAACCTATTTCATTAGATGCGATTGAACAAATTTCAGTTTCTACTGCACCTTACGACGTAACCCTATCAGGATTTACAGGTGCTTCTGTAAATGCGGTTACTAAAAGTGGTACAAATAAAGTAGCTGGAACAGTTTATGGGTTTTTTAGAAATCAAGATTTAACTGGAAGTAAAATTAAAGGTGAGGATATTTTTGTTCCTAAATTAGAGCAAACTCAATACGGTTTTAGTATTGGCGCGCCAATTATAAAAAATAAATTATTTGTTTTTGCCAATTTTGAAAAAGATGAAAGAACAGATTTAGGTCAAACTTGGGTTCCTAACACTGGATCAGGCGCAATTAACGAATCAAGAGTTCTTGAACAAGATTTAATTGATGTTCAATCTGCATTAAGTGGAATAGGTTATGATACAGGTACTTATGGGGGTTTTATTCATAATTCTGAAAGTACCAAAGGTATTATTAAGTTAGATTGGAATATTAATGAGGATAACCGTTTGGCTTTCGTTTATAATTTTTTAGATGCTTCAAAAGACAAGCCAGCACATCCAACAGCTATTAATAGAAGAGGTCCAGATTATAATACATTACAATTTGAAAATTCTGGATATACAATGAACAACAATATCCAATCCTTTTTAATGGAGTTAAACTCTCAGTTAGAGGATAATGTAACAAATAAATTGCAAGTGGGATATACACATTTTGATGATTATAGAGACCCTTTTTCAAGTCCAGCTCCTGTAATTAATATAACTAAAGATGGATCTCCTTATATTATTGCAGGTCATGAACCTTTTTCAATTCATAATAGACTAGACCAAAAAGTATTTCAAATCACCAATAATATGAATATAAGTGCTGGAAATCATAATTATACAATTGGATTTTCATTTGAAAAATTTATGTTTAAAAATTCCTTTAATTTAAAAGGATATGGTTTTGATGTATTTGGAAGCGTAGATATCAACGCTTTTGATGCAAATAATTATGCAGGAGCATTGTCAGGTGCTATGAATACTTTTGATACAAAAAATATGCTTGTTGATGGTGAAGATGGTGGTTGGAACTTAGCTGAAACCAATGTTGGACAGTTAGCTTTCTATGCACAAGATGAGTGGAATGTTTCTGATGATTTTAAATTATCATACGGAATAAGATTTGATAAGCCGCTGTTTTTTGACACTTCTGCAATGGCACAAAAATTTATTGACACTGAGAATTCTGAATGGTTTGTACCTGGAATTGAATATATTGACCCATCAACTGGTGAAAATGTTATTTTTGATTCAACAGAAATGCCAAGTAACGACGTATTATTTTCACCAAGAGTTGGTTTTAACTGGGATATAAAAAGTGATAAAACGCTTCAATTAAGAGGTGGTACTGGAATATTTACAGGTAGACTTCCTTTTGTTTGGATTGGCAATCAAGTTGGCGGGTCAGACGTTTTCTTTTACCAAGTGGTAGATCCAGATTTTAAATTCCCTCAAGTTTGGAGAAGCAGTTTAGGTTTGGATTATAGACTTGAAAATGGAGTTGTAATTTCTACTGATTTAGCTTATACAAAAGACATCAATGGTGTTCATGTTCAAAACTGGGGATTAGATGTTCCAACAGGTACATTGCAGGGAGTTGATGACCGTTCAATTTATACAGATGCAGACCATGCTGCTTCTTTTTTAGGGTATGCTAATGCATATGTTCTCACAAATTCGGATAAAGGAAGAACGTTTAACGGAACTATCAAGGCTGAAAAATCTTTTGATAAAGGATTATATACAATGTTGGCTTATAACTATTTAGATTCTAAAGATGTAAACTCTATTGAAGCTGAAATTACGGGAGATGCTTTCGCTTTCAATCCTGCTTTAGGAAATGTGAATAATGATGTTTTATCAAACTCTAAATATGGTGATAACCACAGAATTATTGGTGTTATTTCTAAAGGGTGGACCTATGGTGCTAATAGCCAGTGGGGTACTTCTATTTCAACATTCTTTGAATATGCAAAAGGTGGAAGATATTCATATACTTATGGAGGTGATATTAACAATGATGGTTCAGGTGTGAACGATTTAATTTATGTGCCAACAGCTTCTGAAGTTACTCAAATGCAATTTTCGGGACCTGGACAAGCACAAGCTTTTGAAAGTTATATTCAACAGGATGATTATTTAAGCAGTAGAAGAGGAAGTTATATGGAACGTTACGCTGCTATTAGTCCTTGGAGAAGCAGATGGGATGTGAAAATTTTACAAGACTTAAAAATTGGAAAGGATAATCAAATACAATTTAGTATTGATATTTTAAACTTTGGAAACTTAATTAGCTCAGATTGGGGATTGGTTCAACAACCAAACGCTGTGCAACCAATTGGTGTAAGTGTTGATGGTTCAGGAACTCCAACGTATACATTTAGTGAAGGTTTACAAGAAACATATGGGTATGACGCTAGTTTGGCTTCAAGATGGCAAATGCAGTTTGGATTGCGTTATTCTTTCTAAACTTAAAATTTAATATATTTGAACCGCCCAATTTGGGCGGTTTTTTTATTTTAAATTTAGTAGAATTAATTAAAAATCTATTTAACTTATCCGATATTTTATGAAATACAGACAACTAACCAAAGAACAATTTTTTGAACTTCACGAAGAATTTTCTAAATTCTTGGCGGCCCAGCAAATTGATGTGAAAGAATGGGAAGCTATAAAAAAAGAAAAGCATGAAATTGCTGAAGAAGAACTAAATATTTTTAGTGATTTGGTTTGGGAAGATGTTTTGACAAAAACAGCGTATTTAGAACATATTTCAGCAAATGACATCAATTTATTTAAGTGTAATTCAAAAGAAATAATTCGAATTTATATTCAATTAAATGATAAAAACAAAAACTTTTTAAATGAAGCAGATTTTAAATGGTTTCAACAGCATCCGTTAGATGATAGTTTAGATTATTTTAAAGCTTCCAAAAAATATTCAAAAGAACGCAATATTGAATTGTTTGAATTGATAGAAAAAGGAAGCGAAATATCAAAAGGTGAATTGTTTACAGCAATTAGCCAATTAATTCAGTAACCACTTTTTCAACACCAGTTGACGCATTTTCGGCAATTATTTTTAAGTTAGGAAAGCTATTTTTATTTATTGAAGGTTTAGGGTCTATAAAATAAACAGGAATATTATTTTTAATATAATATACCAAATTGGCTGCAGGGTAAACCTGCATTGAAGTTCCAATAATGATTAATGCGTCTGCATCTTGTACAGTTTCTATAGCAACATTAAACATAGGTACATCTTCTCCAAACCAAACAATATGAGGTCTTAATTGCGCTTTATCTTTACCGCAATCACCCAAATTTAAAGCTGTTTTCCAATCGTAAATGAAAGAAGGGTTTTTAGTACTTCGCACTTTAAACAGTTCACCATGTAAATGCAATACATGGCTGCTTCCTGCACGTTCGTGTAAATCGTCAACATTCTGAGTAACAATATTTACCTTAAATTTATTTTCTAATAGAACCAAATCATAATGACCTTTATTCGGCTGAACTTTTAACAATTGTGCTCTTCTCTTATTATAAAAATCCAATACTAAACTTTTATTTTGTTGCCATCCTATTGGAGACGCGACCTCAAGTACATCATGACCTTCCCAAAGTCCGTTTGCATCTCTAAAGGTTTGTAATCCACTTTCGGCACTCATACCTGCCCCTGATAGTACTACAATATTTTTCATATTCGGAATGTAAAATTTATCTTTGGAAAAAAGAACAATTTATGAATGAGGATAAATTTACAGCATATTTAGAACAATTTGTAACAGAACACAGAAAAGATTTATTTCAAAAAGTTTTGAATGAACGTACCCGTCATTTTACTGTTGCTATTGAAGATATATTTCAACCGCACAATTCAGGTGCTGTAATTAGAAGTTGTGATGTTTTTGGTATTCAGGATATTCATGTAATAGAAAGCAACTATCAATTTTACGCTTCAACACAAGTTGCAAAAGGAGCTCAAAAATGGTTGGATTTCTCGCTATATAACAAACGACATACAAATAATACGTTAGATTGTATATCAGATTTACGCTCAAAAGGCTACAAAATTATTGCGACAACACCACATAACAATTCTTGTCTCTTAGAAGGTTTTGACATCACTCAAAAATCAGCTTTCTTTTTTGGTGTTGAAAAAGAAGGACTTTCAAAAGATGTGATGGAAAATGCTGATGGATTTTTAAAAATACCAATGGTTGGTTTTACCGAGAGTTTAAATATTTCAGTTGCTGCAGCAATTATTTTACAAAATTTAATTGAAAAATTAAAGAAATCGGATGTGAATTGGCAATTAACGGATATAGAAAAGAGAGAAAAATATTTAGATTGGCTTCAGAAATCGATTAAAAGCATCAAAAAAATTAAGGAAGCGTACGATTTAAAAAATCCTATTCAACAATAATTTTTTCAATATAGACTACTGAATCACAATTTTTTACCGTTAATGTGATGTTTTGTAGTTTGTTTTTCCCTTCAATATTGTACTGATATAAACAAGTATCTAATTTTATTTTATTTCCTAAATCCACATTTCCATGCTGAAATATGTTGGTAACAAGTGCTGTATCTAGATTATAAGAATGCATAACATCCATAGCTTCTTTTGAAAAAACACGATCTTTAATTCTAAGGTTTTTTAAAACACGTGCATTTGGACCATAATCGAAAGTTGTATTTTTTTTACCCCAAATAAAAACCACAACAATAATTCCAATGGTCAATCCTCCTAAAAAATAGGGTAAACGTTGTTTAAAAGTCATCATGTGTTATAAAAACAATAAATTAATATCTCTAAATGGTAAATTAAACCAATCAGCAACCGTTCTGTTGGTCAAAATTCCATGGTAAAAGTACATTCCTTTTTGTAAACTTTTGTCAAAACGAGCTGCATTTTCAAAACCACCCTCTTCGGCTATGTTTAATAAATAAGGTGTAAATATATTACTTATTGATACTGAGGCTGTTCTAGAATAGCGAGAAGGGATATTTGGTACACAATAATGTATAACTCCATGTTTTTGAATGGTTGGATTTTTATGTGTTGTAACTTCTGAAGTTTCAAAACAACCACCTCTGTCAATACTAACATCAACAATTACGGCACCATCTTTCATGTTTTCAACCATACTTTCAGAAACTACAATAGGGGAACGAGATTGTCCTCGAATTGCACCAATAGCGATATCGCAGCGCATTAAAGCTTTTTGTAAAGTTTTTGGCTGAATGGTTGATGTGTAAATGGGATGTCCCAATCGTTGTTGTAAACTTCTTAATTTTGTTAAAGAGTTATCAAAAACTTTCACACGTGCTCCCAAACCAATAGCTGAACGTGCTGCAAATTCACCAACAGTTCCTGCACCTAGAATAACAACATCGGTAGGAGGTACCCCGCTAATATTTCCCATTAACAATCCATTACCTTGATTAACGGAGCTCATAATTTCAGCAGCTATTAAAATTGAAGCTATACCTGCAATCTCACTTAGTGCTTTTACAACAGAATAAACACCGTGTTCATCTCTAATATAATCAAAAGCAATGGCAGTAATTCTTTTACTAGCCAAGGCTTCAAAATATTTTTTAGTCTGTGTTTTTAACTGTAATGAAGAAAATAAAATACTTTGCGGATTAATTAATTTGATTTCATCTAAGGAAGGTGGTTCAACTTTTAAAATAATGTGGCAGCCAAAAACCTCCTTTACATCATATGAAATTTTAGCACCTGCTTCAGAATATTCAGTATCTAAAAAATTAGCACCTTCACCAGCGCCAGTTTCAATTACAAATTTATTTCCTTGTGCTGTGAGTGCGGCTACAGCATCTGGAGTTAAACAAACACGCTTTTCTTGATAATGTGTTTCTTTTGGAATACCAATAACAAGTTCTCCTTTTTGCTTTGCAATTTCTAAGGTTTCTTCTTGAGGAATTAACTCATGAATACTAAACGGTGAAGTCATTTTTTTACTCATTATTAGCAAGCTCTATGGTTCGTAGTTGATTTTCGTTAGCGGTAATAGAAATAGTTACAGACTTTAAAGGTAGTAAATTTTCTATTTTGTTGGGCCATTCAACCAAACACCAACAATTGCTATAAAAATACTCTTCAATACCCATATCCAATGCTTCCTCTTCCTTATTAATTCTATAGAAATCAAAATGATAAACTTTTTCTTTATTGGTTGAGTGATATTCATTTACCAATGAAAAAGTAGGGGAACTTACATTGTCTAAAACACCTAATTGTTTTACAATTTCTTTAATTAAAGTTGTTTTGCCTACACCCATCTCACCATAAAATAACATAACTTTATGTTTTGCATTGGCTATAACTTCTTTCGCAACTTCAGAAATATCTTGTAAGGAATAATTTTTCTTCATGTATTAATTTAGTTTAAAGCTAAAAGTCAATTGCAAAATGCCATTAACTAAAACTTATTTCGGTACAAATATAGCACATGGAATGATCATTTCCTCTAAAGAAATTCCGCCATGCTGATAAGTGTTTTTAAAATATTTTACAAAATGATTGAAATTATTTGGATATGCAAAAAAGAAATCTTCTTTGGCGAAAATAAATGAACTACTCATATGGATAGAAGGTAGTTTTAATTCTTTGGGGTTCTTAACGGCATAAACATCTTTTTCTTCATAAGTTAAACTTCGCCCAGTTTTATATCTTAAATTAGAGCTAATGTTTTTATCTCCAATTACTTTTGTAGGAACTTTTGAATTAATAGTTCCGTGATCTGTCGTAATTATTAATTTTAAACCTAATTTTTGGGCTTTCTGAATCATTTCCAGCAATGGAGAATTCATAAACCAGCTATTGGTTAAAGACCTATAAGCTTTGTCGTCACTTGCTAATTCTTTAATTACTTCCATTTCAGTTTTGGAATGTGAAAGCATGTCAACAAAATTATAAACAACAACCGTTAAATCATTTTCTTTAACAGTATTGAAGTTATCAGCTAAATGTTTTCCGTTTTTTAAATTGGTTATTTTATGATAACTAAACTTAATATTTTGTCTGAGGCTTTGTAATTGTGCTTTAAAAAATTCTTCTTCATATAAATTTTTTCCGTCTTCATCGGTGTCATCTTTCCAAAAATTTGGATGTTTTTGAGACATTTCCAAAGGCATTAATCCTGAAAAAATGGAATTTCTTGCATACTGAGTTGCTGTTGGTAGAATACTACAATATGCAGTTTCATCTTGCTTTTTATAATATTTAGTAATTGTTTTTTCTATAATATTAAATTGGTCATAACGCAAATTATCTATCACAACTAATAAGGTTCCTTTAGCATTTAAAACTTCAGGTAATATTAATTTTTGAAATAAGTTATTTGACATTACCGGAGCGTCATCATCTTCATCGTTAACCCAGTCGGCATAATTTTTTTTAATGAATTTAAAGAATTGTGAATTGGCTTCTTGTTTTTGGCTTTCCAAGATTTCGACCATACCAGAATCACTTATATTTTCAAGTTCTAATTCCCAGTAAATTAGTTTTTTATAAACATCAACCCATTCTGAATATGAATTCACCATTGCTAAATCCATTGCTATTTTTCTGAATTCCTGTTGGTAGTTAGATGTTGTTTTTTCAGAAATCAACCGTGAATGATCTAAATTTTTTTTTAGACTCAATAATATTTGGTTTGGATTTACAGGTTTTATCAAATAATCAGCTATTTTATTACCTATAGCTTCTTCCATAATGTATTCTTCCTCACTTTTTGTGATCATAACGATAGGAAGATTGGTCTGTTTGCTTTTTATTTCAGTCAAAGTTTCCAAGCCACTTAAACCAGGCATATTTTCATCTAAAAAAACAATGTCATAATTATTTTCATTACACATATCAATAGCGTCAGCACCATTGTTGCAGGTTGAAACATGATATCCCTTTTTTTCTAAAAAAATAATGTGCGGTTTTAAAAGATCAATTTCATCATCAACCCATAGAATTTTTATATCACTCATATCCTTATCTTTGTTGTACTTTTGTAAAAATTAATTTTTTTGAATAAACTTAAAATACTTAACGACCCAATTTACGGATTTATTACTATTCCGAATGCATTAATTTATGATTTGATTGAACATCCTTATTTTCAGCGATTAAGAAGGATTTCTCAAATGGGATTGTCGTATTTGGTTTATCCTGGCGCACATCACACCCGTTTTCACCATGCTATTGGAAGTATGCATTTAATGCAAAAAGCTGTTGAGGTATTAAGGTTTAAAGACGTTAAAATCTCTGATGAAGAAGCAAACGCATTGTATATTGCTATCTTGTTGCACGATATTGGTCATGGTCCATTTTCGCATGCACTGGAGAAAAGTATCGTTACAAGCGTAAATCATGAAGCAATTTCTTTAAAATTCATGGAAATTTTAAATGAAGAATTTAACGGTCAATTAACTTTAGCAATTACTATTTTTAAAGGTAGATATCAACGTAATTTTTTATACCAACTTATTTCAAGTCAGTTAGATATGGATAGACTTGATTATTTAAAACGGGATAGTTTTTATACAGGAGTTTCAGAAGGCAATATAAATTCTGATCGGCTACTTGTTATGTTAAATGTAAAAAATGATGAATTGGTTGTAGAAGGGAAAGGTATTTATTCTGTTGAAAAATTTATTGTAGCCCGCAGGTTGATGTATTGGCAGGTTTATTTGCATAAAACAGGTTTGGCAGCTGAAAAAGTTTTGGAAAAAGTTTTAAAAAGAGCTAAAGAACTTGTCTTATTAGGTGAAGAATTGCCAGCAAGTAAAGCATTCAAGTTTTTTTTGAAACGGAAAAATAATGCAAAAGGTTTTACATTTGATGATTTAAAAACCTTTTCGAAGTTAGATGATTATGATGTTTTATCAGCAATTAAAGAATGGATCTCTTTTGATGATAAATTGCTGTCTAAATTAGCGGAAAGCTTAATAAATAGAAATTTGCCAAAAGTAATTCTTCAAAATGAACCTTTTTCTGAACAACAAATCAATGATATTAGGTTAAAAGTTAAAAGTAATTTAAACTTAACAGATGCTGAATTAAATTATTTTGTTTTCAACGGTAAAATATGCAATCAGGCCTATGATTCAACAAAAAACAGCATTAAAATATTGTTTAAAAAAGGAGAAATAAAAGATATTATAACAGCCTCAGATCATTTAAACATTCAAGCTTTATCGAGTCCAGTTTATAAATATTATTTGTGTTACCCAAAGAATAGGTAAAATTGAACTTTTTTTTTACTTTTGTGAGCAATGAAATTTAAAGCAATACAAATAGCAGAAATTTTAGAAGGAGTTGTTGTAGGTGATGAAAATGCGGAAGTACATAAACTATCTAAAATTGAAGAAGGAGAAAAAGGATCGTTAACTTTTTTGTCCAATCCAAAATACACTCATTTTATTTACACTACAAAAGCTTCAATAGCTATTGTTAATAATGATTTTGTACCTGAAAAAGAGATTGAAACTACACTTATAAAAGTTCCAGATGCTTACAAAGCATTTTCAAAATTATTGGAATTTTACAATCAAGCCAAGTTAAATAAATCTGGGATTGAGTCACCTTCATATATTGGAGAAAATGTAATTATTGGTGAAAATTTATATTTAGGCGCTTTTGCATATATTAGCAATAATGTAAAAATAGGTAATAATGTAAAAATTTATCCGAATGTTTATATTGATGACAATGTTAAAATTGATGATAATACAGTAATTTTTCCTGGCACTAAAATTTTATCGGATACTGTAATTGGAAAAAACTGCATCATAAATGCAGGAGTTGTTATTGGGGCTGATGGTTTTGGTTTTGCGCCAAATGAAGATGGTGTTTATAGTAAAATACCTCAAATTGGAAATGTTGTAATTGAGGACAATGTTGATATTGGTGCAGCAACAACCATTGATAGAGCTACTTTAGGTTCAACAATTATTAGAAAAGGAGTAAAATTAGATAACCAGATTCAGATTGGACATAATGTTGAAATTGGGGAAAATACGGTAATAGCTGCACAAACGGGAATTGCAGGTTCTTCAAAAATAGGAAAAAATTGTATGTTTGGTGGTCAGGTTGGAATTGCAGGGCATCTAATTATTGGTAATAATGTACGTATTCAAGCACAATCAGGAATAGGAAGAAATATAAAGGACAATGAAGTTATTCAAGGTTCACCAGCCTTTGGCTATAATGATTGGAGTAAGTCATATGTGTATTTTAAAAATTTACCAAATTTGGCCAATAAAATAAATCTACTAGAAAAAGAATTAAAAGCTTTAAAAACGAAAAATGAGTAAACAAAAAACAATTAAAAACGAAGTTTCATTATCAGGCGTTGGTTTACACACAGGGAATAAAGTAACTATGACTTTTAAACCTGCTCCTGAGAATAATGGGTATGTATTTAAAAGAATTGATTTAGAAGGCGAACCTATTATTGAAGCAAGTGCTGAATATGTAGTAAATACCCAACGAGGAACAAACCTTGAAAAAAGAGGTGTAGTTATTAATACTTCTGAACACGTTTTAGCTGCTGTTGTTGCTTTGGATATTGATAATATTATTATTGAAATAAATGCACCTGAGCCTCCAATTATGGATGGCTCCTCAAAACATTTTGTTGAAGCACTTGAAAAAGCAGGAATTGTAGTTCAAGAGGCTGAAAGAGAAGAATACATTGTGCATGAAATAATTTCTTATAAAGATGAAGAAACAGGGAGCGAAATTATATTGATGCCATCTGATGAATATCAAATAACAGCAATGGTCGATTTTGGTACTAAAGTATTAGGAACTCAAAACGCTACACTTAATTCATTAGCTGATTTCAAAAAAGAAATTTCTGATGCTAGAACATTCAGCTTCCTTCATGAACTTGAAATGTTGTTAGATAACAATTTAATAAAAGGAGGCGATTTAAATAATGCCATTGTTTATGTTGATAAAGAAATTTCTTTACAAACAATGGAGAAGTTAAAAAAAGCCTTTAATAAAGAAAGTTTAACGGTAAAACCAAATGGAATACTTGATAACTTAACATTACGTTGGGCAAATGAAGCTGCACGTCATAAATTGTTAGATGTTATAGGGGATTTAACTTTGATTGGTACAAGAATAAAAGGAAAAGTTATAGCAAATAAACCGGGACATTTAGTAAACACAATATTTGCTAAAAAAGTTCAAAAAATTATTAAGCAGGAAAAGCGAAATTATGTTCCTAAATATGATTTAAACTTACCACCTTTAATGGATATTTATCAAATAATGAATATTCTTCCGCATAGACCACCATTTTTATTAATAGATAGAATTTTAGAATTATCAGATAGACATGTTGTTGGGATGAAAAATGTAACTATGAACGAATCATTTTTCATTGGTCATTTTCCAGGAGCACCAGTTATGCCAGGTGTACTTCAGGTTGAAGCAATGGCACAATGCGGTGGCGTTTTAGTTTTAAGCACTGTTCCAGATCCTGAAAATTACTTGACGTATTTTATGAAAATGGACAATGTGAAGTTCAAACAAAAAGTATTACCAGGTGATACCTTAATTTTTAAAGCAGAAATAATAACACCTATTAGGCGTGGAATTTGCCATATGCAAGCCTATGGATATGCCAATGGAAAATTGGTAGTAGAAGCTGAACTTATGGCGCAAATAGCAAGAAAACCTCAAGAATAATGAATCAACCTTTAGCTTATATACATCCAGGTTCAAAAATCGCAACAAATGTTGTAGTAGAACCATTTACAACAATTCATAACAATGTAATAATTGGATCAGGAACATGGATAGGTTCAAATGTTACTATTATGGAAGGAGCCAGAATAGGTAAAAACTGTCGAATATTTCCTGGAGCGGTAATTTCTGCAATTCCTCAAGATTTGAAATTTGAAGGCGAGGATTCGTTAGCTATTATTGGTGATAATACTACAATTAGAGAGTGTGTTACCGTAAATAGAGGTACAAAAGCTTTGGGAAAAACTCAAATTGGTGATAATTGTTTAATTATGGCAACCACACATATTGCTCATGATTGTATTATTGGCGACAATTGTATTTTGGCAAATGGTTCAGTTATTGCGGGGCACGTTACTATTGGTGATTACGCCATTTTAAGTGGACTTGTTGCGGTGCATCAGTTTATTCATATTGGTGAACATTCTTTGGTTTCAGGAGGGTCGTTGGTAAGAAAGGATGTTCCGCCATTTACAAAAGCAGGTAAAGAACCTTTGTCCTATGTTGGAATTAATTCAATTGGATTAAGAAGAAGAGGGTTTACAACTGAAAAAATTAGAGAAATTCAGAATATTTATAGAATTCTTTATCAAAAAAATTATAACAACTCTCAAGCTTCTGAAAAAATAGAAGCAGAAATGGAGGCAACTAAAGAAAGAGATCAAATCATTCTTTTCATTAAAAACTCTCAAAGAGGTATTATGAAAGGATATACAGGAAGTTAGTTTACTTAGGAATCATAATCATATTTTTAAACATTTACTTCAAAAACAAATATAACTTAAAAAAAAAGTACTAAAATAATGGCAACAACTTCGGATATTAGAAATGGATTATGCTTAAGATACAATAATGATATTTTTAAAGTAATAGAATTTTTACATGTAAAGCCAGGAAAAGGACCAGCTTTTGTGAGAACAAAATTAAAAAGTCTGACTTCTGGGAAAGTTTTAGATAATACGTTTCCAGCGGGGAGAAAAATTGAAGATATACGAGTTGAAACTCGAAAATACCAATTTCTATATCCAGAAGGTGATTTATTTCACTTTATGAATACAGATGATTACAACCAAATTACATTGGCAAAAGAGACACTTGATGCTCCTGATCTTTTGAAAGAAGGTGAAATTGTAACTGTGATATTTAATACTGAAGATAGTATGCCTCTTTCGGTAGATATGCCTGCAAGTGTAATTTTAGAAATTTCACATACTGAGCCTGGTGTTAAAGGAAATACAGCAACCAATGCAACAAAACCAGCAACGGTTGAAACTGGAGCAACCATCAATGTTCCATTGTTTATTAATGAAGGCGATAAAGTTAAAATTGATACGGCTAAAGGTGCGTATTTAGAAAGAGTAAAAGAATAAAAGTTGTTATATGAAACTTCCTCGTATTTATAGTTTAAAAGAAATTGCTGAAATTATTGGGACAACTTTTGTAGGTCATGAAAATTTTCCTATTACTGGCTTTAATGAAATTCATGTTGTTGAAAACGGGGATATTGTTTTTGTCGATCATCCGAAATATTACGATAAAGCACTAGAATCTAAGGCTACTGTAGTATTGATAAATAAAGAGGTTGAATGTCCGAAAGGCAAAGCATTGTTAATTTCAGACGATCCATTTAGAGATTTTAATAAATTATCAAAATATTTTAATCCGTTTCAATCTGCTTCTAAGAGTATTTCAGAAACAGCAATAATTGGTCAGAATACAGTAATTCAACCAAATGTATTTATTGGAAATCATGTAAAAATTGGAGATGATTGTACCATTCATCCAAATGTAATTATATATGATAATTGCATCATTGGAAATAATGTAACCATTCACGCAGGAACTAGTATTGGAGCAGATGCTTTTTATTATAAAAAAAGACTTGAAGGATATGATAAATTATTGTCAAGTGGAAGTGTTGTAATTGAAGACAATGTAGACATTGGAGCACTTTGTACAATTGATAGAGGGGTTACCGCAAATACTACAATAAAGAAAGGCACAAAAATAGACAATCAAGTTCAAATAGGGCACGATACAATTGTTGGGTATAATTGCTTAATAGCAGCGCAAACAGGTGTTGCAGGCTGTGTAATTGTTGAAGACAATGTTATATTATGGGGGCAAGTAGGAGTGACCAGCGGAGTTACAATTGGTAAAGGAGCTGTTCTACTTGGTAAAAGTGGCGTTTCCAAATCATTGGAAGGTGGTAAAACATATTTTGGCTCTATTGCACAAGAATCAAGAAAAAAAATGCAGGAAATGGCAGTAATCTCACGTTTGACTAAAAGCCAAAAAAAACAGTAAATTTCTGCAATCAAAGCATATAAAAAATTACATTTGTAAGAAGTAATTTATTTAATATAAAAATACATTTAAATGAGCGTTTTAGTTAATAAAAATTCAAAAATAATTGTACAAGGTTTTACAGGTAGTGAAGGTACGTTTCACGCCACTCAAATGATTGAGTATGGAACTAATATAGTTGGGGGTGTTACCCCGGGAAAAGGTGGGCAACTTCATTTAGAAAAACCAGTTTTTAATACAGTTCAAGATGCTGTAGATAAAGTTGGCGCTGATACTTCAATTATTTTTGTACCACCTGCTTTTGCTGCTGATGCAATTATGGAAGCTGCTGCTGCAGGAATAAAAGTTATTATTTGTATTACTGAAGGAATTCCAGTAGCAGATATGGTGAAGGTAAAAGCTTATATTGATAATAAAGATTGTAGGTTAGTTGGTCCAAATTGCCCAGGAGTTATTACGCCTGAAGAAGCTAAAGTTGGTATTATGCCTGGTTTTATCTTTAAAAAAGGCAACGTTGGAATTGTATCAAAATCAGGAACTTTAACGTATGAAGCAGCTGATCAGGTAGTTAAACAAGGGTACGGAATAACAACAGCTATTGGTATTGGAGGTGATCCAATTATTGGAACAACCACTAAAGATGCAGTTGAATTATTGATGAACGATGATGAAACCAAATGTATTGTTATGATTGGTGAAATTGGAGGTCAGTTAGAGGCTGAAGCTGCGCGTTGGGTAAAAGCAGATGGAAATAGGAAACCTGTAGTTGGTTTTATTGCTGGACAAACAGCACCAAAAGGAAGAACAATGGGTCATGCGGGTGCTATTGTTGGTGGAGCAGATGATACAGCACAAGCAAAAATGAAAATTTTGAGAGAAAACGGAATTCACGTGGTGGATTCTCCTGCTAAGATTGGAGCTAAAGTAGCTGAGATTTTAGGATAAATTTAAAAACTTATAAAAGCAAAAAGCCTGATGAAAAATTTCAACAGGCTTTTTGCTTTTAATAAAATGAGCAAATTATAGTTTGATCTTATCTGTCTTTTGTGTTAAATTTTCATCCAAAAATTGAGTCATCGCTTTTTGAAATTCAATTCCATACCATTCATTTTCTTTTAACATAAATTATAATTTCAATTCGGTTAAAGTAAAATAAAGTATTTTGTTATCTTTGGTTTTATTTAAATTAAAATTATAAATTAATGAAACTTTTAGAAAATAAAACAGCTTTAATCACAGGAGCAACACGTGGAATAGGTAGAGGAATAGCGACGACTTTTGCAAAACAAGGTGCTAACGTTGCATTTACCTATAATTCATCGGTAGAAGCAGCTCAAGAGTTAGAAAAAGAATTGGAATCTTTTGGTATAAAAGCAAAGGGATACCAATCAAATGCTGCAAATTATGATGCTGCTCAACAATTAGCTGCAGATGTTTTAAAAGAGTTTGGAACCATTGACATTCTTATTAACAATGCTGGAATTACAAAAGATAATTTATTAATGCGCATTTCTGAAGAAGATTTTGATACGGTAATTGAAGTTAATTTAAAATCTGTTTTCAACTTAACAAAAGCAGTTATTCGTCCAATGATGAAACAGCGTGCGGGTTCTATAATTAATATGAGTTCCGTAGTTGGTTTAAAAGGGAATGCCGGACAAGCAAATTATGCAGCTTCAAAAGCTGGAATTTTAGGGTTTACCAAATCGGTAGCTTTAGAGTTAGGTTCAAGAAATATTCGTTGCAACACCATTGCACCAGGGTTTATTGAAACAGAAATGACGGGTAAATTAAATGAGGATGTGGTTCAGGGTTGGAGAGATGCCATTCCTTTAAAACGTGGAGGTACTGCTGAAGATGTTGCAAATGCCTGTGTTTTTTTAGCATCTGATATGAGTTCTTATATTACAGGGCAAACACTAAGTGTTGATGGTGGGATGTTGACTTAATTTTAGTTAAAAGGTTTAAAAGAGGGAAGCCTTTTGTCATTTATCTTTAAAAATAGTTTGAATACAAAAAATGGAAACAGCTCACGTACTACTTATAATTTTAGCTGTTTTTGTAGCGTTATTTTTAGCTATTTTTCAATACATTTATAAAAATAAAGAGAAAAGCCAATTGAATTATTGGCTTTCTTTTTTACGATTCTTAAGTTTATTTTCAATTTTTTTATTGTTCATAAATCCTTCAATCAAAAAAGAAATATTTCAAATTATCAAACCCAATTTGGTAATTGCAACTGATAATTCGTCATCTATAA
>Ga0316188_10000322_pt1 | contig 19729 bp, 17 predicted proteins | sample Phiworburrow1_MG_FD_204933 | JGI IMG/M metagenome (GOLD analysis project Ga0316188, IMG submission 204933) | Coastal sediment microbial communities from Maine, United States - Phippsburg worm burrow 1 | ecosystem: Environmental > Aquatic > Marine > Coastal > Sediment | place: USA: Maine... | reverse complement strand
GCGCGCGGACCTGGACGTCGCGCTGATCGCGCCGAAAGGACCAGGCGGACTGGTACGTCGTCAGTACGAGGAAGGCCACGGCGTCCCCTGCCTGGTCGCCGTTCACCAGGACGCGACCGGGAACGCCTTGCAGAAGGCCCTGGCCTACTCCGCCGGAATCGGCGGCGCGCGTGCCGGCGTTATCGAAACCACGTTTGCCGAGGAAACCGAGACCGATCTCTTTGGCGAGCAGGCCGTACTTTGCGGTGGTGCCACAGAACTTATTGTTGCCGGTTTCGAAACCCTTTGCGAAGCGGGATACCAGCCCGAGGTCGCCTACTACGAGGTGATGCACGAGCTGAAACTGATCGTCGACCTGCTCCACGAAGGTGGGCTTGCCAAGATGCACAAGTTCATCAGCGATACCGCGGCCTGGGGCGATATGATTTCAGGCCCGCGTGTGGTCGATGCTTCGTCTCGCGCCGCCATGAAAGCGGTACTTGGCGACATCCAGGACGGCACCTTCGCACGTAACTGGATTGCCGAGAACGAAAACGGCATGCCGGAATTCAAGCGCATGATGCAGGCAGACCTCGAGCACCCGATCGAGAAAGTCGGCAAGGATCTGCGCGGCCGCATGGACTGGCTGTCAGAGTAAGACGCAGGACTACACCCGGAGGAACCGAAAATGTCTGATACGCACATTAAGATTTTCGACACGACCCTGCGCGATGGGGAACAGGCACCCGGCTGCAGCATGACACTCAGGGAGAAGCTGCGTGTTGCGAAGGCGCTATCGGAACTTAATGTCGACATTATCGAGGCCGGCTTTCCAGCCGCGTCACCGGGCGACTTTGAATCGGTCAAGTCCATTGCCGAACGAAACTTCGGCCCGGTGATCTGCGGACTGGCCCGCTGTAATGCCGCAGATATCCAGAAGGTCTATGAAGCGGTCAGGCACGCTGACAGACACCGCATCCACGTGTTTGTCGCCACCAGCGCCATCCATCGCGAGCACAAACTCAAGATGGCCAAGGAAGAGATCATCAAGAGCGCGGTCGGCGCGATCAAGCTGGCCCGTGAACTCGTCGACGACGTGGAATTCTCGCCCGAGGATGCCTCTCGTACGGAGCTCTCTTACCTGGCCGAAGTGGTATCGGCCGCGATAGAGGCCGGCGCCACGACCGTCAACATCCCGGACACCGTCGGCTATACCGTTCCCGCCGAGTTTGATCGTCTGTTCCGCTACCTGAGAGAACACGTGGCCCGGATCGACGAAATTACGCTGAGCGTGCATTGCCACAATGACCTGGGCATGGCTGTCGCCAACAGCCTCGCGGCCGTCAGTGCCGGCGCGCGCCAGATCGAATGCACCATTAATGGTATCGGTGAGCGCGCGGGCAACTGTTCGCTTGAGGAGGTCGTCATGGCCATTAAGACGCGTGCCGAATTCTTTAACGTTGAAACCGCGATAGACACTACGCGCCTGTACCCGACCTCCCGTCTCGTATCGAATATCACCGGCATGCATCCGCCGCGTAACAAGGCGATAGTCGGTGAAAATGCGTTCGCGCATGAAGCGGGCATTCACCAGCACGGCATGCTGCAGCACGCGTCCACCTACGAAATCATGCGGCCGGAAGATGTCGGCCTGGCGAAGTCCAGCCTTGTACTCGGCAAGCACAGCGGCCGGCATGCATTCCGCGACCGCCTGGTCGAGCTCGGCTTTGAGCTTGATGAGTTCGAGACCAATCGTGCCTTCCAGGAATTCAAGAAACTGGCTGACAAGAAGAAGGACGTCTATGACGGCGACCTCGAGTCGATTGTCATGAATGCCGGCGGCACCTCATCCGGACCATGGACGCTGCAGTCGCTCGAAGTCCAGACGCACACGGACCAGCCGGCCACGGCGGCCGTGAACCTGATCTTCGAAGACGGCAGCGCCGTTAGTGAATCGGCTCACGGCGACGGACCGATAGCGGCCGCGTTCCAGGCGCTCGAGCACGCCACCGGCGTGGAACTCGTACTAAAGAGTTTTGAGCTGCACAGCGCGTCGATCGGTGAGGATGCCCAGGGCGAAGTGACGGTTAGCGTGGAATACGATGGTCAGAGCTTCCGCGGCAGGGGCGCCAGCGTCGACATCGTGGAAGCCGGATGCCGCGCCTGTCTGGAAGTCATAAATCGCATCCTGCGCCGCAAAGATCGCGACGCGGCGGGTTCGCCCGCAGGCGATTCAACCCGCGCTACCATCTAGTCCGCAGGACCCTAACGGAATCAAACCATTGAGCACTCCGACAACCTTGTTTGAAAAGGTATGGGCAGATCATGTCGTTGTCGAAGAGACGGCGGATATACCTGCCGTTCTCTATATCGACCTGCACATTATCCATGAAGTCACCACGCCTCAGGCGTTCTCTGTCCTGCGGGCCAACGGTCTCCCGGTGCGACGCCCCGACCTGACGCTTGCGACACTGGACCACTCCACCCCGACGACGCCAGTCACGACCTTCAAGGACCTCCTGGTTGCCGGAGAAGGCGCGGCCAACCAGGTGCGGCAAATGGAGCAGAACTGCGAGGAGTTCGGGCTCGACCTGCTCGGCTACGGCAGCGGCAAGCGCGGTATCGTGCATGTCATCGGGCCGGAACTCGGCGCGACCCAGCCGGGCAAGACGATTGTCTGCGGTGACAGTCACTCGAGTACCCATGGAGCGTTTGGTGCCCTCGCCTTTGGCATCGGCACGACCGAGGTCGGCCATGTACTCGCGACGCAGTGCTTGTTGCAGCGCAAGCCCAAAACCCTGGCGGTGAACGTCGACGGAACATTGCCTGCCGGCGTGACGGCAAAAGACGTCATCCTCGCAGTGATCGGCAAGATCGGCGTTGATGGAGGGACCGGCCATGTCATCGAGTACCGCGGCGACGCCGTTACGGCGCTCTCGATGGAGGAACGCATGACGATCTGTAACATGTCGATCGAAGGCGGCGCCCGCGCGGGCATGATTGCCCCGGACGACACGACGATCGACTACCTGCAGGGTCGCCCGCGCTCGCCGCAAGGCGCCGACTGGGATCATGCTGTTGCGCGATGGCGAGCGCTGCGTACCGACGATGGTGCGCGCTTTGATAAATCCGTCTCCATCAATGCCAGCGAGCTGACGCCCATGGTCACGTTTGGCACCAATCCCGGCATGGTCATTGGCATCAACGAACCGGTACCGGACAGCGACGACCCCAGTTTCCGCAAGGCCCTTGACTACATGCAGGTGGAGTCCGGCAAACCAATGACAGAATCGACAGTCGACGTCGTATTCGTGGGCAGTTGCACCAATGGCCGTCTGTCGGACATTGAAGAAGCAGCGCGGGTACTAAAGGGACGTAAAGTTGCCGCGGGTGTGCGGATGCTGGTCGTGCCAGGTTCCGAGCAGGTAAAGGCTGACGCGGAGGCGCGAGGGCTCGACAGGATAATTGAGGCGGCGGGTGCCGAGTGGCGTGAAGCCGGATGCTCGATGTGCATCGGCATGAACGGCGATATCGCGCAACCGGGCCAGCTAAGTGTCAGCACCAGCAATCGCAATTTCGAGGGGCGCCAGGGCGTCGGGGCACGCACCGTGCTGGCAAGTCCCGCCACCGCAGCCGCCTCAGCCATTGCAGGGCGAATTGCCGATCCGAGGAACTATTCATGAAGCCCGTCAGAATCATTCAGTCGAGAACGGTGGTCTTGCCGACCAGGGACATCGATACCGACCAGATCATCGCCGCGCGGTTTCTAACGACAACGTCAAAAGAAGGGCTCGGCAAGAACGTGTTCCATGACCTGCGCTACAACAAGGACGGCAGCGAGAAGAGTGATTTCATACTTAACAAGCCAGACGCCAAAGGCTGCGGAATTCTCGTAGCCGGTAACAACTTCGGTTGTGGCTCGTCGCGCGAACATGCGCCGTGGGCCCTGCTCGACTACGGCTTTGAAGCGGTTGTATCCACGGAAATCGCCGATATCTTTCGCAGTAATGCACTGAAAAACGGCTTGCTGGCCATCATCGTTGACGAGCAGACCCACGGCTGGCTGCTGGAAAACCCGGGCGTCGATGTCACCATCGACCTTCAAACTACGCGCATTAACTTACCGGGCGATCGGACCGTGGCGTTCAGCATAGACGGCTTCTCGCGCCACTGCCTCCTCGAAGGTATCGATCAGCTCGGGTTTCTCAGCAAGCACCTGGACAAAATCAAGAGCTTTGAAGAGACACGTTCATGGAAGCCGTAATTACCTTATTACCCGGTGACGGCATCGGGCCCGACGTTACCACCAGCGCCAGGGAAGTCCTCGATGCGGTCGCAAAGCAATACGGTCACTCGCTGCATTACAACGAGGCGTTGATCGGCGGTGCTGCAATCGATGCCACCGGCGATCCCTTACCAGCGGCTACCGTAGAAGCCTGTGAAGCAGCCGATGCGGTCTTGCTCGGCGCTGTTGGTGGGCCCCGGTGGTCCGACCCCAACGCCAGGGTCCGGCCTGAACAGGGACTGCTCAAGCTGCGCTCGGTACTGGGCGTCTACGCGAACATCCGCCCCGTCCGGATTTACCCGGAACTGGCTGGTGCATCCCCGCTTCGTGCCGAGATTCTCGAAGGTGTCGACCTGCTCGTCATCCGTGAACTGACGGGCGGCATCTACTTCGGCAAGAAAACAAGAACCGCGACGTCGGCCAGTGACCTGTGTGAGTACACGGTAGGAGAAGTCGAGCGGATCGTGCGGGTCGCCGCCCGGCTCGCCACTGGACGACGCGGCAGGCTGTGCTCAGTTGACAAGGCAAACGTGCTTGAAACCTCACGACTGTGGCGAGACGTAACGAATCGGATAATGGCGGATGAATTCCCCGAAATAGAGCTTGAGACGCTCCTGGTCGATGCCGCTGCCATGCATCTTCTCAGTCGCCCGTCTGACTTCGACGTCATTGTCACCGAAAACATGTTTGGCGACATCCTCACGGATGAAGCCTCCATGCTCGCAGGCTCGCTCGGCATGCTGCCCTCGGCATCGCTGGGTGATGGCTCGGTGGGGTTGTACGAACCCATTCATGGCTCTGCCCCGGATATTGCGGGCATGGGAATTGCCAATCCCTGTGCCGCCATTGCGAGTGCCGCCATGATGTTGCGCCACAGCCTGGGCCTTGAGGCCGAAGCAGCGGCTGTAGAACAGGCCATCGCTGCTGCAATTGCCTCAGGTGCACGGACCGCCGATATCGTTGCTGCGGGCGATACGCGCCTTACAACCGATGCTATGACCGCGAGGATCGTCAGCTGCCTTAGCTAGTCTCACGGCCGGCAAATCTGCAGCGCTCAGCAGGCTGCTGCCGCCACGGGCTTCAGTGTCGTTGCTGAACGCGCAGCGTCGAGCGCACGCAGGATATCCTCAATCAGATCCTCCGCACCTTCCAGTCCCACCGAGAGGCGAATCAAAGTCGGGGTCACGCCAGCGGCCGCTTTGCGCTCCTCGGAAACGGGCGCATGCGTCATGGAGGCAGGATGGCACACGAGACTCTCCACGCCGCCAAGCGATTCTGCCAGCGAGAAATAGGTCAGGTTTTCGACAAACGCGCGTACCGCCGCTTCTCCACCTTCGATTTCAAAACTGATCATCCCACCGAACCCGCGTTGCTGACGCTTCGCTATATCGTGACCCGGATGGCTTTCAAGTCCCGGGTAATAGACCGTGGAGACGTTTGACTGCTCACACAGCACGTTCGCGATCTGTGCGGCGCTCTCCTGGTGTTGCCGAATCCGCGGATACAGCGTGCGAATCCCGCGCAGGGTCATAAAGCTGTCAAACGGCGCGCCGGTGATACCGATGACATTGGCCCAGTACGCACATTGCTCTGCAAGCTCGTCAGTCGCGGCAACCAGTGCGCCCCCCACAACGTCGCTGTGGCCGTTGATGTATTTGGTGGTTGAATGAATGACAAGATCCGCACCGAAGTCGATCGGGTTCTGCAAGGCAGGCGACAGGAAGGTGTTGTCCACGGCAAACAAGGCGCCGCATTCAGTGGCTATTTCGCGGATCGCGGCCAGGTCAGAAATGCGCAGTACCGGGTTCGACGGCGACTCAGTGAGGATGATCCTGGGCCGGAGCTCGGCACACACGGTGCGCAGCGTCTCCAGCTCGGTCTGGTTAACGAACTCGACGTTGAACAAGCCTTTTTGCGACTGCTGGTCAAAGAGTCGGTAGGTGCCGCCATAACAGTCGTGCGGCGCAATAATCGTGTCACCGGGCGACAGGAACTGCGTGAGCACTGTCAGTGCCCCCATGCCCGATGCGGTAACGACAGCCCCCGCTCCACCTTCAAGTTCGGCAAGCGCGTCGGCGAGCGCGTCACGTGTGGGGTTCCCCGAACGCGTGTAATCGTATTGCCGCGGTTCACCAAGCCCTGCAAACGCGTAGTTTGAGGACAGGTGCAGCGGCGGTACGACCGCGCCATGTTGCGTATCGGATTCGATCGCCGCACGAACAGCGCTGGTGGCTTTGCTTACTGAGGAAGTCATTGTCGGTCTCCGCTAAATAGTTCCGTTTTACTCATCGGAACCCTGCGAAGCCCGCAAGGGAGGGATTCTACTGCCCTGCACCGTTACCGGTGTTGCAGTAACCCTCATCTTTCGATGTCCGTAGACATCGCAGGAGTTGGCACCTTTTCGGAATGGTTAGTTCCGCTGGTTGCCCCGGCGTCGTCGGGCCTATCCCTCGACCGGTCTCGATGAGTTTCGCGAAGTGTAAGTTGGATCGGGAATTCGAGTCAAGCCACTGCTCGGCTTAATTTTGATTCGTCTGAAACTAATAAGATCAAGTGGTTGCACTCGACGTAATAATGTAATAACGTACTAACGCGTTAATACATTGGTATGACAATGAAGCCCAATCGAAACGAATCCGAACGCCAGCAGGCGCGCGCCGAAGACGCGCTTTTTGACGCTGTCATCAGCCTCAGGAGCGCCGATGAATGCCGCAATTTCTTCAAGGACCTCTGCACACCCGCCGAACTGCAGGCCCTCGTCGATCGCTGGCAGGTCGTTGAATACCTGCAACAAGGGCTCCCCTATCGCCGGATTCACGACCTGACGGGGGTCAGCGTTACCACCATCGGGCGCGTCGCTCGCTGCCTGACGGATGGCTCTGGCGGCTACCGTACGGCCATCGATCGCCTTCACCCCTCCCACTAAGGACAGCCCCATGGAACCCTCTGAGCAGCGCATCAAGATTGCGGTGCAGAAAACCGGTCGCCTGACCGATCACTCAATCGACTTGCTCGAACGCTGTGGCCTGAAAATCACCAAGAGCAAGGACCAGCTCATTTGTTATGGCGAAAACATGCCAATCGACCTCCTCCTGGTGAGGGACGATGATATTCCCGGGCTCGTCAGCGAAGACGTTTGCGACCTTGGCATTGTCGGGCTGAATGTCGTTGAGGAAAAGCGCCTCAACTGGGAAGCCGACGGCCAGTCGGCCCAGTTCAAGCGCGTGTTTGAACTCGATTTCGGCCACTGCAGGCTTTCCCTGGCGGGACCCGAAGAGACACCCTTCGAAGGCCCTCAGTCATTAGAAAATAAGCGAATTGCAACAAGTTATGTCGGACTTCTAAACAATTACCTTAAATCGAATGGCGTCAACGCAGAGGCCGTATTCTTTTCAGGAGCGGTCGAGATCGCACCCAAGCTGGGACGTGCCGAGTACATTTGTGACCTTGTTTCGACAGGCAGCACGCTCAAGGCGAACGGCCTCGTTGAGAAAGCGGTGCTGCTCCAGAGTGAAGCCATCATCATTCAGACCATGAAACCGCTTGGGGACGAGAAACAGGCCCTCGTCGACAAGATTCTGCAGCGCCTCGACGGCGTGCTGCAGGTTCGTGAAAGCAAGTACATCATGCTGCACGCGCCGAAGTCCGCCCTTGCCGAAATTCGCGACCTTCTTCCCGGCTCCGAGGCCCCGACCGTGCTGGCGCTGGACGGCAACGATGACAAGGTCGCGGTGCATGCCGTCTGCCGGGAAAACGTGTTCTGGGAGACGCTGGAAAACCTGAAAGCGGCTGGTGCGAGTTCGTTGCTGGTACTGCCCGTCGAGAAGATGCTGGCCTGATGAGTATTGGTATCCACAAGTGGTCGGAACTGACGACAGCGGAACGCGATGCGCTGCTGCAGCGGCCTGCCGTTGCGGGAGATGCCGCGATTCGCAGCGGCACCAGCGCAATCATCGACAGGGTTCGCCGGGACGGGGACGCTGCGTTGCGTCAGTTCAACCGGAAGTTCGATGGCGCCGAGTTCGATGAGCTGCGAGTCGGTCAGGCCGAAATCGACCGCGCAAAGGACGCGTTGTCGCCGCAACAGCTGGCAGCGATCGATCTCGCTATCCGCAACGTTCGCAGCTTTCATCGCGCACAGTTACCGTCGTCAATACGCGTGGAAACGATGGCCGGTGTGGTTTGTGAGCGGCACAGTCACCCGATTGACGCGGTAGGGCTGTACGTCCCGGCCGGAACGGCTCCCCTGCCCTCGGCTGCCATCATGCTGGCAGTGCCGGCAGATATTGCGGGTTGTCCGATCCGAATTCTGTGTACACCACCGCGATCGGACGGCACCGCCGACCCTGCTGTCATTGTTGCGGCAACACGCGCAGGGGTGAGCGACATTTTCAAGGTTGGCGGAGCACAGGCCATCGCAGCCATGGCGTATGGGACCGAGTCCATACCCAGGGTCTGCAAGATCTTCGGGCCCGGCAACGCCTGGGTAACCTGCGCCAAGACCCTGGTCAGTGGAGATCCGTCGGGGGCTGCAATCGATATGCCAGCCGGCCCTTCGGAAGTACTGGTGCTCGCCGATGGCAATGCGAACCCGGAATTTGTTGCCTCTGACCTGCTGTCCCAGGCCGAGCACGGGACCGATTCACAAGTCATCCTCGTGACGGACTCCAGTCAACTTGCCGCAAGCGTAGTAACGGAGCTCGGCGAGCAACTCGAGACCCTGTCGCGCGCGGACATTGCGGCCGAAGCACTGGGCTGCTCCCGCATCCTCGTAGTAGATTCCATCGCGGAAGCGATCGCTGTAAGCAACGACTATGCGCCCGAACACCTGATCCTCCAGGTCGCCGAACCCCGCAGCCTGTTACCGCATTTGCGTAATGCGGGGTCAATCTTCCTGGGGGAATGGACACCGGAGTCTGTTGGCGACTACTGCAGCGGTACGAACCATGTCTTGCCAACGTACGGCTTCGCACGAACCTACAGCGGTCTGGGCGTCGATCAGTTCATGCGCCAGATGACCGTGCAGGAGCTGTCGCGCGAAGGACTGGAGAATCTCGGCGATGCCGTCGTCAGCCTCGCCGGGCTCGAGGGACTGGACGCCCACGCCGCGGCCGTGACGCGCCGCCTGAAGGCCGGCTCATGAGTATCACTAAACTGGTTCGACCTGAGCTTCGCGCGATGCACGCCTATGATGCGGCTGAACAGGTTGACGATACGATTCGGCTGAATGCCAACGAGTCACCACGACGCAGCACGATCGGCAATTTTCGTCGCCCGCTCAATCGCTACCCCGAGGTTCGTCCGCAGAAACTGCAGACTGCACTGGCAAACCGCTTTGGCTGCCGTGCCGACCAGCTGCTGGTCACCCGGGGCTCCAGCGAAGCGATAGACCTGGTCATCCGCACTTTCTGCAGGGCCGGTAAGGACGACGTGCTCGTGACGTCGCCGTCCTTCTCCATGTACCGTCATTATGCGGAGGTACAGGGAGCCGGCCTGATCGAGGTCGAGACACTGGCCGAGAACGACTTTGCAATCGATGTGGATGCAATTCTCGGCGCCTGCAACGACTCGACACGCCTCATATTTATCTGCTCGCCGAATAATCCAACCGGTACGGTTCTGGCACGCGACGAACTGGAGCGTCTGCTCACAGAACGTGGCGACGCCTCGGCTATTGTTGTTGATGAAGCCTACGTCGAATTCGGCGACAAGCCGTCCGTTACTGAATTGCTGGGTCAATACACGAACCTGCTCGTCCTGCGAACGCTGTCCAAGGCCCTGGGTTTCGCTGGCGCTCGCTGCGGCGCTGTTGCGGGCCCAGCGGACGTAATACGCATTCTCAGCGCCGTGCAGGCGCCTTACGCGCTCGCCACACCGGTCGTCGAATACGTCGAGGATGCGCTTCAGGATGACCAGCTGGCACTCGCCGAACAGGCTGTTCTGGATACCATCGCTGAACGCGAGCGCCTGGTCTCTGCCCTGGCCCGGTATGACTTCGTGGACAAGATCTGGCCCAGCGACGCCAACTTCCTGCTTGTTCGCTTTGCTAATGCGGCGGCCGTCATGCAGCGGTGCCAGGAACAGAACGTGTTGTTACGGCACTTCGGCGGCGCTCTCGATGATTGCATACGTATTTCGGTCGGCAGTCGTGAAGAGAACGATCAACTACTGCGTGCGCTGGACACGCTGAAAGGCACAGACAATGGCTGAGAAGATACTGTTCATCGACCGCGACGGCACGCTGATCGTCGAGCCGGATGATTTCCAGGTTGACGCCGTAGAGAAAGTGCGGCTCGTCGACAACGTCATTCCGTCACTGCTTGAACTCGCAAAGCACGGGTATCGCTTCGTCATGGTCAGCAACCAGGACGGGCTTGGCACCGACGCCTTTCCGCAAGAGCAATTCGACGCCCCGCATGCACTAACGATGAGCCTGTTCGAATCCCAGGGCATCGTCTTCGATGAGGTCTTTATCTGCCCCCACTTACCTGCGGACAACTGCGAATGTCGCAAACCGCGAACCGGCCTCCTGACCCGGTACCTGGCTGCCAACACAATCGACCTGTCTGCCTCGGCCGTGATCGGTGACCGCAAGACCGACATGGAACTCGCGGACCGGATCGGCGTGCAGGGAATTCTCACCAACTGCGACAGCGATGCCGCTCTAAGCTGGCCACAAATTGTTGTACGACTCTGTCACTCCGATCGCACGTCGACTATTGCACGCAACACCAATGAGACGCGTATAACCGCCTCGGTGAATCTCGACACAGCCAATAACACCGCGATCAGCACCGGCATCGGTTTCTACGATCACATGCTCGAGCAGATCGCCAAACACGGCGGCTTCAGCCTCGTTGTAAACTGCGAGGGTGATCTCGACGTCGACGAACACCACACGGTGGAGGACACGGCCATTTGCATTGGCACTGCCCTGCGAGAGGCGCTGGGTAACAAGCACGGTATCGGCCGTTACGGGTTTCTTCTGCCGATGGATGAAAGCGAGGCGCAGGTCGCACTCGACATCTCCGGCCGCGCCGCATTCGCGTTCTCCGCAGACTTTCCCCGCGACAATGTCGGCGAGCTCTCCACAGAAATGGTTGAACATTTTTTTCGTTCACTTGCCGAAGCACTCGGCGCCGCGCTGCATATAAAGGTAAAAGGTGAGAACACCCACCACATGGTCGAGGCGTGCTTCAAGGCCGTTGGACGGGCGCTTCGCCAGGCAATTGCCCGCAGTGGCACCGAGTTACCGTCAACCAAAGGTGCTCTGTGACGCAGGTAGCCATCATCGACAGCGGCGGCGCGAATATTACGTCCCTGCTCAGCGCCTTTGAGCGCCTCGGTGTCACTCCTGAACTCACCGCTGACGCAAATCAGATCCGCTGTGCTGCGCGCGTGGTGCTACCCGGCGTGGGCGCCGCTCGCGACGCCATGTCGCGGCTGAACAAGGCGAATCTCGTCGATGTGATTCGCGATCTCACCCAGCCCGTCCTCGGTATTTGTCTTGGCATGCAATTGTTGTGTGAGCGCTCTGAAGAGGACGACGTCGAGTGCCTGGGCATCATCCCCGGTATCGCCCGAAAGTTGCCGGTTACGGATTCATTCCCCGTCCCGAATATGGGATGGTGCGCCACCCGCCCCACCGTTCCACACCCGCTATTGGACGGCATCGAGCCTGGCGATCACTTCTACTTCGTGCACAGCTATGCGCTACCGGAGTCAGAGCACACCATTGCAACAGCGAGTCATGCCGAGCCCTTCTCGGCCATGCTCGGTAAAGGCAATTTTGTCGCCGCGCAGTTTCATCCAGAACGGTCATCGAAAGCCGGCGCACGAATTCTCTCCAATTTTCTGGAGTGGACAGTATGAGGATCATCCCGGCCATCGACCTTAAGGATGGCAAATGCGTGCGACTGCTCAAGGGCGACTTTGAGCAAACCACGGAATACTCCAGCGATCCGGCCGCGATTGGCCGCCGATTTTCCGCACTGGATGTGGACGACCTCCACATCGTAGACCTTGATGGCGCCCGCTCCGGTGACCAGCAGAACGCCACTATTGTCGCCGAGATAGCGCGTGGGTCCGGCCTCCAGGTGCAACTGGGTGGCGGCATTCGCAGTCGTGAAGACGTCGCGCGCTGGCTTGGCAATGGCGTAACCCGTTGCGTCGTTGGCAGCGTGGCCATCAACGAGCCTGGACGGGTCAAGGAGTGGATCGCCGAGTTCGGTGGCGATGCCGTGGTTCTGGCACTCGATGTAAGGATCGATGAGGACGGAACGCCTCGCCTGACAACACACGGCTGGACCGAAGACAGCGGGCTGTCACTCTGGGACTGTCTCGATACCTATAACGATGCAGGGGCTATCCACGTGCTCTGCACCGACGTGGCGCGTGACGGTGCCATGTCGGGCCCGAATTTCGCGTTGTATGCGGAGATACTGCAGCGGTATCACGCGTTGCAGCTACAGGCGTCCGGGGGTGTGCGTAACATCGACGACCTCGAGATGCTTCGTGAACTCGGGCTGCCGGCAGCAATAACCGGCCGAGCATTACTGGATGGTGAAATTACCGAAGCGGAGGTGGCATCATTCCGGCGCGACGCATAATTCCCTGCCTGGACGTCCGTGACGGCGCCGTCGTCAAGGGTGTTCAGTTTCGCAATCATCGTGTGGTTGGCGACATCCTGGATCTGGCAGCGCGCTATCGGGATGAAGGCGCCGACGAGCTCGTCTTTTACGACATTACGGCGAGTCCCGACGACCGAACGGTCGATCGCAGCTGGGTCAGCAGCGTCTCACGATTACTCGATATTCCTTTTTGCGTAGCCGGCGGGATCAAGAGCATCGCCGACGCGGAAGACGTCCTTAACAAGGGCGCTGACAAGATATCGATCAACTCACCTGCCCTGGCCAACCCCGACCTGATCGGCCAGCTCGCGACACGCTTTGGAACTCAGTGCGTGGTTATCGGAATCGACAGCAAGGCCCAGGATGGTGACTGGCTCGTCTACCAGTACACCGGCGACCCCGAAAAAACACAGGCCGCACGGCGCAGGACGCTGGACTGGGTGCGCGAAGTTCAGGAGCGAGGTGCCGGCGAAATCGTGCTGAACTGCATGAACCAGGATGGCGTACGACAAGGCTATGACTGTACGCAGCTCGCTGCCGTTCGCGCTGTGTGCGATATACCACTCATTGCATCGGGCGGCGCCGGGGCGCGCGAGCATTTCCTGTCCGTATTCGAGGAGGCGCATGTCGACGGTGCCCTCGCCGCCAGCGTGTTTCACAGCGCCGAGATTCCGATACCGCAACTCAAGCAATACCTGGCCGAGCACCAGGTCGATATCCGACTTTGAGGACAAACAGTGACCAAGCCTGACATCGCATTCATCGCCGAACTCGAAGCTATTGTTCTGCAGCGCCTCGCCGCTGGTGGGGACGAGAGTTACACGGCACGGCTGGCTGCAGCCGGAACGAAACGTATCGCGCAGAAAGTCGGTGAGGAAGGTGTTGAACTGGCACTCGCGGCTGCAGCCGGATCGCAGCAGGAGACCATCGACGAAGCGGCCGACCTGGTCTATCACCTGATTGTACTGCTGGCCGACCGCGGCCTCAGCCTGGAAGACATCGCAACTCGTCTCAAAACCCGCCACGCGAGCTAGGGCCCGTCGAAAACTACGTATTGCTGTGAAGCCCCTGCCGCAGGATAGTCGTCCCGGACCCAGTAATTGAGGAGACTCCTGATGAATTCATTCCACTGGTTGCGGGCATTCCTGATCCTCCTGGCAACCTGCGCTGCTGTCGTGATCCTGTCATCACCTGCGCTTGCGCAAGACCACGGCAAACATCAAAAACACGAGTGTCCGTCCTACTCAGACATTGACGCCAATGCTGATAACGCGGTGACGTCCGAGGAGTTCTACCAGTTCCGCGCTGAACGGATGGCTACCCGGGTCGCGGAAGGCGGCAAGATGAAGAATGCAAAGAATGCTCCTGCATTTGAAGATCTGGATCTTGATGGTGACGGCAACCTGTCCGCGGATGAATTTGCAGAACATCATGCAAAATGCCCGATGAGGAAAAAGCAGGAAGCGAAAGCCTCCGAGTAGCAGCTGCTGCTACCTACTCCGCGCCTTTTTCAATGGAGCGCTGGTAAGCCGGGCGGGCGATGCAACGGTCCGCGTAGGCGTCGAGGTTGCTCGTCTCGGGCAGCATGTTGAACATGCGCAGAAAGACAGCGCTCGAGCCGAGCATGACGTCTGCCGCTGTGAAACGATCGGCGACGATCCAGTCCCTGCCTTCCAGCGCTTCGTCCCACGTCCTGATCATCAGGTCGAAGTCGCCCCAGCCGCTGCGGTGGCGATTGCTTTCAACATTGTTGAATTTCTCAGACATGGACGGCTCGACAACGGCCGGCGTGTAAATTGTCCAGTACAGGTATTTGCCACGCTCCCGGGCATCCAGGGCCGGTGCCAGCGTGCCCGGCGCATAACGATCCGCGAGATAAATGCAGATCGCAGCGGATTCCGCCATAGCCACATCACCATCGACGATCGCCGGCACCTTACCCATCGGACTGGCCCCCAGGAACTCGGTGCTATCAACCCGATCCGGACTGGACAGCGCGATGCGCTCCATCTCGTAGTCCACGCCGGTTTCCTCCAGCATCCAGATTGCACGTTGCGCACGGGTTTGTGGGGCCCAGAAAAGCTTCATATGACGATCTCCCGTGCGACGTCGCGCAGGTTGTAGCGCGAGCTCATGACGTAGCCGTAGGCGCCGGCGTTGGCAATCAGGATAACATCCCCTTCCTCAGTGGGCGGCATCAGCCGGTCACTCCCCAGTCGATCGCCGCTCTCACAGATCGGCCCGACAATCGTCACTGTCTCGCTCGGCACCTGATCGGCGCGCGTCAGGTTCACAATCTCGTGATAGGCGCCATATAGAGCCGGGCGTATCAGGGAGTTCATACCGGTCCCGACGCCGATGTAGCGCATCTCGCCTTTACCCTTCGTTTGCGTAACCCGGGTCAGCAGAACCCCGGCTTGCGCCACCAGGTAGCGCCCTGGTTCCAACCAGAGTCGATACTGCGGATACGCTTCCTTGATCTCCGCCAGGGTCGCATCAACCGTCGCCAGGTCGATCGGCCTGTCACCCGGTTTCTCTGGCACGCCGAGGCCACCTCCAAGGTCGATGGCCTCGACCGCCGGGAATTGTTCAGCGATCTGGACGAGTTCGCCGGCTACCGTGTGCCAGTTGTTCGGATCGAGGATGCCGCTGCCGCTGTGCGCGTGAATGCCGATAACCTCAGCTCCGGCCGCTTTCACCAGGCGCTTGAGATCGGCGACTTCAAAACGCGGCACGCCAAACTTGGAGTGGATACCAGCGGTCTTCACATGCTCGTGATGACCACGACCCTGCCCCGGATCAATGCGTACGAACAGTTTGTGCCCTTTGAACAACTCGGGCCACGCCTGCAGCGGAAAGAGGTTGTCGAGCGTGACCTGCAAGCCGCGCTCCAGCGCCCATGCATACTCGGCACGAGGTGCGAAGTTGGGTGTGAACAGGATCCGCTCATGCTTGAGTCCAGGAATAACGTTCTCAACCCACTCCACCTCGCCGGGCGACACACACTCGAAGTCGACGCCACAGGCATCGACCGCTCTCAGCAGGTCCTCGTTGAAGTTCGCTTTTACGGCATACAGGATACGATCGACGTTCTTCAGACGGGTTAGATTCGTTGCCGCTTCAACGACGGTGTCCCGGTCATAAACATAAGCGTTCGCTTCTTTCTCACCCAAATCCAGCAGTGCCTTCCGCTTTTTCATCCACCAGGTATCGGCAGCTCGTACCTCAGCTTCTTCACCGGCAAACAGCCGCTCCCAACTTGGACCGAAAACCTGCGATGCGCCTTTTTTGCGAATAATGGACGCATGGAGTTTGGAGACCAGCCTCGGGCCCTGCTGCTGGTCGACGACAAAGCTCAGGTTCAAGTCATTGGAAGCCTGCGACATCAGGTGGATGCGTTCTTCCTCGAAGACTTCAAGCGCAGGACCAAGGCGCGGCATGATGGTGCGGATTTTCCTTCCGACCAGGCTCACGGCTGAGCAATTCGAGATCACACTGACCCGGCACAGTTTCTCCAAATCATGGACCAGGGCTGCCTCTACGTCGTCCGGCAACAGGCCATCGCTCGTATCGACAGACACCGTCACGTTCGTTTCCGACGTCGATACCAGGTCAACCGAGACGCCATTCTCGGCAAACGCCGCGAAGGCCCTGGCAAGGAAGCCGACTTCATGCCACATACCCACTGTCGTCATCGAGACAAGCGTAAGACCGTCTCGAATGCAGATACCCTTGACCTGCGGCTCGACTTCATCGGTTACCGAAGAGATAACCGTGCCCTGGATCGAGGGATCCGTTGTACTGCGAATGAATATCGGGAACCCGTTATCCCGTGCCGGCGATATGCAGCGCGGATGCAAAACACTGCTCCCCGCAGACGCCAGTTCCTGCGCCTCGTCGTAATGCAGGCCGACAAGCAGACGCGCTGATGGCACAACGCGCGGATCCGCCGTGAACATGCCCGGCACATCAGTCCAGATCTCGAGACGTCTTGCCTGTAGTTTCCCGGCAAAATACGCCGCCGATGTGTCTGAGCCTCCCCGTCCAAGCAGAACAGTCTCGCCGGACGTATTTCTTGCGATGAATCCCTGGGTCAGTATGACGCCACTCTCTTCGGCCATCTTGCTTGCCAGGCCCTTGTCGGGGCTGTAGTCACAGGTCGCGGACAAATAGCTCGCAAGCGGGTTTCGTCCAGGGCGCGAGCGACTCGTCAGCAAGTCACGCGCATCCATCCAGCGAACCGGGATACCCTGCTTTGCGAGGTAGGCTGCACCAAGAAGCGTCGCCATGAGCTCACCGAGTGCCATCACGCGCACGCGAACCCGCACACTCACTTCCCTGACGAGCCTGACACCCGCTACCAGCTGCTCGAGCTCGTGGAGTCGTTCACCAAGGATTTCCAGACCATCCAGGTTGAGGTCGGTCGCCAGATCACAGTGCTGCCTGCGGATTTGGGCAAGAAGGTCGGCCGGGTCACCGCTGACGGCGCTGCGCAGGGTCTCTTCGAGTGCATTGGACACCCCCCTGAGAGCCGAATGTACGATGACGGGCCGCAGGCCCATCTCGAGTCTCGCGCGCACAAGGTCCGCGATCGTCTCCCAACTCGCAAGCGTCGAGACACTGGTACCACCGAATTTCAGGACAACCCATGGCGACCGGCCAACTTCATCTGAAGCGCCAAGCGCCACGCTGTCCTCGAAGTGCGCTTCGTTAATGCTCTCGCCCATTCAGGTCCTCAATCGGACATTGGCAAAAAAAAACCCGCAAGGAAATTCCAGGCGGGTTTGCTGACAATGTCCGAGCTTTATTACTAGCCGGTACACTTGCCATTCGCACCCACGCGCCTCTGGCGCGCCCTGTATTTTAAGTGTTTTTCCATACCGAACGAGTCGATAAGTTGGCACTTCGCGTGGGTGTGGGAAAAAATCATCAACGAAGTAGAACGAACCTTGCGGCTCAGGTCAAGTCAGAAGCGCTTCCCGGGAGGGACTAGGGCTCGTCGTCGCGGATCATCACGGCGATATTTGGCGAGATATTCGCCGGCCTGGACTCCAGATCTACCGCCAGCTTAACCACGAAGGCTTCGTCACCTTCGGCCACTGAGTCCTGTACCAGCGGTATCAGCAACCTGGCCGAGCGCTGCCCGGGCCCGAATGAGATCGAGTAGGTTCCCGGCGCAAAATAGTCCTCGCCTTCGGTCGCGCTGATGTCTTCCACGGAATAGCTGACCTCTACCGACGTGTTGTCCGGGTTGAAACGGATAACATCGATCTGCACAGCCGGGTCAGCCTCGCTGACGGATACCTGGGTGCTGGTGAACGCAATCGTATTGTCCGGCAGCCGATTCTCGTAAGCCCTCTGGTCATCATCCCTTAGCACCACATTGACGACGGCCAGTTCCGAGTCCGGGGTATCCGCGAATCGCAACCGCAGAGTCGATTGCTGGTCCGGCTCCCGCCGCTCGTCTGACGCTGTTGTCAGCGTGACTCGCGCACGCTCCTGCCCTCTGGGGAACACAACGAGACCGCCATTGGAAAACGCATACTCACCCGAACCCCATGGCGATCGATTGCCACTGAAGCCGACTTCTTCGAGGCGGAGCGTTAACGCTGCGCTCACATCACCGTCCCGAATAAAGTCAACCAGCACGGGATCACCATCTTCAGTCAATTCGACCTCGGTGGCCCTGCCAGCTCTGCCATCCAGTGAGAACCTCACAATCGCTGTTGGTGGCGGGAGTTTCGAGAAGTCAACGAGGTTCGGCTCCGGTTCGACCGGTGCCGGCTCTTCTTCAACCTCGGCCATATACTCATCCGCAGGCACATCTGCCAATTCGGCAACGGGCTCGTCGGTTATGGTCGGTGCAATCTCCAGTTCAGGTTCAGCAGCGACGTCTTCGATAATCAATTGTTCGTCAGGATCCGGCCCGGCTACATCGACTATCTCATCGGAGCCCAGTAACGGTGCAAGCCAGGGATCGAGGTAGCCCATCTGCTGTGCGCCGATGCCGGCAAGGCCCAGCAGCACAACCATAATAGCTAACCATTTTCCGGGTGAACCGCCGTCGTCATCGACCCCAAATCGCTCCGGCGCTTCGAAACTCACCGTTGTCGCAGTGTCTTGCGCACATTCGTCCAGGGCATTGGTAAACGCCTTGACGGATTCGAAGCGGGTAACCCGGGAATACGACAATGCTTTCTTCAGAACTTTCCACTGTTCATCATTGATGCCCTGTGGTTTTTGCGGCGTCATACCCGCCTGCGACGCTTCCGCGGCATTTCGTGGACCGAATACTCGGTAACCCGCGACCAGCCGGTACAGCAGGCAAGCAAGCGAAAATACATCGTCGGAGGCGACGGGCTCTTCACCGCCGAGTACCTGCATGCTTGAGTAGGCCGGCGTCAGGGCACCCAGCACGCCGGGGTCAAAATCATTTGCGGCTTGTTGCTGCCTGACGCGCGCGACGCCAAAATCAAACAGCTTGGCATCTCCGTTCGGCATCAACATGATGTTGCCGGGCTTGATATCCGCATGAACGATGCCGCAGCGGTGAGCATAATCGAGGGCGTCGCCAATCTGGCGCACGATTCGAAATGCCGCTTTTATATCGATGCTGCGAGCGTCAGCTGAATCCAGGATCTCGGCAAGGGTGCGGCCATCGAGCCATTCCAGGATCAGGAAATAGAGGTCGTCGTCACGATCGAGGTCGATGAAACGCACGATATTCGGGTGCGAGAGACACCGCGTTTTCGCTGCTTCCTGTTGCAGCGCCCGCAGCGCGTGGCCGTCCTCCGCGAGTGCGGGTGAGAGGACCTTGATCGCGACACTGTTCTGT
>Ga0316188_10000321_pt1 | contig 19780 bp, 19 predicted proteins | sample Phiworburrow1_MG_FD_204933 | JGI IMG/M metagenome (GOLD analysis project Ga0316188, IMG submission 204933) | Coastal sediment microbial communities from Maine, United States - Phippsburg worm burrow 1 | ecosystem: Environmental > Aquatic > Marine > Coastal > Sediment | place: USA: Maine... | reverse complement strand
CGAGATCCAGTGGCGCCTGACCCCCGCGCTCGCCGTGCTGGTGCTCGGCCTGCTGGCCATTCCGCTGGCGCACTCGGCGCCGCGCGAAGGGCGTGGCGGGCGCGCCGTGCTCGGCATTCTGGCCTACATTATCTATGCGAACGGTCTTTACATGTGCCGCAACTGGATGGCTGAGGGCGGGTTCCCCACCATTCCGGGTTTGTGGTGGATCCATGGTCTGGTCCTGCTGGTCGCCCTGTTCTGGATGCAGCGGCAGGGCCGCATGGTAGGCAAGGGTTGATCCGTGATTAAAGTGGTCGACAGATACATTGGGCGGGCCGCGATTCTGGGCATATTGCTGGTCTGGTCCGGCCTGACCCTGCTGTATCCCATGTTCAGCCTGCTCGGTGAACTGGGTTCGCTGCAGAACGATTACGGAGCGGGCGATGCGCTCTGGTTCATTGCGTTGACCATGCCGCGCACCGCCTACCGGGTGTTTCCAATTTCCGCCTTACTCGGAGCCCTGGTTGGCGTGGGGGCCCTGGCTGCTTCCAATGAATTGGTGGCGTTTCGTACTTCGGGCGTTTCGCGCATGCGACTCGCGCTCGCGGCGCTCGCGGGAACGCTGTTGCTGACGGTTCCGGTAATGATCATGGGCGAATGGCTGGCGCCGAAGCTGGAGCAGCAGGCACGGGCCTTCCGACTCAGCGAAATGGTCGGTCAGGCGATCATCGGCGGGCCGCGCGGCGTGTGGATGCGCGACGGTCCGGACATCGTCAACATCCAGCGCCCGCTGCTTCATGCCGATCGGGGTCAACAGACGGTGGAGTTCAAGAACGTGGTCCTGTACCGCTTTTCGGGAGACGTGGATCTGGTCTCCGTAACACGGGCCGAGAACGCGGTACACGACGGCAGCAACTGGACCCTGGATAACGTCGTACGCGTTGATTTTTCCACGGATGGGGCGTCGATGACCCGGTTCGATCAACAGCAATGGGCGACGCAGGTGAAACCCGAGTTGCTCGACTCCGCCGTGACCCGTCCGGCCCTGCTGTCGATGGAGGCTTTGAGGGAGTACATCAAATTCCTCGGCGAGAACGGCCTGGATGACCGGGTGTACCAGGATGCCTTCTGGGAGCGCGCCACGTTCCCGTTCTCGGTGATTGCGCTGGTGCTGGCCGGCATGCCTTTCCTGTTCGGCCAGGCGCGGTCGCAAAACCTGGGCGTTCGCCTGTTTTCCGGGATGATCGTGGGCGGTACGTACATGATTGTCAGCCGCGCGGTCCAGAATCTCGCCAGCGTATATGAATTCCCATCGATACTCGGCTGGTCGCTGCCCATCGTCCTCCTGGCCACGGTCGCCGTGCTGGTGCTGCGGCGTTCCGTGTAAGCTGTCGTTGCAAGGGCCTGTGAACAGCGCGTGGACACGTGCTGTTCACAGGCCCTTGCAGCGATAGAGACGGGTGCCGCTCAATCGGTCATGCCAGCAGCGCTTTTGGGGATCAAGCAGGGACCACAGAAAGCCGGCGCCGGCGGCCGCGGCTGACATCAGCGACAACAGGAACCGAGCCAGGCACCTGCCCCAACCCGGGTGGCGGCCCTGCGCATCACAGATCCTGACGCGCCATGCCCGCATCCCGAGCGTCATCCCCCCGTTGTGCCAGCACCAGCCGAGATAGGCGAACCACACGGTGACGAGGTACAGCGCGTAATACGGGTCGTGCAGTACGTTGAGTTCGCGGAATCCGGCGACCATGACCGCGCCGGTCGCCGCCATCAGCAGCGCGATCACGGCGACCGCATCGTACGACATGACCAGCAGCCGGCGCCAAAGGGTGCAGGGTTGCCCTGTATCGTCCTGAACTTCGCCGGCTGAATTCCGCGCGCTGCGCAATGGTCTTTTCCCTGTTGCCTGGGCCTGAATTATCGCCGAAATTCTCCAGTCCCGGGGGGGCATTTGTGCAACATTCCGGACGCGTGTGGCATCTGACCTTTCGCTTCGGTTATTCTGATGCGTCCGAGCGGAGCACGAATCCCCCGATACAGACCCGGGTTCCGGGCTCCGAGCCCTTGTCGAATGCGCACTGAGGAACAGGTGATGCCTAACCCATTCATCTTCAAAGCCCTGCTGCTGTCAGGCGTCATGGCAGTTCAACTGTCCTGTGTCGCGGTGCAGGCCCAGAACCTGGATTCCACCGTGCTGGCGGAAGTGCAGATCAACCGCAATTCCGAGAAATCGCAGCAGCGTGTCTCGACCCTTGCGCAGCAGACCCAGGACTTGCTCTACGAGTACCGGGCCGTGGTTCGCGAGACGGAGGCCCTGATAACCTACAACGATAACCTCGAGCGGGTCGTAGCCGATCAACGCGAGGAGATCGAGTCCATCAACCGGCAGCTCGAGGGGCTGGAAGAAACCAATCGCGGCGTTGTGCCGCTGATGATTGAGATGATCGACGTGCTGGAGCGGATTGTCGAGGCCGACATCCCGTTCCGGATCGAAGAGCGGCGTGCCCGGGTGGTGCGTTTGCGGGACATGATGGACCAGGCCGAGGTCACCGCGTCGGAAAAGTACCGGCGCGTGATGGAGGCCTATCAGGGCGAGTTGGAATTCGGCCGCACCACCGAGGCCTACTCGGACACGCTTTCCACGACGGGCCAGACTGTCGATTTCCTGCGGGTTGGCCGGACCCTGCTGGTATACCAAAGCAGTGACGGCTCCATCACCGGATGGTTCAATCCGGTAAGCCGTGCGTTCGAGGGACTGCCCGATCGCTATCGTCTGGAAGTGCGGGACGGTCTTGCGATCGCCCGTAACGAAAAGGCGCCGGACCTCGTGATGCTTCCCGTGCCCGGCCCGGAGGTGGTGCAATGAGCCGGTTTGCCCTGATGCTGGCGGCAGTGCTCCTGTCCATCGCGCCCACGGCAGGCGCGCAGAACCTCGAAGAGCTGGCGCGCATGGTCCGCGAGGCGGCTGGCAGCGAGGCCAAGATAAACCAGGAGCGTGAGGCGCGCTTCGTCCGCGAGCGCGACCAGCAGCGCGCACTGCTGGCCCAGGCCCGCCAGCAATTGGCTGCGGAAAATACCCGCAGTGACCGCTTGAAAGGTGAGTACGATCAGCACGAGAGGGCCCTGGCCGAGCTGGAAACCACGCTGGCCGAACGCATGGGTAACCTCGGCGAATTGTTCGGCGTGGTGCGCCAGTCGTCCGGCGACGTGCAGGCCGCGCTGGATGACTCGATGGTCACCGCGCAATTGCCGGGCCGGACTGCATTCCTTTCCGAGTTGGCACAGCGCCGCGAGCTGCCCACGGTCCCGGAGTTGCGTCAGCTCTGGTCGGCGATGGTCACGGAGATCGCCGAATCCGGCAAGGTGGTCAAGTTCACGGTACCGGTGGAACGCACCAGCGGAGCGACGGAGCAACTCGAAGTCGTTCGCGTGGGCGTCTTCAATGCGGTCTCGGACGGTTTCTTCCTGGACTGGGACATCAGCAAGAGTCGTGACAACTTTATCGAACTGGCGCGCCAGCCTGCGTCTCGGTTTGCCGGCATGGCCGAGGAGCTGCAGGACGCGCCGGCCGGCAAGGTGGTGCCGATGGCGGTGGATTTCACCAGGGGGCAGATTCTCCGCGCAGTGGTGCAGACCAAGACGCCACTCGAGCGGGTGCGCGAGGACGGTGGCCCGGTGGGCTACGTGATCATTGCCGTCGGGATGCTGGGCCTGGCGCTGTGCCTGTGGAAGTTCGTATCGCTTTACACGACCGGAAGCAGAATCCGCAGCCAGATCAAGAGCGATACAGCCAAGCAGTCCAATCCGCTGGGGCGTGTGCTGGCCATCTACGCGGATAACCCGGAAACCGATATCGAGACCCTGGAGCTCAAACTGGATGAAGCCATTCTCCGGGAGACGGCACCGATCGAGACGGGGCTCAGTTTCATTCGGGTGCTCTACGTGGTGGCGCCCCTGCTTGGACTGCTGGGCACCGTCGTGGGCATGATCGCCACGTTCCAGATGATCACGCTTTTTGGCACCGGGGACCCACGCATGATGGCCGGCGGCATCTCCACCGCGCTCGTGACCACGGTGCTGGGACTGGTGGTCGCCATTCCGCTGACCTTGTTGCACAGTTTTCTGCAGGGCCAGGCAAAGGGCTTGATCCAAGTGCTCGAGGAGCAGGCTGCCGGCATCATCGCGCGCATCGCGGAGCAGCGTGAATGATCTGGTTTTACGAAGCGACCAGTGCGATCCGGAATTTCATGGAGCTCGGTGGCGACGTTCTGTGGGCCATCATGTTGGTGCTGTTTCTGATGTGGACCTTCATCCTGGAGCGGTTGTGGTACTTCTACCGGGTCCACCCGGACAGGCGGCGTGCGGTCGTACAGACCTGGGAGGCGCGCCGCGATACGACCTCCTGGTATGCGAAGCGTATAAGGGACGGCCTGGTCTCGGAGGTGTCACTCGAGCTGAAGCAGAATATCGGCCTGATCAAGGCGCTCATTGCGATCTGTCCGCTGCTTGGACTGCTGGGCACGGTGACGGGCATGATCACGGTGTTCGACGTGATGACTTACAGCGGCGGCGGTAACGCGCGGGCGATGGCCGGCGGCGTTTCCATGGCCACGGTGCCGACCATGGCCGGCATGGTGGCGGCGCTGTCCGGTGTGTACTTTGGGACCTGGCTGGAACACAAGGCGCAGGTTGAAACCGAGACGCTGGAAGACCTGTTGCAACATCACTGAGCGGGCTGACCGGGAGGAACCGTGGCCAGACGGCATGCACACATCGAAGACGCCGAGATCAATATCACCCCGATGCTCGACATCGTTTTTATCATGTTGATTTTCTTCATCGTGACGACGTCCTTTACCAAGGAAACCGGCGCCGCGATTGTCAAGCCCGAAGCCGAGCAGGCCATTGCGCTGCGGAATGGCACCATACTCATTGGCATCCGGCCCAACAACGACATTTGGATGGCCAAGCGGCAGATCGAGCTGCGGGAGGTCCGCCAGATGGTGGAGCGCGCGAAGTCGGAGAACCCCGAAGGCAGCGTGGTGATCGTAGCTGACAAGGGGTCGAGGATCGGCATGGTGACGCAGGTGATGGACCAGGTGCGGTTGGCCGGCGTGCAAGGCGTCGCGATTTCCGCGGAACGGCCTGGAGACTGATGCACGCTTTGCGCTATTTGCGGGTACCCCTGGCAGCCCTGGCGGCCGCTGCCGTGACGTTTGGCCTGTTCCTGTTCATGTACCAGCTGATCTCTTCGGGTGGAGACCGGCGTGCCGAGCTGGACGCGATTGCGGGGATTCACTTCGGCAAGGTGGAAATCCCGGATGAGATCATGACCCGGAGCCGACGGAAACCTCCCAAGCCGCCGCCACCAAAGGATCCGCCGCCGCCCCCGAAAATGAAGGTCCAGCAGATGGATCAACAGGTCCAGAACCTGCCGCAGATGGACTTGCCTGACCTGGATGTGCCGCTGGTCGGAGGCGAAGGCATGTTCATCGGTAATTTTCAGCAGGTAGACCAGAACGCCGAAGGCGATATCATACCGGTCGTAGTCATACGGCCCATGTACCCGCGTGATGCGGCGTTAGCGGGCATCGAAGGCTGGGTCAGGGTGGAATTCACGATCACCGAGTCCGGCACGGTCAAGGACCCAAGGATCATCGACGCGCAGCCGCCAAGGGTCTTCAATCGGGAAGCGATCCGCGCCATTCTCAAGTGGAAATTCAAGCCTCGTGTGGTCGAGGGGGTAGCCGTGGAACGTCGCGCCACCCAGGTCATCGATTTCAATCTCGACGAAGCGGGGATGTGACACGATGGATCTCGTTCGCTGCCAGCTGCAAGCCATCCTGATCGTCTGTCTTACCCTGGCGGCTGCCGGGCCAGCTTTCGGCCAGGCTGATGCCTGCAATATCAAGCGTGATGTGCGTACGGGCACCCTCGATGAGGTGACCTGGAAACAACTCAACTCAGCTTACGAGGACGTCGGCGAGGAACGCTACGATGAAGCATACGAGAGCCTGCGCAAGCTGCTTGCCCGGGCCGGGCGCGACCGTTACCTGCAGGCTATCCTGAACCAGGCGTTGGCCCAGGTCGAGTGGTCGCGCGGCAACTACGACCCCGCACTGCAATATTTCGAAAAGGCCGTGGAAATTGATGCGTTGCCGAACCAGACTCATTTTGCGCTCATGTACCAGATCGCGCAGCTGTATTTCATGAAGGAGCGTTACGACGAAGCATTGGACAGGCTGGATCTCTGGTTCTGCACCGTGCCAAACGAAAAGGTCACATCAGCCGCTTACGTGCTCAAGGCATCCATCCATGCCCGGCAAGAGGATTTTCCCGCCGTCCTCGAAGCAATCGACGCCGCCATCGCCATGGACGAGGATCCAAAGGAACCCTGGTACCAGCTGGAACTGGCCGCTCACTACGAACTCGAGCAGTACCCCCAGGCGGCCGAGACGCTCGAGGTGCTGATCTCGAAATGGCCGGACAAGAAGCTCTACTGGGTACAGCTGTCCCAGATCTATTACCGCCTGAAGCAGGATGAGCGCGCATTGGCCGTACTCGCACTGGCGTATCGCAAGGGTTTGCTGGACAAGCAATCCGACCTCACCTACCTGTCCAGCCTCTACAGCAATGCGAGCGTTTATTACAAGGCTGCCGAGGTGTTGGAGCAAGGCATCCGGAATGGCGTCGTACAGCCCGGAAAGTTGCACTGGACGCTCGTTGCCGATGCCTGGTACGCGGCCGAAGAGCTGGAAAAATCACTGGCCGCCTACGAAGAAGCCGGCAGGCTGGCGGACGATGGTCTGACCGACCTGCGTCGCGGCTACATCCTGGTCGACCTGGAGCGCTGGCCGGCTGTGCTCGAGACCCTGAATCGCGCGCTGGAGAAAGGCGGGCTCAATGAACAGCAGTCGGGCGAGGCCTACCTGCTGCGCGGCATGGCGCAGTTCAACCTTGGGGATTTCGACAGCGCCAGCATGGACTGGGGCCGGGCGGGGCGCTACGAAAAGAGTCGTGAAGCGGCGCGTCAATGGCTGAATCACCTGGAGGAAGAGCGCCGGCGCCGGGCCTCGTGACGCGTGATGGTCAAGGACGACAGCAGACTGGACCCCTTTCTGGATGCGATGTGGGCCGAGCGCGGCCTCAGCCGCAATACCCTGCAGAGCTATCGCTATGATCTCGGCCAGCTGGCCGCACACCTGCGCAGCCAGGGCCGCGAACTGCAGACCGCCAGTCGCGAGGACCTGCTGCATTTCCTGGCTGTCCAGCTCCGCGCTGGCCGCAGCCCGCGCTCGCTGTCGCGTTACCTGTCGGGCTATCGCCAGTTCTACCGCTGGCTGCTGCGGGAGGGGCGGATCTCCACGGACCCGACCGCGCTGATCGAGAGCCCCAAGCTGGGCCGGGGCTTGCCTAAGGCGCTCAGCGAGCAGCAGGTGACCGGTCTGCTGGAAGCGCCGCAGGTATCGACACCGCTGGGCCTGCGCGACCGCACCATGCTGGAGTTGATGTATGCAAGCGGACTGCGCGTCAGCGAACTGGTCGGCCTCGAGCTGGCCAACGTCAATCTCAACCAGGGCGTGGTGCGGATCACCGGCAAGGGCGGCAAGGAGCGGCTGGTGCCGCTGGGCGAGGAGGCCCAATCCTGGCTGCAGCGTTACCTGCGCGAGGCGCGGCCCGAGCTGATGAGTGGTCAAAGCTGCCCGCATCTGTTCGTGACCGCGCGCAAAAACGGCATGACCCGGCAGGCCTTCTGGCATGCGATCCGCAAACATGCGCGGCGGGCAGCGATCAACCAGAAAGTTTCGCCGCACATGCTTCGGCACTCCTTCGCAACGCACCTGCTCAACCACGGCGCGGATCTGCGCGTGGTCCAGCTGTTGCTCGGGCATAGTGACCTTTCGACCACACAGATATATACTCACGTCGCCCGCGAGGGCCTGAAACAACTGCACAGCAAGCATCACCCGCGGGGCTGAACGAATTCAGAATTCCGTGGTCACTTAGAAACACAATCTGCAATGAGGTTCGCCATGAGGCATGGGATCATAGGACTGGCCGGGGTTTTGCTCGCGGTTTCGCTGGCGGTCGAGGCTGCTGACGTCGATTACAGCAACGTGGAGGAGCGGATTCGCTCACTGGCTCCGCAAGCCGCGTCGATCGCCATTTCAGAAACACCTATCGCAGGCCTGTTGATGGTCCAGATTGGCGGCGACATTGTCTATGCGACCGCGGACGGCAAATACCTCGTCCAGGGCCGGGTGATCGACATGGATACCCGCGAAGACCTCACCGAGGGCGCCAAGTCAGATGTACGCCGGGAACTGCTGGCCACGGCGGATACCAAGACCCAGATCACGTTCGCCCCGGTGGAGCCCAAATACGACCTGACGGTGTTTACGGACATCGATTGCGGCTATTGCCGCAAGCTGCATGCGCAGATCGACGAGTACAACCAGCAGGGCATCGCGATCCATTACATGGCGTTTCCCCGTGCCGGTGTAGGCTCGCACTCCTATGACAAGGCGGTTTCGGTATGGTGCGCCAGCGATCAGCGCGATGCGATGACCCAGGCCAAACTGGGCGCTGAACCCGACCCGCTCCAGTGCGACAATCCGATCGAGGAACAGTACAAACTCGGCATCGATCTGGGTGTTTCCGGCACACCGTCGTTGCTGACCGCCGATGGCACGATGATCCCCGGTTACGTGCCGCCGGAGCAGTTGCGCGCGCGCCTCGACCAGATGGCGTCCACAGCCAGCGCAAAATAGCGCCCGGGCATATCGCTTCTGGCACTGCGAGCCAACCGCGACGATAATAGGCCACACGCGGCCGCTGTCTCGCAGGGGCTATAAAACAATAGCCGGGAGCAATGCCTTGACCGAGTTCACCTGCCTTCTGGGAGAACCCGCCCTTTCTGATTTTCGTGCGCGCAAATTGGCCCGTCGCATTGGCGACGTGGCTGGATTCGAGCCATCGCTGGACGCCCGCTTCGTCTATCTCATCGAGTCTTCCGCCCCGTTCGATTCACGGGCGCTGGGTGCGCTGGAAGATCTGCTGCACGGGCAGCGGGTCGCGGACCTGGATGACGACGGTTTGTTGCTGGTGGTGCCGCGCATGGGTACCCAGTCGCCATGGTCAACCAAGGCGACTGACATCGCGCTGCACTGCGGGCTGGATCGTGTGCTGCGGATCGAGCGTGGCGTTGCGTATCGCATCGCCGGGCTCCCCGCCAGACAGCGCGAAGCAGTGGCGGCGGTTCTTCATGACCGCATGACGCAGTCCGTGCTGGGCGACCTGGCTTCGGCCTGGGCCTTGTTCGCGCATAGCGCGCCGCGGCCGTTGGTGCATGTGCCGCTGAAGGAACGGGGTATCGAGGCGCTCGAGGCGGCGAATAGCAATCTCGGGCTGGCCCTGTCAGCCGATGAAATCGACTACCTGGCGGATGCTTTTTCCGCCATGGGGCGGAATCCGACCGACGCCGAGCTGATGATGTTCGCGCAGGCGAACTCGGAACATTGCCGGCACAAGATTTTCAACGCCGACTGGACGGTCGACGGCACACCCAGCGAACACTCCCTGTTCGGCATGATCCGCAATACCCACGCCCGGTCGCCTGGCGGCGTGCTCTCCGCCTACCACGACAACTCGGCCGTCATTGCCGGGCCGCCCGGCGAGCGCTTCATCGTCGATCCGGAAACCGGCGTGTACGGCTGGTGCGCGGAGAGCCTGCCCTTCCAGATCAAGGTCGAGACCCACAATCATCCCACGGCGATTTCGCCTTTTCCGGGGGCGGCTACCGGTTCGGGAGGCGAGATACGCGACGAGGCGGCCACCGGCCGTGGCGCGCGGCCGAAAGCGGGTCTGACGGGGTTTTCCGTGTCGCACCTGGACCTGCCCGGCGTGGACCTGCCGTGGCGGGTCGACTTCGGCAAGCCCGGCCGTATCGCCAGCGCCCTCGACATCATGATCGAGGGCCCGATCGGCGCCGCATCGTTCAACAACGAGTTCGGCCGCCCTGCACTGTGCGGCTACTTCAGGACCTTCGAGCAGCAAGTGGGCGGGGCCCTGTGGGGCTACCACAAGCCGATCATGATCGCCGGCGGCATGGGCAGCATTCGGGAAACCCAGGTGGAAAAACTGCCGTTGCTGCCCGGTGCGCATATCGTGGTGCTGGGCGGGCCGGCCATGCTGATCGGCTTGGGCGGTGGAGCCGCCTCCTCGGTCGGCAGCGGCCAGGGCCTCGAAGACCTGGATTTCGCCTCGGTGCAGCGGGGCAATCCGGAAATGCAGCGGCGCTGCCAGGAGGTCATCGACGCCTGCTGGGCGCTGGATGAGAGGAACCCGATCCTGTCGATCCACGACGTCGGGGCCGGGGGGCTGTCGAACGCCCTGCCGGAGCTGCTGAACGACGGCGGGCACGGCGGCGAGCTGGAACTGCGGCGCGTGCCGAGTGGTGATTCGGCGATGTCACCGATGGAAATCTGGTGCAACGAGTCACAGGAACGCTATGTGCTGGCCATTGCGCCGGATGGGCTGTCGAGCTTCGAGGCCATGTGTAGGCGGGAGCGTTGTCCCTTTGCCGTGCTGGGGCAGGCCACACCCCGGCGGCAATTGAAACTCGCCGATGAACTGTTGGGCGAGCAGCCGGTGGACATGCCGCTGGACGTCCTGTTGGGCAAGCCGCCCAAAATGAGCCGTGACGTGCGCCGTGAGCAACTGGCCGGTGACGGACTGGACCTGGCCGGAGCCGATACCCGGGCGAGCCTGCGCCGGGTCCTGAGATTTCCGGCCGTCGGCAGCAAATCCTTCCTGGTGACCATCGGTGACCGGTCCGTGGGTGGGCTGGTTACGCGTGACCAACTGGTCGGGCCCTGGCAGGTGCCGGTGGCCGACGCGGCCGTGACCCTGAGCGGATTTCGCGGTTGCAGCGGCGAAGCCATGGCCATGGGCGAGCGGACGCCGCTGGCCGTACTCAACGCGCCGGCATCCGGACGCATGGCGATTGCCGAGGCGGTCACCAATATCGCGGCGGCGGCCATCGAGCAGCTGTCGGACGTGCGCCTGTCGGCCAACTGGATGGCCGCGGCCGGTGAGCCGGGGCAGGACGCGGCCCTGTTCGACACCGTGCGGACGGTGGGCATGGAGTTGTGCCCGGAGCTGGGTATCGCAATTCCGGTCGGCAAGGACTCCCTGTCCATGAAGACCGTCTGGCGCGACCAGCAGGCGGAGCGGCTCATGCGCGCCCCGGTCTCGCTGATCGTCTCGGCCTTCGCGCCGGTCGGCGATGTGCAGCGTTCGCTGACGCCGCAGATCGACATGGACTGCGGCGAGTCGCGGCTGCTGCTGATCGATCTCGGCGAGGGGCGCAATCGGCTCGGCGGTTCCGCGTTCGCCCAGGTGCACGGCAAGTTCGGCAACGAGGTGCCGGATCTGGACGACCCTTCGCTGCTGAGGCATTTCTTCCGAGCGGTCCAGACCCTCAACCGTGAGGGCCTGGTGCGGGCCTATCACGACCGCTCGGACGGCGGTGTCATCGCAACGTTGTGCGAAATGGCCTTCGCCGCGCACTGCGGGCTCGAGTTGACGTTGCCACCTGAGGCGCGGTACGTGAACGAATTCCTGTTTGCCGAAGAGCCCGGGGCCGTGGTCCAGGTCGCCGACAGAGATTTGTCATTGGTGTTCGAGCAACTGGCGGCGGCCGGTTTGTCCGAACAGGTAATCGACCTGGGACGGCCGGTAGCCGGAGATCGCCTGAGTGTCGTCGCCGGCGGTCAGTTGCTGTTCGAAGACAGCTTGCCGGAATTGCAGCGCCTGTGGAGCGAAACCAGCCACGCGGTGCAGCGGTTGCGGGACAACCCCGAGTGTGCCGACCAGGAGCTTGAGTCAGTCTGCGACTGGAGCCGCCCCGGCTTGCAGCCACAGTTGCGATTCGACCCGGCCGAAAATCCCGCCGCCCCGATGATCGCCACGGGGGCCAGGCCACGTGTCGCCATTCTGCGCGAGCAGGGCGTCAATGGTCACGTGGAAATGGCGGCCGCCTTTGACCAGGCGGGTTTCACATCGGTTGACGTCCACATGTCGGATCTCGCCGCGGGCCGCCAGCGCCTGGAGGAATTTGCGGGCTTCGTCGCTTGCGGGGGGTTCTCCTACGGCGACGTGCTGGGGGCAGGCCGAGGCTGGGCCAAATCGATCCTGTTTCACGAAGTGCTGCGCGAAGCGTTTGGCCGGTTCCTCGCCGACCGCGGCAAATTCGCCCTGGGTGTATGCAACGGCTGCCAGATGCTGGCCGCGCTGAAGGAACTGATCCCCGGCGCGGCCGCCTGGCCCGAGTTCGCCGGCAACCGCTCGGAGCAATTCGAGGCCCGCTTGAGCCTGGTGCGGATCGAGGAGTCACCCTCGGTGTTTCTGCGGGGGATGGCCGGTTCGTGCCTGCCGGTGGCGACGGCGCACGGCGAAGGCCGCGCGGTGTTCGATGGCGGCGTCACGCCGGACGGCCTGGTCGCGCTGCGTTACGTCGATGGTGCGGGTGTGGCCGCCGAACGATACCCGCAGAACCCAAACGGTTCGCCGGCAGGCATCACGGGGCTCTGTAACGAGGATGGCCGCGTCACGGTCATGATGCCGCATCCCGAGCGCACGTTGCGCACGGTGAATTTCTCCTGGGCGCCATCCGCCTGGAGCGATGTGTCCCCCTGGCAGCGCATGTTCCTGAACGCGCGTCGCTGGGCCGGGTGAGCCATGTCCCGGCTGGGGCAGGATGCGGGGAACGCGGAGGAGCTCAAGCTGAGCGAACTCCTTATCCTGGCTGCGCTGTGGATGCTGTTCGGTTTCATGTTGTGGTATTTCCTGTCGGCCTTCCACGTGGCGCCGGCGCGGCTGGCGTCGGAGGCGATCCTCGGGCAGCTTCTCGGTGACGATTTTCGCCGCATCATCGCCGAGCCCAGCCAACGTTTCCTGTTCCAGGTAGAGACCAATATTCCCTTTATCTTTCCTGACGGCACGAAAGAGGCGCTGGGCTTCCTGGTCAACCCGCTTATTTTCAGCTACGGGCTGCCGCTGCTGTTCGGGCTGGTCATGGGTTCCAACGCCCGCTGGCGCCGCAAGCTCACCATCCTGGCGGTTGGCTGGCTGGTCATTACGGCGGTGCAGGTCTGGGGCGTCGTCTGGGAGTCGCTCAAGCTGCTGGCGTTCAACTTCGGCGATCAACCGCACGCCGTGGTGATGGATCACGGCATATCCGATACCGCGATCGCGCTGTGCTACCAGCTGGGCGTGCTGATTCTACCGGCCTTGGCGCCGATTTTTGTGTGGGTGCTGGGTAACCGGCCGTTGGTCGAGCAATTCGTCGGCTGGAACGCGACCCGGTATCCTGGCGGCCGCGGGCAGGAGCACCGGAACCCCTGATGGTATCCGCGGTCTGTGTTTAGGACGCAACGTCACCGGCAAGGCTTGTATAATCCCCGGGACGCAACGAACGCTTTCGGGAACAGGACGTGCAGACAGGCGAAGAACAGATCCAGGTCGAACACGAGGGCCCGCTTCCGGTCGCGGAAGTGAGCGACCCGGTCTGTGCTTTCCTGCTTGAGCACCAGCGGGTCAAATCAGCCGACCTGAAACGCGCCCAGACCTACCAGGAGCAGAATGGCGGCGACCTGGTAAGCCTGCTGGTGCGGCTCGGCCTGGCGTCGGAGCGCGACGTGGCCGAGGCAGAGTCCGCGCTGCTGCAATTGCCGCTGCTGCGCACGGCCGATCTGCCCGACGAGGCGCCGGAGCTGCCGGATGTTTCGCTGCGCTTCCTCAAGCAGAACCTGATTTTGCCGATCGCCGAGTCCAACGGCGACCTGACCGTGGTCATGGCCAACCCGCGCGACGACTTCGCGCGCCGTGCCTTGTCCATGGCCAGTGGCAAGAACATCATCACCCGGATCGGCATCGCATCCGAGATCGAGAACGGTATCGAGAAGCTGCTCGGCGGCGGGCGCAGCGCCATGGGACAGATTGTCGACACGCTTGGGGCAGCGGATGAGGGCGACATCGAGGACGTCGAGCACCTGCGTGACCTCGCCTCCGAAGCGCCGGTGATCCGGCTGGTCAACCTGATCATGCAGCGGGCGGTGGAGAGCCGGGCCTCCGATATCCACATCGAGCCCTTCGAGAATCGCCTCAAGGTGCGCTACCGCGTCGACGGCGTGTTGCAGGAAGTGGAGGCGCCGCCGGCCAAGTCCACCGCGGCCGTGATCAGCCGCATCAAGATCATGGCCAAGCTCAATATCGCCGAGCGGCGCCTGCCGCAGGACGGCCGCATCATGCACCGCGTGCAGGGCAAGGAGCTGGATCTGCGGGTCTCGACGGTGCCCACTTCGCATGGCGAGAGCGTGGTCATGCGTATCCTGGACCGCGAGAGTATCGTGCTGGACTTTGATTCGCTGGGTTTCGACGATGACATTCGCGCTCAATTCGTGCACCAGCTGGAAATGCCGCACGGCATCATTCTGGTCACCGGGCCGACCGGCTCCGGCAAGACCACCACGCTGTATACGGCGCTCAGCGCGCTGAACACCCCCGAGCGCAAGATCATCACGGTGGAGGATCCGGTCGAGTACCAGCTCGAGGGCATCAACCAGATCCAGGCCAAGTCCGCCATCGGGCTCGACTTCGCGCACGCGCTGCGGGCCATCGTGCGGCAGGATCCCGATGTGATCATGATCGGCGAGATGCGTGACCTCGAAACCGCACGTATCGCCATCCAGTCGGCGCTGACCGGGCACCTGGTGCTGTCGACCATCCATACCAACGACGCCGCCGGCGGCGTGACCCGCATGCTGGACATGGGGGTCGAAGACTACCTGCTGACCTCCACGGTCAACGCCATCCTGGCGCAGCGGCTGGTGCGGACCCTGGACCCGGTGAGCCGCGAGCCCTATGAGCTGCTGCCCGAGGTCGCCGAGGAGATCGGGCTGAAGGCCCTCGGCGGGCGGGACCGCTACGTGTTCTACCGGCCGGTCGCGACCGAAGAAAACCCTACGGGTTACCGAGGGCGGACCTCGATCCTCGAACTGTTGACGATGAGCGACACGATCCGGCGGCTGATCATGAAGCATGCGACCTCTGGCGAGATCGAAGAGCAGGCGGTCGCGGAAGGCATGCGGAACATGTACCTGGACGGGCTGAACAAGTGCCTGGCCGGCGTCACGACACTGGATGAGGTGCTGCGGGTAACGCAGGAAGCCTGATGCCGCTGTTCGAATACAAGGCGGTGGATCCCAGCGGCGAGACCGTGCAGGGCACCATGGAGGCCGCGTCACTGGACCTGGTGGTATTGAAGCTGCAGGAAGCGGGCAACGTCCCGCTGCAGGCGCGCGAGTCCGGCAGCGGTGGCTTTGGCCTGGCCGGGCTCAGGTTCGGCCGGCGCGGGATGAGTTCACGCGAGGTTGGCGAATTCACCCAGCAATTGGCCACCCTGCTGGGGGCCGGTTTGCCGCTGGACCGTTCCCTGCAGGTGCTGCTGGACCTCGCCGAGAGTGAGCGGGTCAAGCGCACCGTGGCGGAAATCCGCGACCGCGTGCGCGAGGGCGGCAGCCTGTCCGATGCGCTCGAGGAACAACACGGCGCCTTCAATCGCCTGTTCGTCAACATGGTGCGGGCCGGCGAGGTCGGCGGCACGCTGGACGTTACGCTGGACCGGCTGACCGATTACCTGGAGCGTTCCCGCGCCCTGAAGGACAGTGTCATCTCGGCGCTGATCTACCCGATCTTGCTGCTGGTGCTGGCGGCCGGCTCGCTGATCCTGCTGCTGGTTTACGTGATTCCCCAGTTCACGCCGATCTTCGAGGAACTGGGCGGCGACCTGCCGCTGATCACGAAGATCGTGCTCGGGGTGGGGTCGGTCCTGCAGAATTTCTGGTGGGCCATCATCCTGCTGACGGTGCTGGCGGTGACGCAGTTTCGCCGCATGCTGGCCGACGCCGAGAAGCGCTTTGCCTGGGACGGCCGCGTGCTGGGTATGAAATGGGTCGGTGACCTGGTGAGCAAGATGGAGACAGCGCGCCTGACGCGGACGCTGGGCACGCTGCTGACCAATGGCGTGCCGTTGCTGTCGGCACTTTCGATCGCGCAGAATGTCATAACCAACACGGTGCTGCGCCGCGAGGTTACCGACGCGGCGCGCGAGGTAAAGACCGGCGGCGGCCTGGCGCGCAACCTGGCGAAGGGAGGGCACTTTCCCCGGCTCGCCCTGCAGATGATCAGCGTCGGCGAGGAAACGGGCCAGTTGGACGGGATGTTGATGAAGGTATCCGACACCTACGATATCGAGGTGCGCAATACCATCGACCGCCTGTTGTCGGTATTCACACCGGTGGTCACGCTGTTGCTGGCCGTTATGATCGGCACCATCGTGATGTCGGTGCTGGTGGCCATCCTGGGAATCAATGACCTGGTCGGTTGAGTGTTCCGTCCGGTCGACGCATGAAATAGGAAGGAGTTGTTGCCCATGAAATGGAACTCGAGGAAAGAGAAAGCGCACAGCGGACGAGCGGCCGCCGGCTTCACGTTGGTCGAGCTGCTGCTGGTGCTGGTCATACTGGCGTTGATCGGGGGCCTGGTGTTGCCCGGCATCATCGGCAAGGCGGAGGGCGCCAAGGTCAAGGCGGCCTCATCGCAGATCAGCCGCCTGGCGATGGCTGTTGAGAGTTACTACCTGGATACCGGGAGCACGCCGGACAGCCTCGACCTGCTGGTCAATGAGTCCGGTAACGTGGGCGGCTGGAACGGGCCCTATGTCAAGCCTTCGAGCCTCAAGGACCCCTGGGGCAGGGAATACGTTTACCAGTACCCCGGCGAGCACGGCGATTTTGACATTTACTCGCTCGGCGCGGACGGCCAGCCCGGTGGTGAAGGTAAAAACGCCGACATCAACAGCTGGGAGTAGAGTGAGTCTTGCTTCCCTTCTTTCGCCTTACGGCGAAAACCGGCCGCGCTCGACTGCATGAAGGAGTCCGCCTCTGGCTTTGCCAGCCGGCGGACATGGATAGGGAATGAAGCTTCACACCCAACACGGACCAAATCTCGCATCCAACGGACAACGTGGGTTTACGCTGGTCGAGCTGCTCGTCGTCCTGGTCATCGCGGCACTGGCGATGGCCCTGGTGGGCACCTCCATATCGCGCAGTATCAGCGGCGCAGAGATGCGCACGGCCGCGCGCAAAGTGGCCGCTTCGCTTCGCTACACGCGCACCCACGCCATTCTGACCAAGTCGGAGCAGGTGTTCCTGGTCGATACGGAAAAGCACAGCTTCCAGGCCGCCGACCGGCAGCAGGAAACGCTGCCGAAGGGCATGAACGTGGAGCTGAACACGGCGCGCTCGGAACTCACCTCGGAAACCGCGGGCGGCATCCGCTTCTACCCGGACGGGGGCTCCACCGGGGGCAATGTGCGGCTCGAAGCCAATGGGCGGGTGTACCAGGTCAACGTGGCCTGGCTGACCGGCGAGGCTTCGATGCAGCGGCCGGACGAATAAATTGAGTCTCACGAGCTACGGCATTCCACCGGCAGTTCTTCGCTCTCGGCGAAACCGCACCGGCTCCATCGCCTGCTCTTCCCGGCGTGCGGGCGGGTTCACGTTGCTCGAGCTGTTGTTGGCTTTCGTGGTGTTCGCGCTGAGCTTCGCCACGGTGCTGGAAATCCTGTCCGGTTCGATGCGTAACACGGTCCGTGCCCGGGAGTACACGGAGGCCGCGCTGACGGCCCAGTCCATCATGGACGAGGTCGGGCTGGAGATCCCGCTGGAAGCGGGCTTCAGCGCCGAGGGTGAGGCGGGCGACTATCGCTGGCAAATGGAACTCTTTGATTTCGCGGACACCGGTGAGAACCCCTACAGCGTGGAGTTGGCGGAACTGACCGGAATCCAGTTGCTGCAGGTCGAGTTGCTGGTCAGCTGGGGTGAACCACCCCGCGAGCAGAGCAGCCGCTTCAGCACGGTCAAGGCCGTCATGGCCAACCGGGATCGGAGGCAACGCTGATGCGCGGCCCGCGCGCAGATGCCGGCAGTCGCGGTTTCACGCTGGTCGAGTTGCTGTTGGCGCTGACCCTGATGAGCATGTTGCTGGCGCTGGCTTATGGCGGCCTGCGGGCGGCCACCCGCGCGACCGATCGAGGGCAGACCATTCTCGAGGACAGCAGCCGGATTCGCATGGCGCACCAGTTCGTGCGCAAGCAACTGAACCAGGCCTCGCCGCTGGTGTTCGCGGTGAGCGAGGACGGCGAGGAGCGCACGGTTTTCCTGGGTGAGCCGGACCGGATCCGCTTCGTGGCGCCCATGCCGGGTTACCTGGGTTTCGGCGGGCCGCAGGTTCAGGATCTGGCGATCGTGCGCGGCCAGGACAGCCTGGAACTGGTGCTCTCGCACGCCCTGTTGCAGGGCTTCGAGGAGGCGAGGCTGTACGACCTGCCGCCCATTCCGCTGCTGGGAGATATCGAATCCGCGACGTTCAGTTTTCTCGGGCGTGATGAAAATGGTGACCTGGCTGGCTGGACCTCGACCTGGCCGGACCCGAGCGTATTGCCCGAGAGCATTGCCCTGGAGATCGAATTCGTCGACGATGTCTACATCCAGTGGCCGCTGCTGACCGCGGCCGTGCGCATCGATCCCGCGGCGCTCAGCGGACTCGTGACGGGGGCAGATGGCGGCAACAGGAACTACAGCTCGGCCATCCAGGACATGATCAACCGTCGCCGGAACCGGAGAGGCGACAGCGAATGAGCATCCGCCGAGCGCGCTTCGATCCGCCCTGCCGGTTTTTCGGTCACCGAGACAGCGGCCGACGGGCGCCGCCGGCTCGGCAGCAAGGCGTGGCGCTGGTGCTGGTGCTGTGGATTTTGTTGCTGGTGACCATCTCCACCAGTGCCTACACGCTGATGGCCCGCATGGATCAGCTCGAAGCGCACACGGTGCTGTCGGGCACGCGGGCGCGCCTGGCCGCCGAAGCGGGTATGAACCTGGCGCTGCTGTCGCTGCGTGATCCGGATGAAACGGCCCGGCTGGTTCCGGATGGCCGGCCTTACGAGCTCCGCTACCAGGATGCGGCGGTCGAGGTCCGGGTAACGGATGAGCGCGGCAAGCTGGATATCAACTCGGCCGACGAGCAGACGCTGCTCACGCTGCTCACCGGCAATGGGCTGGATGTTCAGGACGCGACGATGCTCGCCGCGGCCATCATGGACTGGAAGGATGGCGATGAAATAGAGCGCGCCAACGGCGCTGAGCTCGAGGCCTACACGGCGGCCGGGCTCGGCGTAGGCCCCGGCAACCGCTCCTTCGTGATGACGGAGGAATTGTTGCAGGTGCTGGGCATGCCCTGGGACCTCTATCAGAAAATGGAACCGGGGCTGACCGTCTACTCGCAGTCGGGCCAGCCCGACCCGGCCTATGCGCCCGTCGAAGCGCTGCTCGCTCTGCCCGACATGACGGAGGAAGTCGCATTGAACTTCGTGGCCGACCGGCAATCAGAGGAATCGTTGAACGGCGTCGGCGCCGTGCTGCCGAGCGGCCAGGTCGCCATGGCAAGGGGCCGGGGGCTGACGTATAGTATCCTCGCGAAAGCGACCCTGCCCAACGGCATCTGGGACCAGGTAGAAACCACCATCCGGCTGGGCGGCGGACAGGACGGGTTGCCCTATCGGGTCCTGCGCTGGCGTGAAGGCTTCCATCACTGAAACCACCATGGCAAACGCACTAGAACAAAACTTACAGCAGATTCGCAGGCGTGTGCAGGCCGGGCCGGCGGGTACATT
>Ga0316188_10000320_pt1 | contig 19783 bp, 15 predicted proteins | sample Phiworburrow1_MG_FD_204933 | JGI IMG/M metagenome (GOLD analysis project Ga0316188, IMG submission 204933) | Coastal sediment microbial communities from Maine, United States - Phippsburg worm burrow 1 | ecosystem: Environmental > Aquatic > Marine > Coastal > Sediment | place: USA: Maine... | reverse complement strand
CAGCAGCAGCCTGATCATCGAGCCGATCGCCACGCGCCCGAAGCCATTGAGTCCGGCCTCGTCGTTGAGGGCCGCCACGTAGGCATCAAGGCCCTCGCGGAAGCTGTTATCGCCAAAGCCCTGCCCGTTGCGTCGTATCGCCCCGGCCACCATGCGTTCGGCGGAGAACGGCCTGGCATATCCGAGCTTCGCGGCAAAGCGGTAGTGCGCGTTGATGAGGCGATACCAGAACGGGCGATTGGGCTGCGGCAGCGCCCCAGGCCTGGCCTTCATGGCAGCTCCCGCCCTCGCCCGCACTGCCGGCTGTCGGCGGCGGCAGCATCGGCAGCCCCCTCGCCGAGCGGGCCGCCCGACAGGCTGCGCTCATAATGACAGCCCTGGGCGTCCATGATGCAGCGATGTCTCGCGCCCGGGCAGTCCGGTTCGCGGTCCTGGTAACCGGCGTCGTCCTGATAGAGGAAATAATAGGCATCGCCGCGGGCGATCATGCGCGGCAGAAAGTCGGGCGCACCCTGCCGCGCGAAGCCGGCCAGCGCGCTGGCGCTATCGGACCAGGCACTCAGCTGCAGCAGGGTGACATAGGTCGGCGGCACCAGCGGCAATGCGCCCCGGCGATGCTCCGCCAGCAGCGCCGCCGCCGGCGCCCAGCGATAATCAGTGATCTCACCGCCATCGACCACCACATCGGGCGCGGGCGGCGCCGACACGGCAAAGAAGTGGGTGGCGAAACGCTTCGGCGCCCCCTCCGGCGTCAGCCAGTGGGCAATCGGCAGCAGAGCCTCCGCGGCCAGATGCAGACTGGCCTCTTCGCGGCACTCCCGCACCGCGGCCACCCGCGCCGCCTCTGCCGCTGAGCGGCCGGCCAGGTCGGCGGCGTCGACCGCGCCGCCGGGGAACACCCAGGCGCCGCCGGCAAAACCCCTGCGGCTGCGCTGCAGCAGCAGCACCTCGAGCTGTTCGTCGTTATCCCGCAGCACGACGACGGTCGCCGCGGGCCTGATGTTGGTCATAGCGGCCCCCCGGCGCGCCCGTGCCTGGTGAAGCGACCCTGCCGCATCGGCGGGACGCTATTGCGCAGGAACGAAGCGGCTGATGGTATCGACCACGCAGGCCGGGCGATCGCCGCCTTCGATCTCGACCGCGATGCGCACCACCGCTTGCACAGACCCCTTGACGTCCTCGGCGCTGATCAGCTCGCCGGTGCCGCGCACGCGCGAATTCACCGGCACGACCGCCGGAAACCTGACCTTGTCACAGCCATAATTCACGCCCATGGCCACACCGCGCACTTCCAGGATCTCGGGCAGGAACTTGTTGACCAGGGAGAGCGTCAGGTAGCCGTGGGCTATGGTCGCGCCAAAGGGCCCGCTGGCGGCCTTCTCCGGGTCGACGTGGATCCACTGATGATCGCCCGTGGCGTCGGCAAACAGGTCGATCCGCTCCTGACTGATCTCCAGCCAGTCACTGCTGCCCAGCTGCTCGCCGACCGCAGCCTTGAGTTCGTGGGGGGTTTGAAAAATTCGTGCCATGTACGGTGCCTCGTCCAGCGCTGTATTCGAAACGACGCCAACTATAGCACCTTGGAGCCAGCCATTGGGCATTCAGCACCGTGGACTACTTGCCCCGGTCGAGGCGAAAGCCCACTCTGAGCACCACCTGATAGTGGTCGACTTTGCCGCCGGCAATGGCACCGCGGGTTTCCTTGACCTCGAACCAGTCGAGAAAGTCGATGGACTCGCTGCAGGTTTCGATAGCGCTCGACACCGCATCCTCGATACTGACCTTGGAGGAACCCACCACCTCGATAATCTTGTACACGCGCCCTGGCATAATGGCCTCCACTGCCGTCGGAAAGAGCAACGCCGATCGCTGTTGCCGGCCCAGATCCCGGCCGAGGCTACCAGTACCGCAAGCACCCGCCGGGTCCACACACCCGCACAACACCCACACCGCGTCTTTACCGTATCGCAGGCAACCCTGAGAGTGAAGGCGCCAGAAGGCATAGGAGAATCTGCTGTTATTCCAGTAACTGCTAAGGGGAAGGCTGCCCGCCTTCGGCCTTTATATTGGCGCGGAACAGCACGCTTTTTCACGTTCAGGTGCGGCGGGCCGCCACCCCGACCGCCACGAGAGTTAGCGCAGCGCGTGGAGGGGCTGACCAGCACACTCTATACTTTGCCGAGCACGCTCTCGCTGCTGGCTGCCCGCAGGAGCACACACCCGACGCGCCGGCATGGCTGGAAGCAGGGTCCAGACAATCGTGACCGGCCCAGCGCAGGCCTGCGGATCGCTGGCGCTGCCCGAGCCAGGCGATGCCCCCAACCGAGACATGACGCTATGCCCACCACGCCATCACCTCACGCTACCAGGGCCCCCGTTGCCGCAGCCCCGGTGGTGGAATTATGGCTCAAGGACAGCCCCCCCAAGACCTGCACCATCTCCAAGCTGTCCGGCGACAACCTGATTTTTCTGAGCGTGGTGGATGAGATCGAGCGCGTCGACAAGCCGCTGTCCGCCACCCAGCCGGTGCTGCTGCTCGTCTACTGGTCGCAGCGCGAGTTCGTCGCCATCCGGGCGCGCGTGTGCCACCAGACGCGGGAGCGCTGGGTACTGGACCCCATGGCCGGCTATCGCGCCGAGCTGCAGAAACTCAGGAGCCGCCCGGCGGGCACCTGGGCGGGACCGGGCTCGTCCCGCCCCCGGCCGACCCTGCGTCAGCGCAGCGAAGTGATGGCCCGCTACGCCCAGCGCGTCGCCGACTACCTCGACCAACGCTACCCCGGCTTCTGCAATGCCCTGGACGATGCGCTGCTGCGAGGAGCGGCCAGCAGTAAAGCGGATCAGGCGTCGTGCCTGGCAGCAATGCGGCAACTCGAAAATCTGCGGCAGGACCTGCGCACCGCGCTGACCGCAGCGGCGCGCAAGCATGTGCTGAGCGCGACGCTGCCAGGCTACCTGCCCGCCAATCCGGATTTTGCCGGCATCGACGCCACTCCCCAGGGGCGGCTTGCGGGCGCCCCACCTACGCTCACCGCGGCACAGCTGGCGCGCCAGAGCACGGCCACGCACGAGGCCACCCTCGACAGGCTGGCGCTTTATTTCTCGCAGTGGGTACAGCGCCTGACCGATCCCTCGGCCCTGCCCGGCGGCCCCGGCTGGCTCTGCCATTACCTGGCGACGGCGATGCGCTCCATGCCGCTGCCGCAGCCGGTGCAAGCCATGGTTTACGGCGCCTTCAACGACCACTGCCTCAACGAAGTGCACCTGCTGGCGCAGGACCTGATCGCCATCTGCGAAGGCCGGCCCCTGTTGAATGCGCAGGGAACCCTGCCGCCGGCACACGACAAGACGGCCGCCGAGCGGTCCGGCGCAGTCGCGCGGGCACCCGGCCACCTGTTCGCGGCGCTGGAGGAGCTCCAGGAACTGTCCGCAGCGGCCACGCCGTCGTCACCCTCAGGACCCGCGGCACTGACGCCGGCGGAGCTCGCCGAAGCGCTCGCCGAAGCGCTCGCCGAAGCGCTTGCCGAAGCGCTCGCCGATGATCCGGACGCTCCGCTGGATGCCACCACGAGGCCGCAGCCAGGCGGCGTCGGCCTCTCCCTGTGCGACCGGATCGCCCGCAGCCTGCAATCCCGCGGAACCGGCGCCGGCACCTGGTCCGATGACCAGCAGCGCCTGCTGGCGATCACCGAGGCGCTGGTGGACCGCATCGCCGGCGACAGCCGCACGGCGGTCGATGCCCGCGGCCTGCTGCTGGCGCTGAAGCCGGCGCTGTTCAGGCTGGTACTGCTGGACCCCGGCCTGCTCACGCGCAAGGGGCACCCGGCGCTGCGCGCGTTCAACTGCGTGGCACACCTGTGCCGCCGGGAACACTTCCGGGCTCCGCTGGTGAACCGGGACGTGAGCGGCCTCTGTCAGCGCATTGCCTCGGAGGGATGCAGCAACCCCCGCGTCTTCGGCGCCCTGCTGCCGCCCCTGCGCGAACTGTCAGAACGCCAGCAGCGTCTGCACGAGCGCAATCTGCAGCGCCTGGGCGCGACGCTGGACGGTCAACATGCGCTTGAAATCGCCAGTGAGCGCGTCGACGAGACGCTGCGCCAGCGCTACGGGGGGCGCCCCTTCCCCCCGGTACTGCAGGCACTGCTCGATCGCGGCTGGCACCGGCTGCTGGTGCGGGTGCTGCTCGACGGCGACCAGCCCCATTACGCGGGGCCGCACCCGCTGGCGCTGCTGCAGGCGCTGTACTGCCAGCTGCTGCCCGAACAAGCCGGCACCGACTGGGAGCGCGCCGAGCTCAACCACGACGACCTCGCCGCCAGCCTGCTGGCGCCAATGGATGCCTATGCGCTCAATTCCGCGCAATTCCAGCACTGCGTCGGCCGCGTGCTGGAGGCGCTGTGCCAGAGTCCCGCCAGCATGCGTAGCGGCGACACCTATGCCATCGCCGACACCCTCGACGCACCCGGTGACAGCGGCCCCGGCTGGCACCGGCGCTGCGCCGAGCTCCAGGCCGGCGACTGGCTGGGGGACCTCGACACCTGCTGTGCAGGAGAGGGAACCATCATGCAGCTGGCCTGGAAGAGCCCGGACGCCCGCCGCTTCGTGTTCGTCAATGAGCGGGGTCAGACGGTCGGCGACTGGCGGCAGGACGAGTTGGCTGCCAGGCTCCGCTCAGGACTCGGTCGCGTGCCGGCGCCCGGGCACTGGCCGGCGCTGGAGAGCACCCTGTACGACCTGCTTTGTGAAGCGTTTGAAAGCGCCGCCCGCAGCTTTCGCGGCGACGATATCGCCGGCCTGATGAGCCGTGATGTATTCTGCGCGCGCCTGCGCGAGCTGACCGACGACATGGCGCACAGCCATCTGGAGCACGGGCTGATCGGCCTCCACATCAAGCCGATGCAGCAGATAGCGCGGCGCCACGGCGAACCGGCCACGCTGGCGCTGCTGGCACAATGTGCGGCCATCGTCCGGACCTGCTGCCCCGACAGCGCCTTCGTGGCGCGCGGCGACGGCGCCGATCTGCTGGTAGGCCTGCCATTCATGGAAGCTGCGGGCCTGCAGGCGACCGCCAGGCAACTGCAGCAGGCGCTCCTGGGCCAGCCATTCTGCCGCGGGGGCCGCACCTACTCGCTCGCCAGCCGGCTCGGCGTCACCGCGGTCAGGCCCGCCCTGGCCGCAGCGGCACTGATCGACGAAGTCGTCGAGGCGACCGCCCAGGCCCGGGCGGGCAAGGGTGAGAGCATCGTCATCGCGGCTGTGACCCAGACCCCGCAGCATGCCGACGGACCGGCCTGGCTGACAGCCCTGGGGCGCGCACTCGAGGAGCGTCGCCTGGCGCTGCGCAGCCAGGCGATCGTGCCGCTGGACGGCAAGCGCCCCAGGCAGCACGAGATCCTGCTGGGCATCATCGGCGACGACGGCACGGTGGGTGCACCAGGCGATCTGGTGGCCGCCGCCGAGCAGCACCAGCGCATGGACATCATCGACCGATGGGTCATTCAGCACAGCCTGCAATGGCTGCGGGCCAGAGCAGAACCCGACGGCCAGGCGGGGCTGATCAGCATCAATATTTCCGCCAATGCGCTGTGCAGCGACCCCTTTCTGGATTTCCTGCTCGCAGAGCTCGACGAGGGCGGCTTCCACCACCCGCACTTGCGCTTCGAGGTCACCGAAGCGACCGCGGCCGCCAATCTGGCCCAGACCGTGCATTTCTGCGACAGCGTGCGCAGCCGCGGCTGCCAGGTAGCGCTGGATGAATTCGGCAGTCGCCCAAGCTCGCTCAGGATATTGCGCTACCTGCCGCTGGACGCGATCAAAATAGACGGGCGCGCGATCGCCGCCATGGAGCACGGCCGCTATCACCACGCGGCGCTGGCGGCGATCGTCGCCGCTGCCAGGTTTCTGGACCTGCAGACCATCGCCAAGTCGGTGGAATGCGCCGAGGTGCTACCGGTGCTCAAGGCGCTTGGAGTAGACTACGCGCAGGGCTACGGTATCGCCAAACCGGCGCCGCTGGACGAAGCCCCACCGGGCGATGACGACGAATAGGGAGCGAGACCGTGCGAGCAAAGTCGCTTGCCAGCGTGTTAGGTATGGCAATGTGCCTGACGCAGCAACCGGCAGTGGCGCAGGATGACTACAATTTTGGTTGCCGGGATGGCAGCCGCGAACGCCGCATCGCGGTGCTGTACGAGCGCGAGGGCAAGAGCGTACCCTGCGAAGTGCACTATATTACCGACTGGGGCGACACCCTGCTCTGGCAGGCGCAGCAACAGCGCGGCTATTGCGAAGCCAAGGCGATCTCATGGGTGCGGCGCCTGAGCGAGCGTGGCTGGACCTGCCAGCCCCGGGCAGCAGACTGAACCGGGCCTGCAACCGCCGCTATTGCCGCTATTGCCGCTATTTATAGAAGTGCATCCGCATAAACACACATTGCCAAGGGTCGGCACTTCGATTACCTTGCGGCCACCTTGGAAGCCTGAACGCTCTGTCAATGCTTAACTCCCCCCTGATGCCTGGCCGCTTTAGCAACGGACCATTTCACCCCGCACGGCGGCATTAGGCCCGACGGCGTGTCGTTACTGGAGCTGCTGTTCAACCAAGCCCCGCCGTTGCTGCTCGCGGTGACGGCGCTGGCGGCATGGATCGTGACCACGCTGGTCGCTCGCCGTGCGGCTGCCCTCGGACTGGTGCACGAGCCCACCGGGCGCTGCCTGCACAGCACCGCAACACCACACGGCGGCGGGGTGGGCGTCGTTATCGCCTTTTTCGGTGCGCTCAGTTTCAGCTATGTCAACGGTGCCGTGCCATGGGACCTGTACGCCTTGCTGCTGCTCGCCGGTGGCACCATTGCGGCGCTGGGCCTGTGGGATGACATCACCCCGTTGCCGGCCGGGTTACGCCTTGCGGTACAGGCGCTCGTGCTGGCCTGCGCCATCGCCCTGCTCAGCCGCGGCGAGGACGACCGCTGGAACCTGGGACTGTGGTGGGGTGCAGGCTGGCTGGCATTGCTCTGGTGGCTCAACCTGTTCAATTTCATGGATGGCATCGATGGCCTGGCGGGCTTGGAGACGCTGTTCATCGCCCTGGGAGGCGCGCTGCTGCTGTACTGGCACGCCGATCAGCCGGCCACGCTGGCCGCCGCGTCAGTGCTGGGCGCATTCTGTCTGCTGGCCAGTGCAACCGCGGGCTTTCTTGTGGCCAACTGGGCACCAGCGACTATTTTTATGGGCGACGTGGGCAGCACGTTCCTGGGCTTGACGCTGGGCCTGCTGGCGCTGGTCTGCTGTGCCGAGCAGCTCCTGCCGCCGGCAGTCTGGGTCATCCTCGGCGGCGTGTTCTGGGTCGATGGCACCGTGACCTTGCTGCGGCGCATCTACCGCGGCGAAAGCTGGCGCCAGCCGCACCGCGACCATGCCTACCAGCGCCTGGCGAGGACACTGGCCCGCGCGGAGGAGGCGCGCGGCCGGTCAAAACCCGCGGCCAGAACGCACGCGCACCGACGCGTGTGCCTGCTGGTGGCGTTGATCAACGGACTCTGGTTGCTACCACTGGCGGCCCTTGTCATAATTGCGCCGCAATGGGGCCAGGCGCTGATAGCGCTGGTGGCGCTATTGCCTATCGTGGCAGCGGCTTTTTGGCGGACGACGGAATGAGCATTTCAATGCAGCACGAATGGAAGTCGCGCATGCCCAGAAGCACCATGCAGCGGGGCTTGCTGTGTTTTGACGCGTTGGCACTCCCCCTACTTCTGTGGATCGCCTGTTCTTTAAGACACCTGACGCCCTATGAAATTCCCTCCCAGCAGTGGATTCTGTTTCTAGCGGCACCACTGATCAGCATCCCGGTGTTCATACGCCTGGGACTCTACCGGGCAGTCATTCGCTACATCGGCCAGAAAGCCCTGCTGACGGTGGTCTACTCCATCACGCTCGCCACGCTGCTGTGGTCCCTGCTCGCCATCGGCATCACCAGCGCCCAGGAGCTGCCGCGGTCGCTGCTGCCGCTGTTCTGGCTGCTCAACCTCACGGCGATCGGTTCGGTGCGGCTGATTATCCGGCATATCTATCTGCTGCCTCACAAGAGTTCCAGCCGCGCGCTCATCTGGGGAGCCGGCGCCGCCGGGGTGCAGCTGGCCGGCGCCATCCACTACAGCCGGTCTCTGGTCGCGGTCGCGTTTATCGACGATGACCGCAGACTGCACGGACAGGAGATCGCCGGGCTGCGGGTCTATCCGCCAGAGGCCATTCCTCACCTGATCGACCAGTACAGCATCACCGATCTGCTGCTGGCGATTCCATCGGCCGACCATCAGAACCGCAAACGCATTCTGCGCCAGATCGAGTCCCTGCCGGTACACGTCAGGGCGCTGCCGCTGGTCAACGAGATCATTTCGTGCAAAGTCGGCGTCAACGATCTGCGCGAGGCCAACATTGGCGACCTGCTGACCCGCGAGGAGGTCGCGCCAGTACCCGAGTTACTCGCGCATAACGTGCAGGGGAAGACCGTACTGGTCACCGGCGCCGGCGGTTCCATCGGCTCGGAGATCTGCCGCCAGATCCTCAAGCTCGACCCCCGCCGCGTGGTGCTGCTCGACCACTCAGAGTGTGCGCTCTACACCGTCACGCAGTCGCTGCCGGCCGCGCAGCACAAGCTCATCGTCGCGCTGCTCGGCTCCACGCAGGACGACATTTTCCTCAAGTCCGTCATGCGCGAGTACGAGGTGCAGACGGTGTACCATGCCGCCGCCTACAAGCACGTACCCATCGTCGAACAGAACCCGATCGCCGGGATCAAGAACAACGTACTGGGCACCCTCTCCGCAGCCGAGGCCGCCCTCGAGGCCGACATCGAAACCTTCGTGCTGATTTCCACCGACAAGGCGGTGCGGCCGGCCAACGTCATGGGCGCGAGCAAACGCGTGGCGGAACTGCTGGTGCAGGCCATCCAGCAGCGGGCGCGCCTGGCGGGCAAGCTCAATATCCGCTTCGAAACCGTGCGCTTCGGCAACGTGCTGGAGTCGTCGGGCTCGGTCGTGCCGCTGTTCCGCCAGCAGATCGCCGCCGGCGGCCCCGTCACGGTGACTCACTCGGAGGCAACCCGCTTTCTCATGTCCATTCCCGAGGCCGCTGCACTGGTCATCCAGGCCGGCGCACTGGGCGCCGGCGGCGACGTCTTTGTGCTGGACATGGGTGAGCCCGTCAAGATCAGCAATCTGGCCCGCAGCATGATCCGCCTGTCGGGAAAGACCGTGCGCGATAACGACAACCCGCTGGGTCAGGTGGAGATCCAGTACATCGGTCTGCGCCCCGGGGAAAAGCTGCACGAGGAGTTGTTCATCAGCGGTACCGTCACCGCCACGCAGCATCCCAAAATTCTCCGCTCGGACGAACCGTCTCTCACGTGGTCACAACTGCGGCCCCGCCTCGACCGCCTCAAATCGGCGGTCAAACGCAAGGACATCGCCGCCGCCGAACGCATTCTCGCCGACATCATCGACGTCGAGCAGATCAAGCCCGCCGCCAGCGCCGTCTACACCAGCGAGGTGGTCAACATCCGCTAGCCGTGCTGCCGGCCCCGCGCGCAGGGCCGGCAACGGCTCACTTGCGGCCGTAGGTGTCTTCGAAGCGGACGATATCGTCCTCGCCCAGATAACTGCCGCTCTGCACCTCGATCAGATGCAGCGGCAGTTTGCCGGGGTTGGTGAGGCGATGGCGAGCGCCCAGTGGTATGTAGATGCTCTCGTTCTCGCTGATCAGGTGAATGTCGCCATCCAGAGAGACCTCCGCCGTCCCCTGCACCACCACCCAGTGCTCGGCGCGATGGTGATGCATCTGCAGCGACAGCGACTGGCCCGGCTTGACCACGATGCGCTTGACCTGAAAGCGCTCGCCGTGGTCGACCGAGTCGTAGCTGCCCCAGGGTCGATAGACCTCGCGATGCACCAGGTGCTCACCGCGCCCCTCGCGCTCGAGTCTGGCCACCAGCTTCTTGACGTCCTGAACCCGGTCCCTGGGGGCTATCATCAGCGCATCCTTGGTATCGATGACCACCAGGTCTTTCACTCCCAGCGCCGCGATGAGGTGCCCCTCGGCATGAAACAGGCTGTTGCTGCAATCCTCGGTGAGCACATCACCCAGCTTGACGTTGCCATCGGCGTCCTTGTCCATCATCTCCCATATCGATGACCAACTGCCTAGATCGCTCCAATTCAGGTCCAGCGGCACCATCCAGGCGCGCTCAGTGCGCTCCATGAGGGCGTAATCGATCGACTGGGACGGACACAGCTCCAGCGCCGCGCGGTCCGCGCGGATGAAATCCAGGTCAGCCACCGCCAGCTCCATGGCGGCGCGGCAGGCCGCCAGCATCTCGGGCTCATAGCGGGCCAGCTCGTCGAGATAGGTGCCGGCTTTGAAAACGAACATGCCGCTGTTCCAGAAGTATTCGCCGCTGGCGCAGTAGGCCCTGGCCGTCTCCAGATCGGGCTTCTCGACAAAGCGGTTCACGGGCGCGCCGTCTTCACTGCCGGCGGCCGCCCTGATGTAGCCATAGCCGGTTTCAGGCTTGTCAGGCGTCACCCCGAATACGACCAGGTAATCGTCCTGGGCCCGCTGTATCGCCCTCTGCAGTGCCAGGCGGAAGCGGTCGTCCTCCCTGATGAGGTGGTCAGCGGGCAGCACCACCAGCACGGCATCCGGCTCCCGCGCCACGACCTGCAGCGCCGCCAGGGCGATCGCCGGCGCCGTGTTGCGGGCCAGCGGTTCCAGCAGGATGGTCCACGGTGCGTCGCAGATAGCCTGCAGCTGCTCCGCCACCTGGAAGCGCTGGTCGTCGTTGCACACCACCAGCGGCGCGCCCAGGTGAGCCACTCGCTGCACGGTCTGCTGCAGCATCGACAAGGCGCCGGTCAGCTGCAACAACTGCTTGGGATGCTGCTTGCGCGACTTGGGCCACAGGCGCGTACCGCTGCCACCCGACAGGATGACCGGAACCACGACGTTATTGCCCGACATAACTCACCTCTGCAACCTGTATAAAAAAAGGGGAACCGGGGCCAGCGATGGTGGGCCGGTTGCGGCTGGTCGATACGCGCGTGCCCAGCAGCAGCCGCTCAACCCTGGTCGCGCGGACGCGGCCAGGGTCAAGTGTAGCCCGATCGGCGGCGCTGTGCCGGCGATCTGCCGCCCGCCGTGCAGCGCCTGTCAGTGGCCGTCCCCGCCCGCACGCGAACCGCCCATACAGGCCGGCGACGCTGGCTCGGCCTCGGCTCTGGCCTGCCACTCAGCGACCGTGTAAGTGTGCAGTGCCAGCGCATGCACGCCATTGGCGATCTGTTCACGCAGCAGCTGGTACACCTGCCGGTGGCGGGCCACCGCCCGCTGACCCGCAAAGGCATCGCTCACCAGTACCACCTTGAAGTGGGACTCAGAGCCCGGCGGCACGTGATGCATATGACTTTCATTGACTACGCTGAGCACAGACGGAGAGAAAGCCTGCTGCAGCGCCTGCTCTATTGACTGCTGGACGTTCATTGCGAATGCCTCTCTGGGGTCGGTGGCCGACGGCAAAAGGCGCCTGAGCGGCCTGCGGTGAAAGCGCCGCAGGCCGCTCAGGCGTCCTCGGTACCGACGCCTGGCGCCAGCGGCGCCCCCGCTTGCAGACGGAACGCGCCGCGACCGGCAGACGGCGCTGACGCGCAGCCGCCGCCTGCGGGCGCCCGCCGATAGTACTACAGAAACAGCTCGCCCTGCTCAGCCTTGCGCACCAGCAGCCCGGGGACGGCGAAGTCACTGCCATAGCGGGCCTCCAGCTCGCGGGCCCTGGCCACGAAGGCCTCCAGCCCGTAGGCATTGATCGCCTGGAACACGCCACCGGTCTGCGCCGGAAAGCCGATGCCCATGATCGAACCGATATTGCCGTCCCCGACGCTTTCGATCACGCCCTCTTCCATCGCGCGCACGGCCTCGAGGCACTGGCAGAAGACCAGCCGATCCTTGATGTCCTGATAGGGAATATCGCGGTAGCCCTGAGGGGCAAACGCCTCCTTCAGACCCGGCCACATGCGCTTTCTGGCGCCTTCCGGATAGTCGTAGTAACCGCCGCCGTGGATCTTGCCCCTGCGGCCGAACTCGTTGACCATGCGGTCCAGCACCCGGGAGGGCGCGTTGTCCTGCCACTGCCTGCCCTGCGCCAGCGCATCGGCCTTGGCCTGCTGGCCGTTCTTGTAGGCGGTCTCCTGGCTGATCTCGTCGATGGCCGCGAGCGGACCCACGGGCGAGCCGTTGTCCCTGGCCGCCGCTTCGATCAGCACCGGGTTAACGCCCTGTTCGAGCATCTCCGAACCCTGACTGACGGTCTTGCCGATGACGCGGGTGGTAAAGAAGCCGGGCGCGTCATTGACCACGATGGGCGTCTTGCCCAGTTGCTGCGCCAGATCGAAGGCTCTGGCCAGCGTCTCGTCAGAGGTCGACGCGCCCGCGATGATCTCGACCAGAGGCATCTTCTCCGCCGGACTGAAGAAGTGCATGCCGACGAAGTGAGCGGGGCGCGCCGACGCCTCGGCCAGTTCGGAGATGGGCAGCGCGGACGTGTTGGAGGCGAACACGGCATCGCCGGCCAGCACCGTTTCGGCCTCGCGGGTCACGGCAGCCTTGACCTCGCGGTTCTCGAACACCGCCTCGATCACAAAATCGCAATCGGCCAGGTCCGCCGCGTCCGCGGTCGCCTTGATGCGGGCCAGATAGGTCTCGGCCTGCTCGTCGCTGACCCGGCGGTTCTTGGCATAGGCCTTGGCCGCATAGGCCTTGCCGCGCTCGGCATTTTCCTGACTGATGTCCTTGAGCACCACCTCGATGCCGTTCTGCGCCGCTATGGTGGCGATGCCGGCACCCATCTGCCCGGCGCCCAGCAGGCCGAGTTTGCGGCACTTTGTCTTAGTAATACCACGGGGCCGGCTGGCGCCGCGATTGAGCGCTTCCATCTGCACGAAGAACGCGGTCATCATGTTGCGGGAGGTCTGATCCAGCAGGAGGCTCAGGAAGTAGCGGGCCTCGATGAGCTGCGCGGTATCGAAGTCGACGCGGGTGCTGTCGACGACACAGGCAAAAATCGCCTGCTGGGCCGGCATCAAACCCTTGGTCTGCACCATCACATTGACCGGGCCGAAATACATGAGCCCCTGATTGGCCGGATCGGACGGAGCGCCGCCCGGCAGGCTGTAGCCCTTCTGATCCCAGGGCTGGGCCGCCTGGGGGTTGGCCTTGATCCATGCCTTGGCCTTGGCGCGCAGCTCATCCTCATCGCGCACCAGCTCGTGCAGGAGCCCCTTCTCCAGCGCCGCCTCCGCCTTCAGCCGCTTGCCCTGGCTGACCAGGGTGATGGCCTCCTGCATGCCCAGCAGGCGGGTCAGACGCACCACGCCACCCGCCCCCGGCATGAGGCCGATCATGGCTTCGGGCAGGCCGACCTGTACCCCCTGCAGCGCCACCCGGTAGTGACAGGCGAGGGCGATCTCGAAGCCGCCGCCCAGCGCCGGGCCGTTGATGCCGACGGCCACGGGCACGCCGAGCGTCTCGAGCTGCCGCAGCGGCGCCTTGGTGGCGATGATGCCCTGCAGCATCTGGGCCTTTTTCTCCTCGCCGGGGTTGAGGTCCATCTCCAGCATTTCCTTGATGTCGCCGCCGGCGAAGAACTGCCCCGGCTTGCCGCTGCGCACGTACACGCCGGTGAGGCCGCCGCCCGCGACCATGGCCTGCAGCTCGGCGACGGCGGCGCGCATCGCCTCGTCGTATTCCTGCCCCATGGTGTTGACCGCTTTGCCTGGCTGATCAAAGATCAACTCGACGATGCCGTCACTGTCTTTTTCCAGTCTGATGTATCCCATAATCCTACTCACTCCAACTCGCCTGGGCTGCGCGTTCGGGCAGCCGTGAATTCGCCACGATGCCGTTACACGCGCTCGATGACGGTCGCAATGCCGATGCCGCCGCCGGCGCACAGCGTCGCCACCCCGCGCTTGAGATTGCGGCGCTCGAGTTCATCCAGCAGGGTGCCGAGGATCATGCCGCCGGTGGCGCCGATGGGGTGCCCCATGGCGATGGCGCCGCCGTTGACGTTGATCTTGTCGTCGGGGATGCCCAGCAGCTTCTGATACACCAGCACCACCGCGGCGAAGGCCTCGTTGAGCTCGAACAGGTCGATATCCGCCACACTCAGGCCCGCCTTGCGCAGCGCCTTCTGCGTCGCCGGCGCGGGCCCCGCCAGCATGATGGTGGGCTCGGTACCGGTGACCGCGAAGCTGACGATCCGGGCGCGGGGAACGAGCCCGAGGTCCTTGCCGACACGCTCATTGCCCACCAGCACCAGCGAGGCGCCGTCGACGATGCCGGACGAATTGCCCGGCGTGTGCACGTTCTGGATGTCTTCGAGCTGCGGGTACTTCAGGCGGGCCAGGTCGCCGTGGCCGTAGTCGTTGAACATCTTGAAGGAGGGCTTGAGCGCTCCCAGCCCCTCCAGCGTGGTGTCCGGCCGGATAAACTCATCGCGGTCCAGCACCGTCACGCCATTCATGTCCCGCACCGGCACCAGCGACTTGCTGAAGTAGCCCGCAGCGCGCGCCGCCGCCGCCCGCTGCTGGGACATCACCGCATAGCGGTCGACGTCCTCGCGCCCGAAGCCCTCGAGCGTGGCCAGCATATCCGCGCCCAGACCCTGCGATATGAAGTAGGTCTTCATCGCCACCCAGGGGTCGCCCTGCGCCGCGCCACTGGCACCGATGCCCAGGCGCGACATGGACTCGACACCGCCGCCGCAGGACAGGTCCTCGATACCCGCCATCACCTTGGCCGCCACCAGGTTCACCGCATCGAGGCCGCCCGCACAGTAGCGATGCAGCTGCGCGCCGGTGGTGACATCGTCCCAGCTGGAATAGGTGATGGCGGTCTTGGCGATGTTCTGGCCCTGTTCGTTGACCGGCTCACCGGTGGCGACGATCAGGTCCTCGACCCGCGACGTATCCAGGTCGCTGCGATCCTTCAGCGCTTCCAGTAGGTTGGCCAGCAAGTCGATCGGCTTGACTTCGTAGAGGCTGCCGCCAGCCTTGCCCTTGCCCCGCGGAGTGCGGACCGCATCGTAAATATACGCTTCATGAGCCATTACAATACCTGCTTTGTGATGGAATAAAAGGAGGGTTCACCGCCGTCAGGCGGCCCTGCCCGGTGACGCAATCACGCTGTCTAGAGAGGCCGAGAAAGATAACTCCCGACCGCAAAAAGGCAATGGCAAATGCGGCCAGTTGTCGTTTTCAGGCGCTTTGCCGCCGCCCCGGCCTCGCGCCCAATCATCGCTGCGCTCAATCATAGCCGTGCTCGAGCAGGCGGCGCCGGTACTCGCCCGGCGGCGCGCCGGTCCAGCGCTTGAACGAGCGGTGGAAGGCGCTGGGATCGGTGAACCCCATCAGCGCGGCGACCGCATTGACGGAGAGGTCGGGACGATTCAGGTAACCCACCGCCGCATCGCGCCGGCATTCGTCCTTGATCGCCTGGAAAGTGGTTTCCTCGCGCTTGAGGCGCCGCCGCAGCGTCGGCACCGACATGTTCAACTGCTGCGCGATCTGTTCGAACACCGGAAAGCCCTGGCTGAAATCGTGGCCGATCAGCGCGCGCACCTGAGCCACCAGGCTGGAGTCCGCCGTGCGCGCCGGCATCACCATCAGCTGGTAGGGGGCCGTTCGGAGAAAGGCCTTGAGCGACTGCTCGGTATGCACGAGCGCGCAATCCAGGTAGGCGACATCGAACACGATGGCCGTGCGGCTCTGCCCGAAGCGCAGCGGACAGCCGAACAGACGCTCGAAATGCCCGCGCTCCGGAGCCGCGCCCTGAAATTGCACCTCCCGCAGCGCCAGACTGCGCCCGATCAGCCAGGCACAGAAGCGATGCCACATCGCCATGGCATAGATCTCCGTCTGGACCGTCGGCGCCTGCGGCGATGCCCCGGCGCGGAGATAGCCCACCAGCACCGCATCACCCTCGACGTGCGCCGACAACACCGCCTGATCGTCGAAAAAAATGCGGAAGAACTGGCTGGCACGGCGCAGCGCACTGCCGAGATTGTCGCAGTGAATAATGGCATAGCACATCATCCGGAATGCGCCCGGCGTGACGATGCGCTGATGCGTCACGCCAAACCCCGAGTCCTGCAGCAGCTCGACCACCTGCTCGTACAGCAGACTGTACTGCTCGGCCGAGACGGTCGGGCAGTAGCCGGTGCTGTCCTGGCGCAACGGGTCGAAGCCGACCCGGGCGTACTCGAGGACGCGCGCCACCGAATAACCGCGCTCTTCAACCAGCTTGAGCAGGCTCGCGGCATAGCGGGAAGCGATGCGCTCGCCGGACGCGTCGATTGACTTGGTCAAAGCATTCAGCTCCTGCTAAGACGCCGCACCGGCGGCTTGCTGTGAACGGGTCGACGCGGGCCCACGCCCGGCGGAAACAGAGCGGCTATACTGTCAGCAAGCCTCAGCGCCGCGACGGGTAGCACAACCAATGGATGTTTACGAAATCGTGTTCAAGGGCGAAATCATGCCGACTCTGGAGCGGGCCGGGGTATCGACCCAACTGGCGCGCCTGTTCAACGCCCCGCTCGAACGCATCAGCGCGCTGTTCGACGGCCAGCCGCACACGTTGAAATCCGGCCTCGACCGCGCCCAGGCCGAACGATATCGCGCTGCGCTACGGGATGCCGGGGCCATAGTCTACCTGCGACGGACCCAGTCATCCAGGCAATCCGCGCCGCGCGCCGCGGCCGCAACTGCTGCGCAGCAGCCCCTGAGCGTGACCCCGCCGGGCTATCTGCTGCGGGACGGCGAGCGCCGCCAGGTCGCGCCGGTGGTGGTCGATACCAGCGGGCTGGCGCTGTCAGCCCAGGGTGACGCCAACCTGGCACCCCCGTCCGCCGAGCCACCGGCTGCTCCGGACACCAGTCACATAACCCTCGCCGCGGCGGGCGCGCTGCTGCTGGAGGGCTGCCCGCCGCCCCCGCCGGCCACCCCCGACACCAGCCATCTGCAGCTGGAGCCTGCCGGCCCGCTGCTGCAACCGCACGAACGCCCCCAGCCTGCGCCGCCACCCTCGCTGGCTCTCGATTTCGATCTGGCCGACTGATCGGACAACGGCGGCGTCAGACCACGGGGATGCGGATGAACACCCGCAGCCCCGGCCGATTGTCCTCCAGGCGTATCTCGCCGTTATGGAGCTTGACCACCGCCGCCACCAGGCTGAGCCCCAGCCCGTTGCCCGGCAGCTGGCTCCGGCTCGCCTCGCCACGGTAGAAGCGCTGCAACACCTTGGCGCGCTCAGCCACCGGGATACCCGGACCGCTATCGGAAACGTGCGCGCTCACCGTGCGCCCGTCCCTCGCCGCGCCCAGCCGGATGACGCCGCCGGCGGGAGTATACTTGATCGCATTGTCGACCAGGTTGGAGAACATCTGAAAGAGCAGGTCGCCATCGGCCGACAGCCGGACTTCGCCCAGCAGCGACAAGTGAATCTGCTGACCCTTTTCCGCGCACAGCGGCTCGTAGAGCTCGACCACGTCCTGCAGCAGGACATTGAGGTGCACGTCCTTCCAGTGCGACCTGCCGCTGCCGGATTCAATGCGCGCAATGCGCAGCAGCGCGAAAAAGGTGGCCAGCAGATTGTCGGCCTCCTCGATCATGCCCTCCACCTTCTCCTCGCCCGCGGGCCCCAGCTCGGTCTGCAGCTGGGCCAGGTTGTTCCGCAACCGCGTCAGCGGCGTGCGCAGATCGTGGGCGATATTGTCGGAGACCTGCCGCAGCCCGGTCATGAGGGACTCGATGCGGTCGAGCATCAGGTTGAGGTTCTTCACCAGCAGATCGAAATCGCCGCCCCGCCGCATCAGGGGAATGCGCTCGCTGAGGTCGCCCGTCATAATGGTTTCTATGCTGCGGTTGATCAACTCGACGCGCCGGAGCAGCGACAGGCTCACCAGCGCCCCGCCGACGGTGCCGAGACAGACCATCACCAGCATTCCCCGCAGCAGCAGGCCGGCAATCAGCTCGTAGTAACTGCGGACATCCTGGTAGTCGCGGGCGACCAGCAGGCGTTCGCCACCGGGCAGCACGGCGGAGCGCCCCACATAGTTGCGACCGGCATCGCTATCGTTGCCGTCCTTCTGCAGCACGTCCACGTCGAAGCTGAGCCAGCCGCGGGGATAGCGCGTCAGCCTGGGCCATTCGCTCAGATTGCCGACCAGGTGCTCGCGCTGGGAGTCGGCCAGCAGGTAATAGAACTGCGAGAACTTGCCCTCCTGACTGCGCTGCTGCAGAAAGTCATCGACGCCATCCCGTCCCGCCCGCTCGTAACTGCCGCGCAGTGCCTGGAACTCACGGTCGATGGCGCCGAGTATCTCGTTGGTGGTCTGGTAGGAATAGACCGCGTAGACGACGGCAAGCACCACCGTCACCAGCACGCTGAGCAGCGCGATATAGAGCAGACTGTAGCGAAAGGTAAAGCTGGAGAGGAGCTTATTCAGGTTCATCGAGCATGTAACCCGCACCCCGCACGGTATTGAGCAGGGGCCGGTCGAACCCCCTGTCAATCTTCTGACGCAGCCTGCTGATGTGAACGTCGATGACGTTCGTCTGCGGATCAAAATGGTAATCCCAGACGTTTTCGAGCAGCATCGCGCGCGTTACCACCTGCGAGGCGTGCTTCATGAGGTATTCCAGCAGGCGGAACTCCCTGGGCTGCAGCACGATGTTTTCACCGGCGCGCGTCACCTTGTGGGTGAGCAGGTCCATCTCCAGGTCGGCGACCCGGATGCGCGTCTGCGGGCCACCGCCCTCGCGGCGCCGCACCAGCGCCTGCACCCGCGCCAGCAGCTCGGCGAAGGAGAAGGGTTTGGGCAGGTAGTCGTCGCCGCCGGCATTGAGCCCCTTGACCCGGTCCTCGACTTCACCCAGGGCGCTGAGGATGAGCACGGGCGTATGGTTCTCAGCGGCCCGCAGCGACTGCAGGATGCTCAGGCCATCGACCCTCGGCAGCATGCGGTCGAGTATCAGGACATCATAGACATCACTATCGGCCGCAAACAGGCCCTCCTTGCCGTCCGCGACATGCTCGACCTCATACCCCACCTCGCGCAGCCCGTTGACGATGTAATCGGCGACGCTCTGATCATCCTCGATGAGCAATACGCGCATCGCGTTCTCCTTATTGGTCTGTCACCCGCGCAGTACCCGCCAAGCGCGGGCTGCTGCCACGCCAACGCCAGCCCAAGACTACCAAAAAGCCCGCTCGCTGCGCCAGCATCAGCGCCGCCGGCCGCAACAGCGCTGTGTTAGAATCCGCCGCGCACTCATACCACCACCCCACCACCACCCCACCACCACACCAATCGCCACCGGAGCACGACGCGCATGGATTCATCCCCGACAAGGGCCGGCCTCTGGCGACGCCTGGCAGCAATGGGCTACGATGCGCTGCTGGTCTTTGCCCTGCTCTTTTTCGCCACCGCTGCCTACCAGCAGGTGATCCTGACCCTGGACCCGTCCCGCCATGCACCGCCGGTAAACACCGGCGAGGTCATTCACGAACTCCAGCCGGTCGCCTCGGGTCCGCTGTTCTCAGTGTACGTGCTGCTGGTGATGTTCGGCTTCTTTGCCTACTTCTGGCACAAGAGCGGCCAGACCCTGGGGATGCAGGCATGGCGCCTGCGCGTCGAAACCCTCGACGGCGGCCGCCTCAGCCTGCTTCAGTGCGCGCTG
>Ga0316188_10000319_pt1 | contig 19813 bp, 18 predicted proteins | sample Phiworburrow1_MG_FD_204933 | JGI IMG/M metagenome (GOLD analysis project Ga0316188, IMG submission 204933) | Coastal sediment microbial communities from Maine, United States - Phippsburg worm burrow 1 | ecosystem: Environmental > Aquatic > Marine > Coastal > Sediment | place: USA: Maine... | reverse complement strand
CTTGCCGGGAATGTAGGTCATGGTGTGCAGCTTGCCGGTCAGCGGCATATGAATGCGATGATAGTTTGCCGGGGCCAGGTACAAGGTAGCGAACTCGCCGCCCAGGAATTCGTTGGCCAGTTCCTGGTCGCCGCCCAGCAGTTCGCCAACCGTGTAGCTTGTGCCTTTTGCCTGCAGAATCCGGTCGCCATGTATGTCGCCCAGTTCGCTGACTTTTCCGTCCACCGGGCTGACCAGGTTATGGGTGCCAAAGACCACTGATCGCGCATCCTCATCCAGGCTGCGGGTGAAGAAATCGTTAAAAGATGCATAGTCCTCGGGCCGGGTGCGTTGGGCCTCTGACAGATCCACCTTGAACTGACCCACGAACCAGCGGATCAGCAGGTTTTTGATTCCGGGAATTTCGATGCGCATAACCCGGTGGATGATTCGGGACAGTGCGTGCTGGGGCAGCAGGTACTGCATCGATACAAATAGCCATTCGCCGAAAGCCGAGATTTTTTCCTTGGTCATTACGCTTGCCTTGATAAGTCTAGTGGCCGCCGCTGGAGCGAACGGGGGCCGTAATGTGTAATTCGCTGCCATCGGAGAATGACAGTTCAATCAGTACCTTGTCGCCTTCCGAGAGTTGCCTGGCAGGTGCTATCAGCATCATGTGGCGACCGCCGGGAACAAAGCGCAGTGCCTCGCCGGCGCCCAGGACCAGGGTTGTTTCCTGTCGCATGCGACTGACCCCGTCCTCCATCACTGAATTATGAAATTCCACCGCAGCGAAATCCGGGCTGCTGGCGCCGCTGAGGGTCAACTCGGAGGAGGAGGGGTTATGCAGGATCATGTAGCCGGCCAGCATGCTCATCCCCGGCGGTGGTTCTCGCACCCAGGGGTCTTCGGCATAGGGAGGCTGTGAGGATTTTGCGCATCCTGCCGCAGCAATGAGAATAAAAAGAAAAAGGGATAAGAAACTTTTCATGTTTGCTTGTCCATGAACGTGATGATCTTGCGATAGTCGTCTGAGATACCTTCAACGGTATGCGGCGCCGAGATAATGGCGTTCAGTTGGGCGTCGGGATTAAGCATAAGAATCGCTGCACTGTGATCCATGCTGTAGTCACCCTGGTCAAGGGGCACCTTTTGGAATGCCACCCCCAGCTGGGCAGCAAGGGCCTCGACCTGGGACAGTTCGCCGGTCAGGCCGATCATGTTCTTGTCGAAGTGTTCCACGTAGCCCTTTATGACCGCAGGCACGTCCCTCTCGGGATCCACGGTCACAAACACCAGGCGCGGCCGCTGCGCTTCGGGAAGGTCCGAAAGGCCCCTGGCAACCTGGGCCAGGATGGTCAGGGTGGTAGGGCACACATCGGGGCAGTGTGTGAAGCCGAAAAATACCAGGCTCCAGCGACCCTGTAGTTGCTGGATGTGAAATTCATTGCCCAGTGTGTCCTGCAAGCGGACCTCATCGATGGGACGTGCGGTCCGAAGCAAAGTGGCGTTTGTTTCCGGCGGCACCGCAGGCGCAGACATCCGCAACTGTAGCCAGACGCCGGTAACCACTGCCAGCGTGGCCAGTCCGATTATCATTAGAATTCGTTGAAGTCCCATGTGCTTGCCTGTTGGGTTTGGGCGAGGCCCGGGGTTTGATCAGGCCGGTAATTATCGCACAGCTCGTACAGTTGAGGCGGTGTTTGGGTATCATGGCGCGATGATCACAAGTTTGGGACCCCCAATGGGTAATGACAGCGAGAGTTCGCAGACACAAATCACGGTAGAGGAGCTTGTGCGGGAGGCTGCGCTGGAACTGGAGGAATCCGGGGTGTTCTTTGGCCACGGGACGGATAATCCGGTGGATGAGGCGGCAATGCTGGTTTTCCATGTGATGGAGCTGGACCACGCCCATGCCGACCTGGGTTACTCCCTGGAAGTTCCCGATGATAAGCGCCGGCGTGTCGAGGAATTGCTGGCCAGGCGTATCAGTGAGCGTATTCCGGCAGCCTACCTTACCGGTGAGGCATGGTTTTGCGGGCTGGATTTTTACGTGGACGAGAGAGTCCTGGTGCCGCGCTCGCCCATCGCCGAGCTAATCCAGGATGAGTTTTCACCGTGGATCGACCCTGAACGAATCCACCAGGTGCTGGATCTTTGCACCGGCAGCGGTTGCATCGGCATCGCCGCGGCAGTCGCTTTTCCCGAGGCCAGGGTGGATCTTGCGGACTTGTCCCCTGAGGCGGCCGAGGTGGCCCGAATCAATGTTGCCCGGCATGGTCTGGTTAGCCAGGTCAGTGTCTATGAGGGTGATTTGTTCAACCCGGTGCGCGGGCATCGCTATGATGTGATTGTCTCCAATCCTCCTTATGTTGCGGAGGAGGAATTTCGATCTCTGCCCGATGAGTACACTAAAGAGCCGGGTATGGGCCTGCTGGCCGGAGAGGATGGGCTGGACCTGGTCAGGACGATCCTGGTTGAGGCGGCAGATTTCCTGGAGCCTGGTGGCATCCTGGTGATGGAAGTTGGCTCGGCGGAATACGCGCTGGAGCAGGCTTTCCCGGACGTGCCATTTACCTGGCTGGAGTTTGAGCACGGCGGCTCAGGGGTTTTCACCCTTAGCCGGGAAGAATTGTTGGCCCATAGCGGTCAGTTTGAGCAAGCGAGCGGGGAGCCTGGTCATGTCCGGTAATACAATGGGCAAACTTTTTACTGTCACCACCTTTGGCGAAAGCCATGGCAAGGCGATAGGTTGCATTGTCGACGGTTGTCCCCCGGGGATGGAGCTGTCCGAGGAAGATATCCAGGCCGACCTTGAACGGCGGCGCACCGGCAAGTCCCGGTTTGTCAGCCAGCGCAAGGAACCGGACCAGGTGAAAATCCTGTCGGGTGTTTATGAAGGGCGCACTACCGGCACCCCCATCGGCCTGTTGATTGAAAACGTGGATGCCAAGCCCAGGGACTACAGCAATATCCTGGATCGCTTCCGGCCCGGCCATGCCGACTACACTTACCTGATGAAATACGGTCTTCGGGACCCGCGCGGGGGAGGCCGCTCCTCAGCCCGGGAAACCGCCATGCGGGTGGCGGCGGGGGCCATCGCTAGAAAGTACCTGGAAGAAAACGCGGGTATTCGTGTTTACGGGTACCTGGCACAGCTGGGTCCCATCGTCCTGGATCCGGTGGCCCTGGAAACAGTGGATGACAATCCCTTCTTTTGCCCGGACCCTTCCAGGGTCCAGGAACTTGAGGAATTCATGAAGCGCCTTTCCAAGGAAGGCGACTCCATCGGCGCCCGGGTCAATGTGGTGGCCACCGGCGTGCCGCCGGGATTGGGTGAGCCGGTTTTCGACAGACTCGAAGCCGATATTGCCCATGCAATGATGAGTATCAATGCGGTCAAGGGTGTGGAAATCGGCGCCGGGTTCGCCTGCGTGGAGCAGCGGGGTACGCAACACCGGGATCCAATCAGCCCCGATGGCTTCCTGAGTAATCACGCGGGCGGCATGCTGGGCGGGATTTCCTCCGGACAGGATGTGACCGTGAGTATCGCGCTCAAGCCTACCTCCAGTCTGCGTATTCCCGTCCAGACGGTGGATAGTCAAGGCAATGCGGTGGAGGTGGTGACCACCGGTCGGCATGATCCCTGTGTCGGCATTCGTGCAACCCCGATCGCCGAGGCAAAACTTGCCCTGGTGTTGATGGATCACCTTTTGCGTCACCGTGCCCAGAATGCCGGGGTGCAACCACCCATGACGCCGATTGCCGGTTCTGTCGCGGAACAGGAATAGGCTGCCAACTGGGAACTGCCCTGCCATCGATGCGTGAACAGCTGGGCCTGGCCCCGGTTTACCTGTTCTATTTTGGAGCCCTGGGCATCCTGATTCCCTTCTGGGCTCCCTATCTGCGTGACCTGGGTCTGAACCCCGTGCAGATCGGGCAGATCATGGCCGTCTACCTGGCATGGCGACTAATTGCTCCCACAGCGTGGGGCTGGATGGCGGACCACAGTGGCCGGCGCATGCTACTGGTGCGACTGGCTGCGATTGCCTCCGCCGTTGCGTTTGCATTGCTTTCCCAACGCACTGATTACCTCGGACTGATGGTATTCATGTCCTTGTTCGCCATTTTCTGGACAGCCCTGATTCCACAATATGAGGCCAATACCCTGTCGGTGCTGGGGCCGAGGATTGGTTCCTACGGACGCATACGCCTGTGGGGTTCTGTCGGGTTTATCCTGGCGGTGGTGGCGGGCGGCTGGTGGTTTGATGTTCATGGACTGGATTCGGTGCCCATCATTGCGGCTGCCCTGATTGGTCTTGTCGCCCTGAGCAGTTTCCTGACGCCATCGGGACCCCAGGCGCCCGAGGAGCCCGATGATTTGCCCCTGGGCAGGATTCTTCGCCAGCCCAGGGTGATCGCCTTGCTGCTGGTGGCCCTGCTGGTCCAGGCCGCCTTCGGACCTTATTACGTTTTTTTCACGGTGTACCTGGAAGAGCTGGGATACGCCCGCACGACTATTGGCATTCTTTGGGCTCTCGGAGTGGCTGCGGAGATAGCCGTATTCCTTTATAGTCCGTGGTTGTTCAGGATATTCAGTCGGCGCTCGCTTCTGGCGGGTGCGTTGGGGTTCGCGGCGGTGCGCTGGTGCCTGACAGCGGCGTTCGCAGATAACCTGGTGTTACTGGTGTTTGCCCAGTTGCTTCACATGGCAAGTTTCGGTCTGTTTCACGCTGTTGCAGTTGTCTGCGTACATGATTTCTTCCCGGGGAAAACCCACGGTCGCGGACAGGCGCTGTACAGTAGCGCGGGCTTTGGCGCGGGTGGTGCCCTGGGCAGTTTGTACAGCGGCTACAGCTGGAGCCTGTTTGGACCCCAGGCAATGTTCTGGATTGCTGCGGGACTGGTGGCAGTGGCGTTGATTATTGCGGTGGTCTGGATTCATCCAGACAGTGGCGAAGGTGAATTAACGGCCGAATGGTCGGAAGAGTAATCATGAGCGAAAAATTCAATGTAGCCGTGGTAGGCGCCACGGGACTGGTTGGCGAAACCATGATCAGCATCCTCGAGGAACGAAAATTCCCGGTGGACGAATTGCACCTGCTTGCCAGTTCCCGCTCGGCAGGCAAGGTGGTCATGTTTGGCACCAGGCGGATTACGGTGCAGGACCTGGCTGATTTTGATTTTACCGGGGTGGATATCGCTCTGTTTTCGGCCGGTTCAGGGGTGTCCGGGGAATATGCGCCCAAGGCGGCTGATGCGGGTTGCGTGGTAATCGACAACACCTCTCGATTCCGCCAGGAGGCGGATATTCCGCTGGTGGTGCCAGAGGTGAATCCCGAGGCCCTGGCCGGATACGTTAATCGGAAGATCATCGCCAACCCCAATTGTTCCACCATCCAGATGCTGGTGGCGCTTAAGCCCCTGCATGACGCGGTGGGTATCGAGAAGATTGTTGTCTCGACCTACCAGGCCGTTTCCGGTGCTGGGCGGCGACACATGGAAGACCTGGCCAAGCAGACTGCCCTGATGATGAATGGCCGGCCCTTTGAGAGCGAGCTTTACAAAAAACCCTTGGCATTCAATGCATTGCCGCAGATTGACGTGTTCGAGGCTAACGGCTTCACCCGCGAAGAAATGAAAATGGTTAACGAAACCCGGAAGATTTTCGGTGACCAGAAGATCCGGGTTAATGCCACGGCGGTGCGTATTCCGGTATTTTTTGGTCACTCCGAGTCAATTTATATTGAAACTCGTGAACCAGTTACTGTGGCGCAGGCCAAAAAGTTGCTAAAAAAGGCCCCCGGGGTGGTTCTTATGGACGACCCCGGGAAACTCAAGTATCCGACCCCTGCCACCGATGCTGCCCAGAAAGATGGGGTGTTCGTGGGCAGGATTCGACAGGATTTGGATGATGATCGGGCCTTGAGTCTGTGGGTAGTGGCTGACAACGTGCGCAAAGGCGCCGCTTTGAACAGTGTTCAAATAGCTGAATTGTTGGTAAAAGAGTATTTGTAAGCTATAGTTAGCCGCTGAATATAAAGGGTCTTGTCAAGAGATACGGTCGCCTTTCAGTTGTTGACATAATCCAAAAGTATCGCCGGTAAAAGAGCAATTTAGGGAGTTCAGATGGCGCGGAAAACAAGGGTTATCCCCCTCTTGGTGCTAACGGTTTGTCCGTCAGTTTCCTGGGCACTGGGACTTGGGGAAATCGATCTCCAATCTGCTCTGAACCAACCAATGCGTGCCGAGATATCCATCGTCGGTGCATCCGGTGAAGAAATCACTGGTATTGATGTGCAGCTGGCTTCCCAGAGTGCCTTCGATCGATTGGGCCTGGATAAGCCGCAGTTTCTGAATTCACTTCAATTTGAGGTAGGGCGGAATAGTCGGGGTGAACCGGTGCTCAAGGTGAGCTCCCTGATTCCGATCACCGAACCCTTTGTGACCTTCTTGCTGGAAGCCAAGTGGGCCCGCGGCTCATTGTTACGCGAATACACGGTGCTGCTGGATCCGCCCACTTTTGTACCCCAGGCAACCCCGGCACCGGCACCTGTTGTGCGAGCTCCCTCGACCGCTACCCAAACCACCCGCACCAGCGGCACGGTGTTGCGTCAGCCCGAGTCCACCCCGGTAGCTGAAACCGTTGCTCCTGCGCGTGCCCCTTACATCCCGCCCGAAGGCGGCTACCGCATTGGTCGTGGTGATACCTTGTGGGAGGTGGCGGAACGCTATCGTCCGTCCGGTATAACCGTTAACCAGATGATGATTGCGCTGTACGAGGCGAACCCCGAGGCGTTCTCGGGCAACATCAATCGTCTTCGTGCGGGCTCCATCTTGCGCATCCCCTCTGCTGAGGATATGCGTGCGGTAAGCGGAAGTGCTGCTGATTCAGCGGTGCGTGAACACATGAATTCGTGGAAGCCCGGATCCGGAATGGTGGGCCCGAGGATTGAACCTTCGCTGAGGCTGGTTCCGCCGAGCGAGCCGGCAGCGCGTCCCTCAGTAGCTGGCGCTCGCGATGAAGAGGGCGGTGATGCCGACTCCTACCTCAGGGGCGAAGTGGATCGTCTGCGCCGCGAGCTGGAAAGCGCCGAAGGGCGCTTGCAGGTCCAGAATGACCAGGTTGCGATACTTCAAAAGAATCTTGAACAGGCTCGTGAAACAGCCCGACAGGCACAGCAGCCTGCCGGGGAGCTCGAAGCAGAAGCTGAGGTCGAGGCCGAGGCCGAGGCAGAACTGGACGCAGCTGTTGAGGAAGTGGCCCCGGTAGAGGCGGAGTCTGAAGCTGCAGCGCCGGCGGAAGAGGCGGACATCAAGGAACGCGCCACCCGGGTAGTCTCGGCGCCAGCTGAAAAATCCACCATGGATACCCTGCTGGGCTGGTTGATGAGTCCTATCTCATTTGTCCTGTTGGGCGCCCTGGCCCTGATTGCTGCATTGCTGGTATTCCTGCGCCTGCGCAAGACTGACGAGCACGAGGCCGCACAACCCTGGGAAGACGTTGCCGATATCGACGACCAGGGCCTGGACGAGGTTGAAGACATTGAGCGTACCCAGACCTCGGTTACCCTGCGTGAGGGTGAGCGAGGCCAGCATCCGGGCTTCCTGGTTGAGGAGCAGCCGCGCTACGAAGATACCGCCAATCTCGAACCTGATGTGTTTGAGGCGGCAGGTCCCGGCGCGGGTCTGGATACCACCACGGTTGAGCCTTCTGCGGCCCCCGGGGTGGACGAGTTTGGCCTGGACGATGACACCCTTCAGATCGATACGGCGAAACGCGCTAAAGAGGCAGAGGTTACAGATCCCATCGCAGAGGCCGACTTCCATATGGCCTACGGTCTGTATGACCAGGCCGCCGAGATTTTGCAGACCGCGGTGGGCAATGATCCATCGAATGGCGAATTGCAGATGAAATTGGCCGAAGTCTTCTTTGTCTGGGGTAATGCAGAACAGTTCCGTGGAGTCGCTCAAACTATGAGAGATAACCGCGAAGCGGTTGGCCAGGGCAACTGGGAGAAGATCCTGATCATGGGCAAGCAGTTGCTGCCCGATGACGAGATGTTCGGAGAAATCCCCGCAACGGCCGGCGGGACTGATATGGACCTGTCGATTGAAGACAGTCAGATGAACAAGGCTCTGGACCTCGAGCTGTTCGAAGAAGGTGGCGAAGGCGAAGGCGAAGGCGACGAAATGCTCGACCTGGACTTCGGTGGCACCATGGACTTGCCCGACGATACCCAGGAAATGTTTTCGGTAGATGATGGTAGTGAAGTCACCCGCGAAATTCCGGTTGCGGAGCAGGGCGGCTTTGGAGACACGGACTCGACCGTAGAGACTCCCGTGGCTGCGGTAGACCAGACCGCCGAAATTGACCTTGATGACCTGGGTCTGGATGTGAGCCTGGATGACAGCTTTATCGGCAGGTTGCCTGAGGGTGATTTCTCTGCCGAAGACTTCCCGGGTGGTGATTTCAATGAGGAGAGTCTTACCGCTATCCTGGAAACTGGCACACTGGGTGATGAAGACGCGACGATGATCGCAGGTCCGCAGGACATGTCCGGCTTGGCTTCTATCGCCGCGGATGATTCGGTGGACTTTGATCTCGGCGGCGATCTTGATGAAACCGACTCACGGGATGAAGCGACCGATACCTCGACCCTGTCTGCCGGTGATCTGGACAGTGAAGCAGACGACATGCTGGCGGTTACCACCGAGATGGCAGCCCTGGTAGATGCTCACGAGGCAGATATCACCGCTGAAATGCCGATGCTTGGATCAGACGATAGTCTGGATCTTGACCTGGGCGGAATGGGTGATGTGACCGATTTGGGCGACACCATGGAACAGCCAACTCCGGACCTGGATGTGTTTGCAGGACTGGATGATGAGGAAGAGGGTTCAGCGCCTACTGTTGCGATTGATACCTCTGACATGACCATGCCGGAATCTGAGGCACTGACCTTGAGCGAGATCGGAACAAAGCTTGATCTGGCCCGGGCTTATATGGATATGGGTGATCCCGAGGGTGCGCGTAGTATTCTCGACGAAGTGATTGCTGAAGGTGACGATGCCCAGAAGGTGGACGCCCAGCGCTTGCTCGACAAGCTGCCTTAGGTCGCAATACACTGCTATGAGTGATGCTGCGGGCCATTACGGCCCGCAGTGCTTTTTGGACCCCTGGACTTCACACGGTAGTAATCGTCATGCCACGCATCGCGCTAGGTATTGAATACGACGGCACCCGGTTCGTGGGGTGGCAGATTCAAAAAAATGGCCCCAGTGTCCAGAGTGAACTGGAGCTGGCGCTTTCACGGGTGGCGAATGAACCGGTACGGGTAATCTGCGCGGGGCGCACCGATACCGGAGTACATGCCACCGGCCAGGTTGTTCACATGGACACTGGTGCGATGCGAAAGCCCCACTCCTGGGTGCGCGGCGCCAACACCTACCTGGGGGATGATGTAAACGTCCTGTGGGCCACTGAAGTTCCGGATGATTTTCACGCACGTTTCAGCGCCACCAGTCGCTCTTATCGCTATCTCATGCTTAACCGAAAATACCGCTCCGCCTTGTGGTGTAACCGCACGGCGTGGGTCTATGATCCGCTGGATGAGAACGCCATGCATCGCGCCGCCCAGGCCCTGGTCGGAAAGCATGATTTCAGCTCCTTCAGGGCCTCTGGCTGCCAGGCACACAGTCCGGTGCGGACTGTCAGCCATATCTCGGTGACCCGCCACGGCGAGATACTGGAGCTTCAAATCAGCGCCAACGCCTTCCTGCATCACATGGTGCGGAATATTGCAGGCTCCCTGATTAAAATAGGCTCGGGCCTGGCCCCTGAAAATTGGCTGGGAGAGGTGCTGGGAATGCGTGACCGTACAAAAGCCGGTGTGACCGGCTTGCCCCAGGGCCTGTACCTCACTAATGTGGGCTATCCACCGGAATTTAAACTGCCGCCATGCAGCAAGAATAATGCTTCCGATTGTTTTATGATCAACGGGTCTCCCCGCCATACGGGCTAGTGCAAAAATGAGCTGGTTTGAAAAACTGATTCCGTCACGTATCCAGACCGAGGGTCGAACTCGCTCGGTGCCCGAGGGCTTGTGGTCGAAATGCTCTGAGTGCAGTGCGGTGTTGTACCGCGCTGACCTGGAGCGAAACCTGTTTGTCTGTCCCCAGTGTGAACACCATTTACGCATCTCTTCCCGGGTTCGCCTTGACCTGTTTCTGGACACGCAAGGGCGGGTGGAACTGGCTAAGGAGGTACAGCCGGTGGATGCGCTGAAGTTCCGCGACACCAAGCGGTACAGGGATCGTATCGTGCAATCCCAGAAGGCCACCGGTGAAGGTGACGCGCTGGTTGTTCAAAAGGGATTCTTGCTGGGCATACCGGTGGTGGCCTGCGCCTTTGAATTCTCGTTCATGGGTGGTTCCATGGGTTCGGTGGTGGGAGAACGCTTTGTGCGTGCCGCAGAGGCTGCGCTAGCGGATTCTTCAGCCCTGATTTGTTTTTCTGCGAGCGGCGGTGCCCGCATGCAGGAAAGCCTGCTCTCCCTGATGCAGATGGCCAAGACCAGTGCGGCACTCGCCAGGTTGGCAGAGCATGGTGTGCCGTTTATTTCCGTCCTCACAGATCCCACCACCGGTGGCGTCTCCGCCAGCCTGGCCATGCTGGGTGATCTGAATATTGGTGAGCCCAGGGCCCTGATTGGTTTTGCCGGGCCGAGGGTGATTGAACAGACTGTGCGAGAGACGCTTCCCGAGGGTTTCCAACGCAGTGAGTTCCTCCTGGAGCATGGCGCCCTGGACATGATCGTTGATCGCAGGAACATGCGAGAAGAGCTCTCCAGGGTACTGGCCAAGTTGGGTAAACGTGCCCGCCCCGTGGTTGAAACCGAGACCCCCCCCTAGTCATACCGTATGTCTAAAAGAACCCTGGCTGAATGGTTGCAAGGAATTGAGTCCCTGCACCCAAGAGAAATAGACCTGGGCCTTGAGCGCGTGAAGATCGTGCTTGAGCGCCTGGGCCTGGCCACACCCCCGTTTCTTGTGATTACCGTGGGCGGCACTAACGGGAAGGGTAGCGTCGTCGAAATGCTCCAGAATGCGCTCGGCCATCACGGCCTCCGGGTGGCGGCATATACCTCCCCGCACCTGCTGCGCTTTAACGAAAGGATGAGGGTGGACTCGGAACCCCTGAGTGATGAGCAGATCCTGGCCGGCATCAATATAGTGGACCAGGCCCGGGGAGATGTTCCCCTTACCTACTTTGAATTCACCACCCTGACGGCGTTGGTGGCGTTCCGTGATTGCGGCGTCCAGGTGGCGGTGATGGAAATCGGTCTTGGCGGGCGTCTCGATGCGGTCAATTCGCTGGATTCCCAGGTTGCGGTGGTAACCTCCATCGACCTGGATCACGTGGAATGGCTGGGTGATAACCGGGAGTCCATTGGTTTCGAGAAAGCCGGGATTTTCCGTCATGGGTGCCCGGCGGTGGTGGGCGACCCAAATCCCCCCGAGTCCATAAGGGCCCAGGCCGCCAGGATCCAGGCGAAGCTTGCATGTATAGGCGAGGACTTCGGGGTTCGGCCCTCGGGGGATGAGTTGGAGTTCTGGAGCCGGGATGGCCACACACTGAGCGTGCCGAGAACCGACCTGACGGGTGACCTGGGTGGTCAGAACACGGCGGTGGCGCTGCAAGTGCTGCAATCCCTGCCCGGGGAGTTCAAGCCGTCTCCTGCCTCCTTGTACGAATCTTTTGGAAAGGCCCGGCTGTTTGGCAGATTCCATCGCCATGTGGACCCGGAACGCTCCCTGACCTGGGTGCTGGATGTGGCCCACAACGTGGCCGCAATTGGCAACCTGATTCCCAAGATACAGCGTGAAACCGACATTCGTCGCTGGCACGTTGTGTTGGGAATGCTCAAGGACAAGGATGCGAGAGAATCGGTGTCCTTGCTGGAACCGGTTATTGATCGCTGGTACCTGGCGCCGCTTCCCGGTTCCCGGGGGCAAAGCGGTGAGGAACTGGCGACCAAGATTCGCGATAAAGTATCCGGTGAGGTCAGTCCCTGTGAAAGTGTGCAGCAGGCCCTGGAGCAGGCCCGGGACCAGGCGGGTAAGGGAGAAGGGATTCTTGTACTGGGCTCATTTCAGATTGTAGGGCCCGCTATGGAGTTCCTTCGGCTATACTCGCAAACGCAGCGCTGACAGGGCGGGAGCGATGGAACAAAAACTTAAAGAACGGTTGATTGGCGCGGCAGTTGTCGTCGCTCTTGGCGTGGTGTTTATTCCAGTATTGCTGGATGGCCCTCCCCGCCAGGGCAGCCATACCCGGAGCCTGCCGTTGCCTGGCCAGGATTCCGCTGGCCTGAAGCAGGTCACCATTGACCTGGGCGCCCCCGGCCAGAGTGCTCCCCAGCCTGACCCTATTTCTCCCGCAGATTCGGCGCCTCCTATGGAAGCTGTGCCGAGTAAGCCGGTTTCCGAGGCACGTACGGCACCCGCGCCCAAGCCGGACAGCCAGGCGGTCGCCCAGGCCGCCGGTACCAGGCCGGTGGCTGAGTCCGCCCAGTGGGTAGTGCAGGTGGCAGCGCTTTCCGACAGTAATAATGCCGACAAACTGGCAGCCCAGCTGAAAAGCCAGGGCTTCTCGGCATTTGTAGGTAAATTCAAAGATGGAAGCCGAACCTTGTACCGGGTCAGGGTTGGTCCGGTAAAAACGCGCGAAGAAGCGGATTTATTAGCTGAGCAGCTTCGGGACGGTGGACAGAAGGTCAAGGTAGTTCCAAATACGTGACCGAATTGCTCGGACCAATGGCCGGGCTCTGTTAGAATGGCGACGCTGTAAAGCTGGGCGGGAACTCTAGAAAATGCATACAGTTGACTACATTATCCTGGGATTGATTTTGCTCTCTGTGGGCGCGGGTTTTGTTCGCGGATTTTTCAAAGAAGCGCTTTCCCTGGGCACCTGGATCCTGGCTTCATTCCTGGCCTTGAAATTCGGTTACCTGTTCGCTGATTTTTTCTCCAGTTACTTTGCATCGCCGGTATTGCAGTTGTGGTCTGCACGATTGTCCCTTTTCGTGCTGGTAGTAGTTGCCGGCACCCTGGCAAATCACCTCATTAATGAACTTCTGGACAGGTCTGGTTTGTCCGGGACGGATCACTTGCTTGGAATGGTCTTCGGTTTTGTGCGTGGTGTGTTGCTGGCGGGTCTGCTCGTGATTCTCGGTGAGGGCCTGGCATTGGACAGCGAGCAATGGTGGAAGGATTCACAAGTTTTACCGTATTTCACCAAGGTGACGGCGGTAATGCACGATTGGTTTGATTCAGGAAAAGAAATGCTCCAGGACCTGGATGTCATGCTTCCCCTGGATCATGAAAACTTAAGCGGCTAACTCTTTTTGATCCTTTCTTCATTCAGTTATTCATGGTGATAGTTACATGTGCGGAATCGTAGGCATCGTCGGCCGGTCGCCGGTTAATCAGTCTTTGTATGACGCGCTGACTGTATTGCAACACCGGGGCCAGGATGCTGCCGGTATCGCTACGATTGACGGAAACAAGGTCAATTTGCGCAAGGAAATGGGCCTGGTGCGTGATGTGTTCCACCAGCGTCATATGCTCCGACTTGCGGGCAATTACGGTATTGGCCACGTGCGCTACCCCACGGCAGGTTGCTCGGGGGCCGCGGATGCACAGCCATTCTACGTAAACTCGCCTTATGGTATTTGTCTTGCCCATAACGGCAACCTGACCAATTGCCAGGAAGTTGCCACCCAGTTGTTTGACGAGGACCGTCGTCACCTGAACACCAGTTCTGATTCGGAAGTGCTGCTAAACGCGTTCGCTCACGAACTGGGCCTGGTCATCGACGGCGCCATGCGCCCGGATCACATCTTTAGCGCGGTAAAAGAAGTACACCGTAGAGTGCGGGGCGGCTATGCAGTGGTCGCCAGCATTGTGGGCCACGGCATCATTGCCTTCCGCGATCCCATGGGAATTCGTCCCCTGGTGCTGGGCAGTCGGCAAACCGAAAACGGAATTGAACGCATCGTGGCCTCGGAAAGCGTCGCCCTGGATGTGCTGGGTTTCGACCTCGAACGCGACGTGGCTCCTGGAGAGGCTATCTTCATCCAGACCGACGGTACCGTGCACAGCCAGATGTGTCATGACAGTCCCAGGCAGTCGCCATGCATTTTTGAATTTGTGTATTTCGCCAGGCCCGACAGCATTATCGATAACATCTCGGTGCATAAGGCGCGCATGAGGATGGGTGAGGCGTTGGCCGAGCGCATTCTTTTAGAATGGCCCGAGCACGATATTGACGTGGTGATTCCGGTGCCCGATACCAGTCGCACCAGCGCCATGCAGTTGGCCAACAGGATGAAGGTGAAGTTCCGCGAGGGCTTCATGAAGAATCGCTACATCGGCCGCACATTCATCATGCCCGGACAGGAAATGCGTCGTAAATCAGTCCGTCGCAAACTCAATGCGATTGACCTGGAATTCCGCGGCAAGAATGTGCTGCTGGTGGATGATTCCATTGTTCGTGGAACAACCTCGAAGCAGATTGTGGAAATGGCCAGGGATGCGGGCGCCAGGAAGGTGTATTTCGCCTCGGCGGCGCCTCCCGTGCGTTTCCCCAATGTATACGGCATTGATATGCCGGCATGCAACGAGTTGGTGGCCCATGGCCGTACTGAGCAGGAAGTGTGCGAATTCATCGGCGCTGATGCCCTGTTTTACCAAAGCCTTGAAGACCTGATTAAGGCGGTGCATTACGACAACGCGGGCATTGAGCAGTTCGATACCTCCTGTTTCAGCGGGGAGTACGTCACCGGGGACGTGACCAAGGAACTGCTGGCACGCCAGGAGGCCGAGCGTTCAGACAAGGCCAAGATGATTCAGGATGCAGAACTGGACGATGATGATGAGGACGATGAAGGCGTGGCCCAGCTTCGCAGCGTCCTCTAGGCAGACCGCAAACCTCTGCCAATCCGGGTCCATGACTGGATGGACCTGTCCCGGGGGCGCCACGCCGTGAACCAGGCGCCCAGGTTACTACTTAGAGATCTCCTTGATTGCGCACTGGTGCGAGTCTCCGGTGAGGCCTGCGTGGCTGCCGCACTGATTCAGGACCCCCTCCCGGGCCCGGTGAGGGTAGCGGCCATAGGCAAGGCTGCCGATGGCATGATGCGTGGTGCGATTGCCGCCCTGGGCGATGACTTCATCCAGGGGTTGGTGATACCCAAGGCAGGAGCTCGTTACCGGCCGCTCCCGGGCAACGATCAGCTCAGGGTTTTCCCGGCAAGTCATCCGGTTCCAGACCAGTCCAGCCTTGAGGCGGGCAGGGCCCTGGTGGAGTTTGTCGCCGCGGTTCCCGTTGAAGAGACCTTGCTGTTACTGATCTCCGGTGGCGCTTCCAGCCTGGCGGAGGTGCTGGCGCAGGGTGTGGGCCTTGATCAGCTGATTGGCCTTAACCAGTACTTGCTTGGGTCCGGTCTGGATATCAATGAATGCAATGCCCTGCGAGGACGACTCTCCCTCATCAAGGCCGGTGGTCTGTTGGGCTATGCCAGGACGCCCAGGATCGTGGGCATGATGATTTCTGATGTCCCGGGGGATGATCCTGCGGTCATCGGCTCGGGGCTGTTGTGCCCCGGGCCCCGAAAGCCGATACCCGAGTGTGTTCCCTCCCAATGGCGCGAGTTGCTCGCACAGGCCCCGGATCCGGTCGTTTGCAAGCCGCCGGAAAGGGTCCAGGTCATCGCCAGTAACGCGGATGCCAGGCGGGCCATCGTGGCGGCTGCGATCGCCCGGGGCCTGGTCGTCCATTTGCCCGACGGTGTGCTGGCGGGGGATGCCCTGGGCCTTGGTGGGCAGATTGGTGAGATTCTGAAGGGTGGCGCTGCCGGCCTTTACCTCTGGGGTGGAGAAACCACCGTGGTGCTGCCCTCCCAGCCCGGCCATGGAGGACGAAACCAGCACCTGGCCCTGGCAGCCGCCATGGCGATTGAAGGATGCGAGGATGTCAGCCTCCTGGCCTGCGGTAGCGATGGCAATGACGGGCCGGGCTCATGGGCTGGCGCCATAGTCGATGGTGGCACCCTTGCACGGGGAGCCCGCTCGGGCCTGGAACCGAAAGAGTGTTTGCAGCGGGCGGACTCGGGAAGTTTCCTGTCTGCCAGCGGTGACCTGATTGCTACAGGCCCTACCGGCACCAATGTCTCGGACCTGGTACTGGGCCTGGTCTGCGCCCCGAATGGTGAACTGCGTTAGAATCGCGGCTGTATTTACCTTCTCGGGAAATCCCGTTCAATGCCAATGCGTCTGCTGGTAATCAATGATGACAACGAATTTCGCGAGCAAATTCTCGCGAAGATCCGTCAGCGTTGGCCCGATTCCCGTGTGACTGAGCACCGTGCGGCCAGTAGTGGGGGTTTGCCCGACGGATTCATCGCAGCAGGATTTGACCTGGTAGTGCTTGCCGCCTCGCTGGGTCTGCAGTGGCTGGAAGAAATCAAAAGCCGCCCGGGTTTTCCTCCCGTGGTGTTTCTTGCCGAGCACGGTAGCGAGCAGCTTGCCGTGGCGGCGATCAAAGGCGGTGCCAGCGACTATCTCTCTGGCCCGGATATTGACCCCCATGCCCTGCAACGGGCCGTCCACAGTGCAGTGCTGGAGCGTAAGCGCCAGAGAGTGCTGGAACAGCGTAGCGGGTCGCTGGGTGAGGTGTATCGCTTTGGCGAGGTGATAATCCGCGGTCAGCGCTTTGTGCGCAAGCTTGCCTCCGGACCCTTTGCCTCGGTGTTTCTCGCGGAGAGCGAGAGCCTGGGGGAGATGGTGGTGCTGAAGGTTTTGCGCCAGGTGCCGGATGTGGGCGAGAGCCGAAATACCTTCGAGCGCTTCATCCAGGAATACGAGGTGATCTCGCATATCGAACATCCCAATGTGGTGCGGATTCATGACCTGGGCGTGGCCGATGATCACGCCTATATCGCCATGGAATATTTCCCCCTGGGCAGCTTGCGCGAACACATGGGGGAGAAATTCTCTGAGCAAAAAGTGCTGGATTTCATCAGGCAGATAACCCTTGCCTTGCAGAGTATTCACGGCGAGGGCGTTCTTCATCGGGACCTGAAACCCGGCAATGTCATGTTGCGCGAGGACGGCAGCTTGGCCCTGATAGATTTCGGGTTGGCGAAGGAGCTGGCTGTGAAAACGGAAATCACCGGCAGGGGAGAAATTTTTGGCACGCCCTATTACATCAGCCCGGAACAAGGGCACGGCAATAAGGCGGACGAGCGCAGTGACCTGTACAGCCTGGGGGTAGTTTTCTATGAACTGCTTACCGGCAAAAAGCCATTTACAGCGGATACCCCCATGGCGGTTATCTACTTGCATGGCAATGCCGATATACCGAGATTGCCTCCCCAATCAGCACACTTTCAGCCGCTGCTGGATCGCTTGCTGGCCAAGCGCTCCGAGCAACGATTTCAGAATGCGATGGAATTGTTGCAGGCACTGGATGCGCTATCCGGAGAGCCCCAATGAGTCGTCAAAAAGGGCTTCCATCAGAAGTCTCTGAACTGTTGCTGGCTCCCACCTCCGAGGCCTGGGTGGATCGCGCCGTGCAGGAACTGCCGGTGCTGCTGCTGGATCACGCGAACTGCGAGAAGAAAGCGGCGTCCACCGCGTTGAGTCTGATGTTTCGCTATCCCCAGATGGACAAACTGACCTGGCGCATGTCCCGACTTGCCCGGGAAGAGTTGCGGCATTACGAACAGGTGCAGAAGATCCTGGCCGAAAGGGAAATTCCTTTCCAGCATCTGAAGCCGGCGCGCTACGCGGATGGATTGCGCAAGCACCTCAGGTCCAGGGACCCGGCAAGGCTGGTGGACTTGCTGGTGATTGGTGCGTTTATCGAGGCGCGATCCTGTGAGCGATTTTCCCTGCTGGCGCCCAGGCTGGATGGCGAGCTTGGGCGCTTCTATTCGGGATTGCTTGCTGCGGAGGCGCGCCACTTCCGGCAGTACCTGGCGCTCGCCTCGGACCTGGACGCGGATGGGGTAATGGAGCGGGTCGAGTTGTTTGCGCCGATTGAGGCAGCACTTTGCACCGATCCGGACCCGCAGTTCCGTTTCCATAGCGGAACGCCGATCTGAGTCTGATCAGTTAGTTGCCAGGTCCCTGGGCTCGGGGCAGGTTTTCCAGCTTCAACTCACTGCCATCCCAGCGCAACACACTGCCTTGCTCGTACCAGTCTCCCAGTACAATCCGGCGGCCATTGCCCGCGCCTAACTCGAAATCATGGATAGCGGGACGGTGGGTATGCCCATGGATTAACGTTTTGACACCCAGCTTGAGCATTGCCTGCTTCACCGCCTGCCGGTTAACGTCCATGATTTCCGCCGGCTTGCCGCCCATGGCGTCCCGGCTCACATCCCTGGCCTTGGCGGCGAAATTGCGCCGCTCGTCCAGGCTGCGGGTCATCATGGCCTCCTGCCAGCGCGGATTGCGCACCATGCCGCGAAATGCCAGGTATTCAGCATCGTCGGTACACAGGGTGTCGCCGTGCATCAGGGCAACTTTTTGCCCACCCAGTTCTATGACGTGAGGATCCTCGAGTATCTTGATGCCGCAACGACTGGCGAACTGGTCTCCCAGCATGAAGTCCCGGTTGCCGTGCATGACGTAGCAGGTAACGCCGGCGTCGGTCAGGGCCCGCAGTGCCTGGCAGATTCTCAGCTTGTGGGGATCGTCGTCGTCATCGCCAACCCATGATTCGAACAGGTCACCCAGGATGTAGAGGGTCTCAGCTTTGCTGGCCTCGTTTTCCAGGAAGCTGAAGAATTGTTCGCTGATTTCCGGCCATGCGCCATCCAGGTGCAGGTCGGAAATGAAAAGGATGGACACCGGGCAAGCTCCCCTAGGGAATGAGTGTCACAGACTTGACGATGACCGGGGTCTGTGGGAAATCCGAGGTGATGGTTCCATCGGGGGAGGGGCCGGTGGGCAGATGGGCGATCCGGTCCAGGACGGCAATGCCCTCATCCCTATCCTCGACCACCTTGCCAAACACCGCGTAGCCCCAGCGGGTGGGCAGCGGGTCCAGGTCGGCATTGTTGTCCAGGTTGAAGAAGAACTGGCTGGTTCCCGAGTGGGGCTTGTTGGTGCGGGCCATGGCGATGGTGCCGCGAATGTTTTTCAGGCCGTTGCCCGATTCATTCGGGATGGGCTTGCCTTCTTGCTTGGACTCGTAAGCAGAATTTATTCCGCCGCCCTGGGCCACGAAGCCATTGATCACCCGATGGAACAGGGTGTCGTTGTAAAAGCCGCTTTTCACATAGCTGTAGAAGTTCGCCACGCTCAGGGGTGCTTTCCTGGCGTCCAGTTCCACGACAAATGTGCCCTGGGTGGTGACGAAGCGGAACATGGGGTACTCGGTGCTCAACTCGGCAAGGATTTGCTCGGGCGATTTTTCAGCCTGGGCCTCCTGGGTAGCTTTCGCAGCTTGCTCGGCTTGCTCGGCTTGCTCGGCTTGGACCGGGAATGCGATGACCAGGGATAAAAACAGGCCGATTAGAATTATCCTCATTGGTGCCTCCAGTTGGCATTTTTTCGGGTTCTTGGGAACATGCAGGCAAGTTTACCGGATTTCCCGGTGGCGAGAAGTTTTCCAAGCCGGGCAGGTTTCCAGTAACATTGCGCGCCATGGAAAAGATGCCTGTAATTACCCGTTTCGCACCCAGTCCCACCGGCTACGTCCACGTGGGCAACGTGCGCACTGCCTTTTTTAACCAGTTGCTGGCGGAACATGCCGGCGGGC
>Ga0316188_10000318_pt1 | contig 19824 bp, 11 predicted proteins | sample Phiworburrow1_MG_FD_204933 | JGI IMG/M metagenome (GOLD analysis project Ga0316188, IMG submission 204933) | Coastal sediment microbial communities from Maine, United States - Phippsburg worm burrow 1 | ecosystem: Environmental > Aquatic > Marine > Coastal > Sediment | place: USA: Maine... | reverse complement strand
GAATGCCCGTCAACAGTTCGAATTCCGACCGGGGCGTGTTGCCGGCGAAAGTCGGCACCGCCAACGAGCCCGACTGGCCCTCGGATTCCAACTCGCAGAATTGGGCAAGATACTGGCAGGGCTCCACGCCCTTGAGCACGGCGGGATCGAAGAAACTCTCGCTCAGCACCACCACGATGTCGGGATAGTCCGACGTTGCGCCGGGAGTCTCCTCCGGAAGCTCGGGCAGGAAGTCGGGTCGCCTGATACTGACGGGGTCCACTTCGGGGAAATCGTAAAGGATGTATGAACTGGATCGTGCCAGCGAGGCGATCAGGCCATTCGCCTTGACATTATCCCGGGCTTCCCAGTCCATCCGCACGATCAGCCCCGAGTGATAGAGCGAACCCAGCGGCTTGTCGGCTGCGCTGAGGCTGATCAGAAGCAAGGTCGACAGAATGGTCATCGCCAATGCGGGCCACCATCCGAAGACCGGCTTTTCCCACTTCCATCCGATGGCATTGAAGGCGAGGAATACAAATGCCGCCAGGACAAGAGGGCCGTTATTGACATAGCTGCCCAGCAGATCGAAACCGGTTACGACCTGGGGCATGAGCAGGATGTCGTTGAACACGACCGGTTCGCGCAGTTCCTCCAACTTTACCCTGTTGACGAAAAACAGGACCTGGGTCAGCGCAAACACCCAGATCACGCTCAGCATCGGCCGGCGGCTCAGTCCCAGAACGATCAGGGCGAGCAGTCCCAGCGGCAGCGCGTTGAGCAGGATGCGTTGCCAGGGCAATTCGCCCGGAAGATTGGGGTCGAGCCAAAGCGGCAAAGCAACTGTTGCTGCTATAAGCCCGGCAATGCCGGCAAATGTGGTGACTTGCTTAAGCGTCATGATTAATCCGGGAACCTGGCGCGCTATTGTAACTGGCGGCAAGAGTAAGGACACCGCTGCCCAATGACAACCTCTGCCCGAGTCGATCAGAGGCCGACGTCAATCCGGAGCCCCAGGTTTCTTCCGGCTGCGGGACTGTAATATACTCGCACCATTCTGAAGTTTTCCATTGCCGTTCCGGAAATGACTTCGTAACAGCCGGAGGAGGTATTTTCTTGATGAAATCCTGGTACGGGTTGCTCGCGCTTCTTCTGTTGACGATCGCTCCGTCGGCCTTAGCCTATCTGGACCCGGGCACCGGAAGCATGCTGCTGCAAGTCATTCTGGGTGGTATCGCCGCCGTCGGCGTGGCACTGAAGCTGTTCTGGCACAAAATTCGGGTTGCGCTCGGCATGAGCAAGAAAACGGCTGCCGAGGATGAACCGACCTGAGGTGAGTTCGGACGCTGGGTCCATCGTCGACAGTGGCTCTTTTCGCGACCGCGATGGCCGTGTTTACCGTGTCGATGCCCGCATCATCCGCGGCCTGTCGGTCGCTGCACTGGCCGACTTCGAGACGCTGCGATCGAAAAAGTTTTATGGTCGTTTCCTGGAACGGGGTCAGCTGGTAGCGAGTAAAGATTTGGCGCCGGAACAGGTGCCGTTGCCGCAGGACCACAAGGAGCAGTGGGCCGGTTTCATCGAGCACCCACGAATTCCTGTCATCTCTTATCCCTACGAGTGGACCTTCGGGATGCTGCGCGATGCCGCGCTGTTGCAGTTGGACTTGGTCGAGGCGGCCATCCTCGAGGACATGACACTCAAGGATGCAACGCCCTACAATATCCAGTTCGTGGGCGCCCGTCCCGTATTTATCGACATCCCCTCTTTCGAAACAATGCAGGCAGGCACGCCGTGGGCCGGTTATCGCCAATTCTGCGAAATGTATCTGTTTCCGCTGATGTTGCAGGCTTACAAGGGCATCGCGTTCCAACCGCTGATGCGCGGGAGCATAGATGGTGTGGGCGTGCAGACCGCGGCGCGGCTGTTCGGTTTGCGCGACCGCTTTCGATCCGGCGTCCTCAGCCACGTCTGGTTGCAGTCCAAGCTGGATCGACGCTATGCAAGCACCGATCGGGATGTGCGCACCGAGCTGAAATCAGCCGGTTTTCACAAGGAGTTGATCCTGGCCAACCTGCGCAAACTGCGCAAGTTGGTCTCCCGGCTGCAATGGCGGGGTGAGGATTCCGAATGGGGCGCCTACGAAGAGTTCCACAATTACAGTGCGAGCGATCATGCGCTGAAAGAATCGTTCATTGAAGAATGTGTCGCCGCGAGCGGCGCCGCTTGCGTTTGGGACATCGGCTGCAATACGGGCCAGTTCTCGAAGATCGCCGCCCGTCACGCCGGCCAGGTGCTGGCCATGGACCTGGATCATTTCGCGGTGGAGCGCTTGTACCGGGAAATCCGTTCGGAAGAGCAGCGAAATGTCCTGACGCTGGTCCAGAATATTGTCGATCCGTCACCCAGTTGGGGCTGGCGAAATCGAGAGCGCAGCGATTTACGCAGCCGGGCCCGGCCAGACCTTGTGCTCTGCCTTGCTCTGATCCACCACGTGGTGATTTCGGCCAATATACCGCTGGACGAGTTTATCGGCTGGTTGGCAGAACTCACGGACCAGTTGGTGATCGAGTACGTGTCGCGTGATGACGACAAGGTCAAGACCCTGTTACGGAACAAGCAGGACAAGTACTCCGATTACAGTCGGGAGCGCCTGGAGCAGGCCCTGGGTCGCCACTTCGCGATCCGTCGCCAGCAGACGCTGGAATCGGGCAACCGCTTCCTCTACTGGTGCGGGTCGCGCTGACGGCCGAGGCACGGACGCATGGCCACTGAATTGCCGTGTCCGGCTGCGGCTCAGACGGCTTCAAAACGAGATGTTGATCCAGCCACCAAGGTTACGGCCGGGCGCGTCGATGCCGGATCCGTGTTCACGGTAGCCCTTGTCAGCCAGATTCTGCAGCTTCAAACCAAACTCCAGTCTCTCCCGAGCCTGCCAGCTGACCAACAGGTTGACGGTGCCCCAGCCGGCGGTCCCTAGGGGATTGATCCTCGGGTCCGCGAGGTCCCGTGGGCTGAGCCGGTTCTGTGCGTCTGCAAAATCGAGGTAGGGCTCCACGCGCCATCGCTCATTTGCCTGCCAGACCAGTCCCAACCGCCCGTTCAACGGTGGAATTCTGTCGGCGGGCGTGGTGACGCTGCCGGGCTCGCTTTGTTCGCCCCTGGTGTAATTGGCGACCGCGTATAGTTGCAGTCCCGGTTTGGCCAGGTAGCGAAGCCCGCTCTCGAAACCATACAGCCGCGCTTCATTGAGATTATCGCTGCGCACGACCAGGCGGCCTTCGGGAGTCACCTCTCCGGTGAGGCGGGAGCTGATCTTGTCTCGGTAGTCGGCGTACCAGGCGAACGCCTCGACTTGCCAGCGTGCCGACGCCATCTTGAAACCGAAGTCGTAGCTCCAGACCGATTCCGGCTGCAAGTCCGGGTTGGGTATATTGAAGCGGTTGCCGGGCCGCGAACCCAGGGTGCCGAGATCGAACACGTTTGGAGGGCGAAAGCCACGGCCCAGATTCGCCATGAGGTGCACGCCCGGCGCCAGTTCGTAGCCAAGATGCACGTCACCGGTCAAATCGGTTGGCTCCAGCCTGACCGCGGCGACTTCGGTCGAGGCCGGCAGGAAGATATCGAATCGGCTATAGCGCAGGCCGGCGTCGATCGAGAGGCGCTCCCAGGCCCAGTGATTGGAGGCGTATACAGCTGCACTGTCCATGGTCGAGCCATCCGGAAAGCGAGCCAGGACCGGTAGCTCCGGGCCGCCGTCCGCGGCGGATCGGTAGCGAGTGCTGGCGATCTCGTCCGTATAGTACTCGAAACCCCACACCAGCTCCCGGTGCGCACCACCGCGGCCCCACGGCGTATTCAACTGCAGGGTCAGGCCGTCCAGCTCACTGGCGTTGAATTCGCGCGTGATCGCGGGGGCGTCGTAATCCTGGGTCAGCCGATCGTCGGTGATGATCTGGCGCGCCACATGCGCCTCGAAGCGGTTGAACCAGCCTGAACGGCCTTCCAGCCGATAGCGGGCATGCAGGAATTCGCGCCGGTTCGGCATGAATTCATACTGCGCGGAACTGGGCTGCTGCTGGCCATAGCCCGGCACCAGTTCGTCGATGCGCGGTGTGGACGGTTGCTCGAGATACTGGGCCGACAGCATCAGTTCCGAGCGCTGCCCCAGGTCCTGCCGCCACTTGATGTCGGCTGCGTTCTGCCGGTATCCGCTGGGTCGCACCGTTGCTCCGCCGCCGATGATGCGATCGCCATGGTCCTGGTAAGTGACGCCGCCGGAAAGGACCGAGCCGCTGCGCCCCGCGGCCGCCTCGGCGCGCCCGATCAGGCTCGAATCGACACTGTTGAAGGCGCCGTAAAGCCGTCCGGTGGTCGTCCACCGGGCGGAGTCAAGGAGCGGCTCGCGGGTCAGGACCTGAACAACGCCACCCATGGCGTCTGCGCCGTAGAGTGAAGGGGCGGAACCGCGGATGACCTCGGTCCGTTCGGTCGCATAGGCATCGACCAGACCCAGGTACTGGTTCGGTGCGTCGCGGAAAAAGGCGTTGTTCAGACGCATGCCGTCCACCAGGTGCAGAACCTGGGAGCCTTTCAGCCCGCGAATGATCGGGATGCCCTGGCCCGGTGTGGTCTGTTGAAAAAAGGTGCCCGGCACGCCGCGCAGCATTTCCGCCAGCAGTTCGGGCGCCTGCCGCCTGATGTCTTCGGCGTCGATAACCGAGACGGCCTCGGCGACATCGAGTATCGATCGCTCGACCCGTGTCGCCGTCACGATCACCGACTCCAGTGCTGGCTCGGCGTCCCGGGGGTTCCACTCGTCCCCACGGGATTCCGCGTTGGCCAGGCCCAGGGCAAACAGCATCACCAGGGGCGCCAGGCGCGTCCCCGCTGCTGACGCGTGAGCCGTGTGCATTACTCGGCGGGTACGCCCCGCCCCGGCGTCCATGGCACGCCAGCTGCATCAAGCTCGCGACGCAATGCCGGCAGATCGCTGTCACTGAGACGCTGCATTCGGTCTTTCACCCCGCTGAATTCGCTTTCCGCAATTTCGACCATGCGCTCATGTGTTGGGGTGGGGCCGTAAGTCGAGCGAAACGTTCCCATGACCGCAACCTCCAGGCGACGCTTGATCGACACCGGACCTTCATCGCCGTAGAAGCTCCGCGCCTCGTTTCCGGCCAGTTTCTGGTGGATGTCCAGCAGCTCCAGTTCAATGGTCCGGGCCTGGTCGCGGAGCGAGGCCGGAGCCTGCGACCGCAGCAGCGTTTCCTTGATAGCAGCCGTTTCCGCCAGGAAATCCGTCACGGCGGCTTCAGCCCCGCTGACCTGTCGCTTGACATCGTCCAGGCGCAGCGAGAAGGCCACCACTTCTTCGGGTTGCAGACCCGGTAGGCCGCGCTGCCGCATGGGGACGACCTCGAACGACTGCGGCGTACCGAGATCGCTCAACTGCCCGTTAACGCGTTTGCTCAACTGGATGCTGTAACGGCCCGGGGCGGCCAGGGGGCCCGGAAAATCGATGTATACGGGTCCCTCTACCGGTGGCGCCCACGGTTCCGAGCGTGGGTAGCGGAGATCCCAGGCCACCCGGTGGAAACCCGGGGTCAGGGGCCCTTCGAGGTGCCGGATAACCTCGCCTGCGGCGTCGCGTACGGTCAGGATGATGGCCGGAGCATCCTCGATCTCTTCTGCCCGCAGCGCATCCCAACCCGGATAGGGCGTGTCGTCCCCTGTTTTTTCCAGGATCTTCTCGCCCTCGCGCCGCTGTTCCTGGGTGGTCTTCAGGCCGTCTTTCAAGTAGTAGGTGAAGACGGCCCCGAATGGCGGGTTGGGCGCGACGAACATCTCGTCTCCCTGGTAGCCGTTACGGTTTTCCTTCCAATCACCCAGCGGCCATTTGGGCAGGTACCAAAGCGCGTCTTTCACCGGGAACAGGATGGCCTCCTGCTGCAACGCCTGTTCACTCAGGTGACGCAGGGGGGTGTAGTCATCGAGGATCCAGAATCCACGGCCGAAGGTGGCGCCGACGAGGTCGTTTTCACGTTTCTGGATGGCCAGGTCGCGGAACGAAATGGTGGGTGCGCCGCCGGACAGTTTCACCCATTGGTCACCGCCGTCGACGGTAAAAAACACGCCGAACTCCGTGCCGGCGAAGAGCAAGTCCGGTTTGACGTGGTCCTGCACAATGCGCCAGACAACGTGCCGTTCCGGCAGGCCTTCGGAGATCAGGGTCCAGGTACGGCCACGGTCGCCGCTTCTGAAAATGTATGGCGCAAAATCGCCCGATTTGTGATCGTCGACCACGACGTAAACGGTGTCGGCGTCGTGCAGGTCGGCCTTGATGTCGTTGACGAAGAAATGGTCAGCGACGCCCGGCAGGCGCTCTATGGCGCGCCAACTCTCGCCGCCGTTCTCGCTGACCTGGATCCGGCCGTCATCGGTCCCCGCGTACAGCAGGCCTTCCACCAGCGGAGATTCCGACAGCGACGTGATCGTGCCGTACTTCGACATCGCCCATAGATCCCACGAGGCGTCATAGCTCCAGACACGCCCCATCATCGGCTGCTTCAGGCGGTCAATCCCGTGCGACAGGTCGCCACTGACAGGCGTCCAGCTGTCGCCGCGATCGTCCGAACGCCACACGCGCTGGCTGGCAAAATACAGTCGCGCCGGGTCGTGCGGACTGATGACGATCGGGGCATCCCAGTTGAAGCGGTCGTTTTCTTCGTTGGCCTCTGGTTGGGGTTGGATGTAGACGATTTCGCCGCTGACGCGATCGTAGCGATTCAGGTTACCTTCCTGCCATTCGGCGTAAATGATATCCGGGTTGGTTGGATCGACTGCGGACTGGTGACCGTCGCTGTGGAGCGTGATGAACCAGTCGCTGTTGCGTATTCCGTTGACGTTGTCCGTGCGCGAGGGGCCGCCCTGGCTGAAGTTGTCCTGGGTGCCGCCGTAAACATTGTAAAAAGGCTCGTCATAATCCACCGCGACCTTGTAAAACTGGGTAACCGGCAGGTTCGATATGAAGCGGAAGGTCTGGCCCAGATCGAAGGATTCGTAGACGCCACCGTCGGTGCCGTACATCAGGTAATCGGGATCCTCGGGATCGAAGATCATGGCGTGGTGATCGCCGTGCTTGTGCCCATGATCCTGCGGGATGAACGTTTTGCCTCCGTCCTCGCTGATGTGCAGCGTGGCGTCCATCTGGTAGATGCGGTCGAACTGGTGCGGGCTGGCGAAAATTTCCTGGTAGTAATGCGGGCCGGTACCGCCGGACAGGTAGTCGCTGCGTTTCTCCCAGCTCTCGCCGCCATCTGCTGACCGCCAGAAACCGCCCTTGCGTTTTCCGAGTTCGATCGTGGCGTACACCACGTCCGCGTCGATCGGCGAAATCGCGAGTCCGATCTTGCCCATATCTTCTTCCGGCAGGCCTTCAGTCAGTTCCCGCCAGGTTCTGCCTGCATCGTTGGACTTGAAGATGCCCGACTCCGGACCGCCATTCATCAGGGCAGCCACGTTGCGCAAGCGCTGGTGCTTGACTGCGAACACGACGTCCGCATTGCGCGGGTCGAGGTGGACCTCGTTTACGCCGGTGAACGCACCGCCTGACAGGATTCGTTCCCAGCTAGCGCCGCCGTCGATGCTCTTGTACAGGCCACGGTCCCCACCGCCGGACCACAAGGGACCCTGGGCTGCGACATAAACCACGTTGGAGTCCCGCGGGTCAATGGCGATCATGCCGATATGCTCGGACTTCTGCAGGCCCATGTTTTCCCAGGTCGCGCCGCCATCGACGCTACGGTACACGCCATCACCGTAGCCTACGTGCCGGCCACTGACGTTTTCACCGGTGCCCACCCAAACCACGTGATGGTTGTTTGGGTCGATGGTCACCGCGCCGATGGAGTAGGCGCCCTGGCCGTCGAAAACAGGGGTCCAGGTGGTGCCCCGGTTGACCGTTTTCCAAACCCCACCGCTGCCGACGGCAACGTACCAAATGCTCCTGTCGACCGGATCGACGGCGATGTCGGAGATACGCCCGGACGTCAGGGCCGGGCCAATGCCGCGCCATTCAAGGCCCTCGAATGTGGCCTCGTTCAGGCCCGGTTCCGGTGCATCTTGTCCGGCTGCGCAGGCGGGCATGACGATCAGCAAAGCCAGGCAAGCCGAATACACAGGCTGCAATAAGTTTTTCATAGTTTTCTCCGGTGGGTCACGCCTGGGTGCTCGAAAGGTGGATACTGAAGCTGCAGGCAGCGATGCGCAAAAAATCGAGGCTCTATCCAACGGTGAATTATGCCACAGGTAACTGCTGCGCTACATCAGAATGCGGGCCGTGTTCGCCGACTGAAGGCAATGGTCAGAAGGAGCCCGACCAGGAATCCCGGGATCACTTCCAGGAGATTGAAAAACAGGGGCTTGAGCCACAGCACCCATGCTACGGTTGTGAGGAAGCCCCCGAGCATGCCGGCCACGGCCCCCCTTAGCGTGGTGCGCGGGTACCACAATGCGCACAGTAAAACCGGCCCGAATGCCGCACCCAGGCCCGACCAGGCAAACAGGACGAACCAGAAAATCAGCGGTGTCTGGTGCAGCGCGAAGCCGATGCCGATCAAGCCGATGAGCAAAGTAACGATCTTGCCGCGATTCGCCAGCGCGTGGTCGCTGAGCTTCGTTCCGCGGATTTGCTGCCAGTAGTCACGAACGACCGCGGAGGAGGCGAGTATCAGCAGGCTGTCGACCGTCGACATGATGGCGGCTAACACGACGACCATCATGACGCCGCTCAGCACCGGCGGCAAAACGGCAGTGGACAGCAGTGGCAGGATGCGCTCGGGATCCTCCAACCCCGGCATCAGCGCCCGGCCCGCCATACCGGTCAGTACCGCACCGAGGTCGAACAGCAGGATCACCGTGATCGATATCGTCATGGCCGGCACCAGGCTTTTTTCGGAGCGGGCCGACATGAAGCGCACCATCAACTGCGGCACGCCCATGAAGGGCAGGCCGACCGCGAGGAAACTGAAGATGCCCACCAGCGCCGTGGTGCTTTTGCCTTCGGGCCCCCAGGGCGAAAGCAGGCCCGGGTCCTGCTGCGCCAGCTTGTCCATAACCGCCGACCAGCCGTCGCCCGCATGGATGGCCACGAGCGGCAGCACGATCAACCCCAGCAACATGAGTACGCCCTGGAACAGGTCGGTCCAGGCGACGGCCTTGTAACCGCCGACCAGTGTGTATCCGATGATGATCGTGGCGCCCACCAGCACGCCGGTGGAATAGTCCAGTTCGGTGAAGCCGGCGAAAGCCTTGCCGGTGGCTACCATCTGGGCGGCGACGTAGGCGCCCACCATGACCAGGATGATCAGCACGCTGATTCGACGCAGGATGTGGCGCTCATCGCCGAATCGCGCCGCGAGGACATCGGGCACGGTGATGGCATCGGTCCGGTCGGCCAGCCGCTTCAGGCGCCGCGACATGAGCAGCCAGGCGAGGGCGATGCCGACCACTTCGCCCGCCACCACCCACAGCGCCTGGGCGCCGACCGCATAACCCATTCCGGTCAAGCCGAGCAGCAGCCAGCCGCTTTCACCGGTTGCGTTGGTGCTGAAGGCGACGACCCACGGGGGCAGGCTTTTCCCCGCGATGAAATAGCCGCTCATGGTCTGCGATTCGCGGCGGCTCCACAACGCCAGTCCCGCCAGCACCAGCAGGTAAACGAGAAAAACGGAGGTTGTGGTGCTCATGGGTGTTTGGCGCTGCGCCCTGCATGATCAAGTCAATCATGACCGATGGGTTTCGTGGGTCGACTGTGGAGACTATACACGAGCAATCGCCGGCCTGACCGCTTAGAATAGCCGTCATGAAAGGTGCTCCAGAAAGCAATGTGCACGCCATCCGTGCGCATCGGCCCGGCTCCGATCGAAACCCGGGGATGGGCTACGATGCGGATCTGTTCGGGCGCATCCGCATCAACCGCAGCGCCGTCGAACGCCGCGCGGCCTCCATTGGCACCCGCCGCTCGGTCAAGAAAGCACATCAGGCAGCCTGGTTGCTGAAAGCCGTGACCTGTATCGACCTGACCACGCTGGCCGGCGACGACACCCCGGGCCGGGTTCGGCGCCTGTGTCAAAAGGCACTGCGACCCATCCGCGGCGACATCCTGCAGGCCCTGGGTGTGGCGGATTTACGCATTACGGCCGGCGCCGTCTGCGTCTACCACAATTTCATCGAGGTCGCTGTGGAGGAACTGGGCGGCAGCGGCATCCCGGTGGCCGCGGTTTCAACCGGCTTCCCTGCGGGACAGATATCGCTGGAGCTGAAGCTGGCCCAGATACGCGAGTCGGTGCAGGCCGGGGCGGCCGAGATTGACATCGTCATCAGCCGCGGCAAGGTCCTGACGGGCGATTGGCGGGGACTGTACGAGGAAGTAAAGCTGTTCCGCGAGGCCTGTGGCGAAGCACACCTGAAAACCATTTTGGCTACCGGGGAGCTGGCCACCTTGAGTAATGTCGCCAAGGCGAGTTGGGTATGCATGATGGCCGGCGCGGATTTCATCAAAACCAGCACCGGCAAGGAGTCGGTCAATGCGACCTTGCCTTACAGCCTGGTGATGACGCGTGCCATCAGGGACTATTTTGCGCTGACCGGCTATGCGGTGGGTTACAAACCGGCGGGTGGGATCAGCAAGGCCAAGGATGCACTCAACTACCAGGTACTTATGAAAGAGGAGTTGGGACGTTCCTGGCTGGAACCCCAGCTGTTCCGTTTCGGCGCCAGCAGCCTGCTCGGCGACATCGAGCGCCAGTTGGAGCACCACCTGACCGGCAGTTACTCGGCGCAGTTCCGTCACCCGGCGGGCTGAACATTGCCGCCAGCGCACAGGAAGGGTAGATAGCATGGAAGTCCAAGACCTGTTCGAATCGATGGAATATGGGTCTGCACCGGAAAGCCCGGACCGCGCCCGGGATTGGCTCGTGGCGCGTGATCGTACGCTGCAACACTTCATCGGAGGCGAGTGGCGCCAACCCGAATCGGGCAAGTATTTCGAAACCGTCAACCCGGCCAGCGGAGAGCACCTGGCGCGGGTTGCGGACGGCAACGAGGCCGACGTCAGCGAGGCGGTTGCCTCGGCAGCCGACGCCTTGGAGAAGTGGGTTGCGATCGGAGGCCATGGCAGGGCGCGGCACCTGTACGCACTGGCCCGCCATATCCAGAAGAACAGCCGCCTGTTTGCCGTTCTGGAAAGCCTCGACAATGGCAAGCCGATTCGTGAATCCCGTGACATCGATATCCCACTGGTGAGCCGGCATTTTTATCACCATGCGGGTTGGGCCCAGGTCATGCACCAGGAGCTTGCCGGCTATCGCCCAATCGGCGTGGTGGGACAGATCATCCCGTGGAACTTCCCGCTGTTGATGCTGGCCTGGAAAGTCGCGCCGGCGCTGGCCATGGGTAACACCGTGGTGCTGAAGCCGGCCGAGTTCACTTCGTGCACGGCCGTTCTGTTCGCCGAGATGTGCCGCGACATTGGACTGCCGAGGGGCGTATTCAACCTGGTGCTCGGCGACCACAAGGCCGGCGAGGCGCTAACCAACCATCCCGAGATTGGCAAGCTCGCTTTCACCGGCTCCACCGAGGTCGGGCGCATCCTGCGCCGGGCCACTGCGGGAAGCGGTAAAAAACTGACGCTCGAACTTGGCGGCAAATCGCCCTATATCGTGTTCGACGATTCGGATTTGGACAGCGCGGTGGAAGGGCTGGTGGACGCGATCTGGTTCAACCAGGGCCAGGTCTGCTGTGCCGGCTCGCGGCTGCTGGTGCAGGAGTCGGTAGCCGACATCCTGCACGACAAAATCAGGCAACGCATGTCGAAGCTGGTCGTGGGCGATTCTTTGGACAAGGGGATCGATATCGGCGCGCTGGTCGACCAAACGCAGCTGGACAGGGTCAGCAGCCTGGTAGAACTCGGCGTTTCCGAGGGCGGCAGCCTGTGGCAGCCGCAATGCGCCTTGCCGAAAGAAGGGTGGTATTACCCGCCGACCCTGCTGACGGATGTGCAGCCATCCGCCACCCTGGCCCAGGAGGAGATCTTCGGCCCGGTGCTCGTCTCGATGACCTTCCGCACGCCGGCCGAAGCGGTCGAACTGGCCAACAACAGCCGCTATGGCCTGGCCGCCAGCGTGTGGACAGAAAACCTGAACCTGGCACTGGATATTGCGCCCAAGCTCAAGGCCGGCACGGTCTGGGTGAATTGCAGCAACCAGTTTGACGCCGCGGCGGGTTTCGGCGGTTACCGCGAGTCTGGTTTCGGCCGGGAAGGCGGCAAGGAAGGGCTGTACGAGTACGTCAAGCCGTTCTGGGAATCCCGGCTCAGCAAGGAACCGGTCCAGCAGTTGCCGCGCTTCGCCCCGGCCGAGCCGTCAGCGGCGCAGGACGTGCCGGAAATCGACCGCACGCCGAAACTCTACATCGGTGGTCGCCAGGTGCGGCCCGACGGCGGCTACAGCAACGCCGCCTGCGATGCGGCCGGCCAGGTCATCGCCGAGATTCCGGCCGGCAACCGCAAGGACATCCGCAACGCCGTTGAGGCGGCGCGGGCGGCAACGGCCTGGAGCGGAGCTACCGCCTACAACCGTGCCCAGGTGATCTACTACCTGGCCGAAAACCTGAGTGCGCGGGCGGATGAGTTCATTCACCGGATCGCACAACTCAGCGGCCGCGACAGCGCCTCAGCGGAAGCCGAGCTGGACCTGTGCATCCGGCGCATCTACACCTACGCCGCGATGGCCGACAAGTACGACAGCCGCGTTCACGCAACCCCATTCCGCAACATCACGCTGGCAATGCGCGAACCGCTCGGCGTCATCGGCATCGTCGCCCCGGAGGAGGCCGGGTTGCTCGGTTTCGTTTCGACCGTGATGCCGGCCATCGCGATGGGTAACCGCGTCGTAGTGGTGCCTTCTCGACACTATGCGCTGTTGGCCACGGATTTTTACCAGGTCATGGACACTTCGGATCTGCCGGGTGGCGTGGTCAATATCGTGACCGGCGATTGCGAGGTGCTGGCCGAGGTGCTGGCGAAGCACTATGACATCGAAGGCATGTGGTACTGGGGCAGCCGGCGCGGTAGCAAGATCGTTGAATACGAGGCTGCCGCTACCATGAAGCGAACCTGGGTGAACTACGGGCTGTTCCACGATTGGTTCAACGACGAACAGGGTCAGGGCGAGTCCTTTTTGCGCAAGGCCACCGAGATCAAGAACATCTGGATTCCGTACGGCGAGTAGGACCGAATTCATTCGGGAAATATAGGACCGAATTCATTCGGGAAACGCGGGACCGAACTCGTTAAGTCCTTGGCTATTCCGCGACGACCCCCAACTCCATGACCACCCACTCGCTCTCTTCGGGTTCCGCCGCGGAGGGTGCGGCGATGACGATGCGGGCCGCGTCGAATTCACCGTCGGCGATGAATGCAGCGCGAATCGCTTCCGCACGCGCATTGGCCAGTGCCTCCAGGTCCTGCTGGCCCACCGTTTCCGAGGCCAGCAGGCGGTCACGCAAGTCCGCTGCGTAGGCGGTTTGGTCGAGCACCGGTTCACCCTCCGGCTTATCGGCCGGCGGCACCAGGTGATCCGCCTTGACCGATTCCAGCGGCGTGTCCGGAAAGCGCTCGACGAACAGTGCTTCGAACACGATCCGGATCTCCTCGTTCAGCATGCGAAATTCTTCGTCCGGGTTCGCATAGTCCTCCCCGAGCCGCTCCGTCACAACCGACCTGAGTTGCTGATATTGGAGGGCCGGAACGTCGATCGCCGGATCGAACGGTCCACTGACTTCGATGGCCAATTCCGGCCGCTGGCGCAAGGCCTCCTGCAACTGGGCGACTTTTTCCAGTTCGGGCGGGGTCAGGTCGGCACGACCCGCCAGGAACTGGAACTGGCCGAGGTCTTCCGAATCGATCCCGATAAGGGCGCCCAGCAAGCGGAAAGGCGCCGTCACGATCTTGGTGATCAGCCCGGCAAAGGCCTTCCATATCACGCCGCCGATTTTGAATTCCGGGTCGTTGATGTCGCCTGCCACCGGCAAATCGATATCGATGACGCCGTCGGCATCCGTAAGCAGTGCAACGGCCAGTCCCAGCGGCAGGCTGACGGCGTCAGGGCTATCCACCTCGTCGCCCAGCACCAGGTCGCTCATGACGACGGCGTTCTGCCCCTGCAGTTGTCCGTCCGCGATGCGGTAGCCGAGATCCAGGTTCAATTTGCCTTCATCGATCTCCCGGCCGGCAAACTGGACCGTGTACGGTGAAAGATTGGACATCTGGAGGTTGCGAAATTCCATCGTGACGTCGGTGCTGCGGACCGGGTCGAGCAGGTTCATCGCCCCCTCGATCCGGGCCAGGCCGTATTCGTCCACCTGTCCCTCCAGGCGAATGTTCGATGGCGAAGAGCTGGTGGTGTCCACGGTCGATATGGTGCCCTCCAGCTTGCGGATATAGGTTGCAAAGGGCAGCGGCAACGACAGGTCGGAAAAGTCCATCGAGCCGTCGTGAACGGCGATGCCTCCGACCACGACAGCGTAGGACGATTCATCCTCTGCGGACGGTTCGTCGGCAATCTCCCCGTCTTCCGGCGAAATCACCAGGCCTGACAGGTTCGTGGTCAGGTCCTCTCTGATCACGAGCCGGCCGAAGGGTTGCTCGAAAGTCACCAGCGAAACGCCCAGTTTGCTGTTTTCCGTGCTCGCTTCGAACCGGTCGATGTCCAGGCTGCTCCAGCCCACGAGTGGCTGGCTCTCCACGGTATCGTCAACGCGCAATCCGGCCACGGCCAATTTGCCGCTTGCCTCGATGTTCCCGTCCGGGCTCAGGTTCAGATCGAACGCAGTGTCCAGCGTGCCCTCGTTGATCAGGATATTCACCAGTTGCTGCGCATAGGGCTGAACCAGGGTCAGCGAAATCTCGCTGGCAGTGACTGTTCCTGTGGCGGTGACGTCAGGCAGAGCGGAGACTTGTCCATCGAAGCCGAATTGGCCACCCGACTCCAGGCTGCCCGCGAGGCTTATCGGAATTTGGGCGCCATCTTCATTGCTGACCTGCCGCAGGGTGAGTGCGAGGTTCTCAATGGCCACCATGCCTTGCGGGTCGATACTGCGGTCAGTGAACCCGATACGGCCATTCTCGATCGCGAGTTCATCGACACCCAGGCGCCAGTTTTCGGAGCCGGACCCGTTCGCCTCCGGCGCGCCGGCCTCGGGCGTATCCGCGGGCACCAGTTGGAGCAGGCTCAGCTGGCCGCTTTCGTCCAGCCAGGTCACAAATTGCGGATCGGACAGCCGGATACTCGAGAAATTCACCGTGTTCTCGGGATAGCGCAGCGTTCCGCCCGACAGCTGCAAAGACGGAAAAGCGACGAACTCGGTAGCGGGTTCCAGCCCGGTCATCGCAAAATCCGAAAGATCCACGTCGAGCCCGTCAAGTTCGGCAGCCAGGCTGCCGTCCTCCAGTTCGCTCACGCGATATTGGGTTTGCAGGGACAGCGTGGCCTGCATCGCCTTTAGTGGCAGCACCGCTTTCAGGTATGCAATGGTCTGATCGAGATCTGAGCCTTCGACAACGAAGGTGCCCTCGGTCTTCAACGGGGCCAGCTCTATGCTGCCGTTCCAACTGACCGTTGCCCCACCGGGTAAACTGACGTTCACGGCCTGCTGGCCGGAGCGGTCGGGCAGGGTGTTCAGCGCCTGCACGGAAACGTCGATGGGACCGAATTCCAGGTCCACGGGATCGACCGGCACATCGTCGTGGAAGCGGATGAGGCCTTCCTTGAACGCCAAATCCTGGACCAGCAGTCGCGGCAGCCCGCCGGAATCATCCGTGCGCTCCTCATCTGGAGCGGCCCGGGCGGCCTGGTCCGCCAGCAGCCGGGTCAGGCGGCTGTCGCCGACGGCGTATCGCTCGAGCAGCAGGTCAAATCCTTCGAGGCTGATTTCCCGGAACGTCCAGGCCCAGCGAAACAGGCCGGAAAGCTGCATATTGACGAAAAACCGGTCGAATCGGGCGTGCGTCACGCCGTCAGGGTCGTTCAGGGCAAAGCCATTGATTTCAAGGCTGAGCACATACGGGTTGAAGCGCACCCGCTCGACGGTCGCTTCCCGCCCGAGATCATCCCGCGCCGTAGCGACGATCAGCGACTTGACCAGCAGCGGCACCAGGAAAAACCCAGCCAGTGTGTAGAGCGCGAGCAGGACCACCGCCCAGAACCGCTTGCGGTGGGGATCAAGCCATCTGCGCGCACCACTCACAGATGCGGTTGCAGCGTTTGGTTCGTCTTTGTTGGGTGACTGGGTCACGAGTCTGCTCTCCGGTTTTCCTGGCTGTTTTAGATTATCAGACTTGGCGATTGGCTATAATAGGATGGTACGGTGGCTTTTGCCTGTGTTCCCCATTCGGAAATTCACCGGGTTTTGATTTTCATGAGTGTAGTCCGCTTCCTTTTCATCTCGACGGCAGCCAGCATGCTGGTGGCCTGCGCGTCCATGGTTGCGTCGGCCGGCAGTGGCCTGGCAGGAAACCTGAACAAGGCCATCCTGAACCAGGACGATCCGCCGCTGGTGCGTGACGGCGCCCCCGCTTACCTGCTCATGCTGGACAGTTTCGTCGAGGGCGCCCCCGAAAATGAAGCGGTCCTCAGCGCCGCGGCCGAACTCTATTCCGCTTACGGTGCGGTGTTTGTGGACGATCCGGCGCGCGCGCGCAAGCTGACCACCCGGGGCAGGGCGTACGGGCGTCGCGCGCTCTGCGCCGCCGAAGAGGCAGCCTGCGGCATCTGGGATCTTCCCTACGACGAGTTCAGACAGAACCTGCAACAGGTTGGCGCGAAGCAAGTGCCGGCGCTGTACACATTTGGTCTGAGTTGGCTGGCCTGGATCCAGGCGCACAGCGACGATTTTTCCGCTTTGGCGAAGTTGCCGCAGGTGCAGGCGGTGCTGCGCCGCGTCCAGGTGCTGGACAGCCACTACGAGCAGGCCAATATCGAACATTTCCTTGGCGTGCTGAACACCATCCGACCTCCGGCTTTGGGCGGTGACTTCGAAGCCGGCCTGGCGCACTACCAAAAAGCGCTCGAAGTGTCCGCTGAACGCGACCTGAGCATCAAGGTCGATTTCGCCCGCTACTACGCGCGTACCTTGTATGATCGGGAACTGCACGACCGGCTACTGGAGGAAGTGCTTGCCGCCGATCCGGAGCAACCCGGACTGACGCTCTTCAATACCCTGGCTCAGGACGATGCAAAGGATCTGCTGGGCAGCGCCGACGACTACTTCTGACGGGATTTACCTATGACAAAAAGCACACACCGGTTTGTGGTGGCTGTTCTCGCGGGGGTCCTTTGGGCCGGGCCGGTTTGGGCCCAGACACTGAAAATCGCCACGATTGCACCCGAAGGGGCCAGTTGGATGAACGACATGCGAGCCGGGGCGAAGGCCATCGAAGAGCACACGAATGGCCGCGTGAAGTTCAAATTCTACGGAGGCGGCGTTCAAGGCAACGACAAGCAGGTGCAGCGCAAGATGCGCACCGGCCAGTTGCACGGGGGCGCCTTCACGTCCGGTGGGCTCAACATGTTCCAGGACGAGGCCGATCTGTTCGCCTTGCCCATGATGTTCAACTCCATCGATGAGGCCCGCTACGTACGCGGGCACCTGGAAGCCGAGCTGCGCCAGCGGCTGGAAGAGGCCGGGTACGTCAATTTTGGCTTCGCAGCCGCCGGTTTCGCCTACATGATGTCGAACGTGCCCCTGAGCACCCTGACGGACCTCGACGGACAGAAAGTATGGATTCCCGAAGGCGATCCGGTGGGGTTCGCCGCGTTGCGCGCTCTCGGAGTGGCGCCGGTCGTGATGCCGGTCACCGATGTGATGACCGGCCTGCAGACCGACCTGCTGGATAGCGTCACCGTTCCGCCGGTTGGAGCGGTGGTGTTTCAATGGCATACGCGCCTGAAGTACATCACGGACGTTCCGGTGGCCTACGTCTATGCAGCGCTGCTGATCGACCGTAAGGCCTTTGCGCGCATCAGCCCCGAAGACCAGCAGGTGGTTCGCGAGGTGATGGAGGGCATCTATCGGAAGTTCGATCAGAACGGCGTGCGGGACAACGACCAGGCACTCCGGGCGTTGCTCGAAAGCGGTTTGCAGATGGTCGAGCCGGATGCCGCCGAGATGTCCCAGTGGCGCGAGATCGTCCGCCGTTCGCATCGGCAGCTGGCCCGCGAGGGTGTGTTCGACGCGACACTGCTGGAACGCATGGAGCGGCTGCTCGAAGACTATCGTGCGGGACGGGTTGTGACGTCGCCTTGAGCACGCAAACCACGATTTTCAGCCGGCTGGACGCGGCCGGACGCATGGCCGAGGATGCCGTGCTGGTGGTCATCCTGAGCGGCATGATTGTTCTTGCCACCGGCCAGATCGTGCTGCGCAACTTCTTTGACATCGGGTTTATCTGGAGTGACGAGGCGCTGCGGATGATGGTGTTGTGGCTTGCCGTGGCCGGCGCCGTGGCCGCCAGCCGCAACGACAAACACATTAACGTCGAGGTGCTCGACCGTTTTCTGCCGGGGCGGATCAAGACCCTCAAAGATATCCTGATTCACGGCTTCACCGCTGGAATCTGCGGCATCGTTGCCTGGCACAGTTTCCTGTTCGTGCGTATGTCGCACGAATTCGGCGACGTCCTGCTGGGCGGCATACCGGCCTGGTTGCTGCAGGCGATCCTGCCGGTCGGCTTCGGCCTGATCGCCTATCGCTACACCTTGTTCGCCGCACGCGATCTGTGGCGGCTTGCGCGGTCGAAGCGCGCGACATGATTGCCGCCGCCCCGCTGCTGGTTCTGCTGGCCCTGTTGGGCGCTCCGCTGTTCGCCGTCATCGCGGCCAGCGCCATGCTCGGCTTCCTGCAGGAGGACATCGACCTGCAGGCCATCGCGATCGAGTTCTATGGCATCGCCGAGATGCCGATTCTGCTGGCCATTCCACTATTTACCTTTGCCGGCTACCTGCTCAGCGAGAGCGGGGCGCCGCGGCGCCTGGTGCGATTGACCGGCGCCCTGCTGGGCTGGATGCCGGCCGGCCTGGCAATCGTCTCGCTGGCGACCTGCGCATTCTTCACGGCGTTTACCGGCGCCTCGGGCGTCACTATCATCGCCCTCGGGGCCTTGCTGTTCCCGGCCCTGCAGCAGGCTGGCTATCCGGAGAAGTTCAACCTCGGCCTGATTACCTCGGCCGGTAGCCTGGGTCTGCTGTTCGCACCGTCACTGCCGCTGATCCTGTACGGCATCGTAGCCGAGATTTCCGTTGAGGACCTGTTTCTCGCCGGCGTCTTGCCCGGTATCCTGATGCTGCTGATCCTGTCCGGCTACAGCGTGTGGAAGAATCGCGCCGTGCGCGTTCCTCTGGGTGACTTCTCATGGCGTGAAGTGCGTGGGGCCGTGCGCGAGGCGGCCTGGGAAATTCCTCTGCCGATCGTGGTGCTGGGCGGAATTTACAGCGGCTATTTCGCGATTTCGGAAGCCGCGGCGGTGACAGCGCTTTACGTGCTGGTTGTCGATGTCGTGATCCTGCGCGAGATCCCGCTGCGCAAATTGCCCGGCGTGATGCGCGATTCCATGGTGTTGGTCGGTGGCATCCTGGTGATCCTCGGCATGTCGCTGGCCTCGACCAATTACATGATCGACGCCGGCGTGCCGCAGAAGTTGTTGGCCTGGGTCAGCGTTTTCGTCAGCAGCCCGTTGACCTTCATGCTGCTGTTGCTCGTCTTTCTGCTGGTGCTGGGCGCCATCCT
>Ga0316188_10000317_pt1 | contig 19843 bp, 31 predicted proteins | sample Phiworburrow1_MG_FD_204933 | JGI IMG/M metagenome (GOLD analysis project Ga0316188, IMG submission 204933) | Coastal sediment microbial communities from Maine, United States - Phippsburg worm burrow 1 | ecosystem: Environmental > Aquatic > Marine > Coastal > Sediment | place: USA: Maine... | reverse complement strand
CGATCGCGATGGAGGAAGGCTTACGCTTTGCTATCCGTGAAGGTGGCCGTACCGTTGGTGCCGGCGTGGTCGCTAAAATTATCGAATAATAGAGCCAGGTAACAGGCTGCTGTAATAAACTAGAGTAATAAATATGGCTAATCAACACATAAGAATTCGTTTAAAAGCTTTCGACCATCACCTGATTGATAAATCGGCAAGTGAAATCGTTGAAACAGCGAAACGTACCGGTGCCCATGTAAAAGGCCCTATTCCATTGCCAACGAAAAAAGAGCGTTTCACCATTCTGATTTCGCCGCATGTGAATAAAGATGCGCGAGATCAGTACGAGATTCGTACCCATAAACGCATGCTGGATATTATCGATCCAACAGACAAAACCGTCGATGCCTTGATGAAGCTTGATTTGTCTGCCGGTGTTGATGTGCAAATTAAATTGAATTAGTACTACCACTTAGAAAAAAAACTGTTTATAATAGCCGGCTTTGCTGCCTGGCTAATAATGAAACGGATTAGCTCTACTGCAACCTCCGTTTTGTTATTAAAAGTTACGGCGCAAGGTACCAATTTATCGTAAGTCCCGAGCTGATGAATCAGCTGGTGGATACTGCGAAAACAGCAATCGAATAACTGGCTTTGCCCGAGTTCGATATAAAAAATTTAATTCATTAATCGTGATCGAGAGGTTTCGATTAGATAGCCAGTACTCGGGATTTTCCTGATGCCTGGTTTTTCAGTAAGCAGGATTCGACATGACAATTGGTGTTGTTGGTAAGAAAGCGGGCATGACACGCATATTCACTGAGGAAGGTACTTCTATTCCGGTCAGTGTTATTGAAGTTGCGTCTAACCGTATTTCCCAGATAAAGACAGAAGAAACAGATGGTTATCAGGCGGTACAGATTACTACCGGTTCCAGAAAAGCATCACGCGTGACCAAGCCTATGGCAGGTCATTTTGCAAAAGCAGGCGTTGAGGCTGGTCGTGGTTTGTGGGAGTTTCGCGTAAACGGTGACGAAGCTGCCGCGCTTGTTGTTGGTGGTGAAATATCGATTGCTATGTTCGAAGCGGGCCAGAAAGTCGATGTCACCGGCCGCACAATTGGTAAAGGTTTTCAGGGCGGTATCAAGCGTCATCACTTTACTATGCAGGATGCTACTCATGGTAACTCGGTTTCTCATCGTTCTAACGGTTCGATCGGTATGTGTCAGACACCAGGCCGTGTAATCAAGGGTAAGAAGATGTCTGGTCATATGGGTAATGATCGCCGTACGATTCAGTCGCTTGAGCTGGTAAGGGTTGATGCAGAGCGTGGTTTGTTGCTCGTTAAGGGCTCAATCCCTGGTGCAAAAGGCAGTGACGTGATTATAAAGCCTGCTGTAAAAGCTTAAAGCTTGAGCAACAAAAGCATAACTAATATTTAAGTTTGGTAAAAGTTTAGTAGAGATTATATAAATGGATCTGCAACTACATAATAGTAAAGAAACAATCACTGTATCAGATGCAGTGTTTGGTCTTGAATACAAAGAGAGCCTGATTCATCAATTGGTGACTGCTTATATGGCGGCTGGCCGTTCTGGAACAAAAGCTCAGAAGACCCGTTCAGAGGTCAGTGGCGGCGGTGCAAAACCTTGGCGCCAGAAAGGCACGGGCCGTGCTCGTGCAGGTACCAGCCGTAGTCCGTTATGGCGTAGCGGCGGTACTACTTTTGCTGCGTCACCACGTGATTATACGCAGAAGCTAAACAAGAAGATGTACAGAGTGGGCATACGTTCTATCCTGTCTGAATTAAACCGTCAGCAACGATTGCTGGTTGTTGAAGATATTACGGTAGATGCACCCAGGACCAAGCAGATGTCTGCAAAGTTGAGTGATCTCGGTGTCTGTAAAACGCTGATCATTACTGAGACTGGCGATGAAAAACTATACCTGTCTGCGCGTAATTTACCTTACGTTGAGATTACAGATGTTGCTGGCATGAATCCAGTTAATCTGATGCGCTATGACCACGTTGTCGCTACGGTCGGTGCGGTACGTGCTATTGAAGAGGCTTTATCATGAATCAGGAACGTATGTATCAGATTTTGTTGTCTCCGCATGTTTCAGAAAAAGGCACATTATTGGCCGATGAGCAAAATCAGCATGTCTTTAAAGTGTTGCCAGGTGCGACAAAAGCAGAAGTCAAAGAAGCTGTTGAGAATGTGTTTAAAGTAAAAGTAGAAAAAGTGCGCATCATGAATGTTAAGGGTAAAGCCAAACGTTTTGGTGGTCGCGTGGGTAAACGTTCAGATCTGCGTAAAGCATACGTTACCTTAATCTCTGATAATGATATTGATTTCGCTGCTGCGAATTAATTTATAAGAACCGGGTTGTAGCTTAGTCATGGCAATTGTAAAAACTAAACCAACATCACCTGGACGCCGTTTCGTCGTCAAGGTTGTTAATAATGAATTACATAAAGGTGCGCCTGAGCGTTCGCTGACTGAAAGTAAAAACAGGAATGGCGGGCGTAATAACGCGGGTCGTATCAGTGTTCGTCACCAGGGTGGCGGTCACAAACAACGTTATCGTCTAATTGACTTTAAGCGTGATAAAGATGACATACCAGCGCGTGTTGAACGTATCGAATATGATCCAAACCGCACGGCGAATATTGCATTGCTGGTTTATAAGGATGGCGTGAAAAGTTACATTATTTCGCCGAAAGGAATAAAAGCAGGTGATGAGCTGCTGTCTGGTTCTAGTGCGCCGATTCGTGTTGGTAACGCTATGCCGATTGCCAATATTCCGGTGGGCTCACAGATTCATTGTATAGAAATGAAGCCGGGCAAAGGTGCGCAGATTGCACGTAGTGCTGGTACTGCGGCGCAGTTACTCGCTCGTGATGGAATGTATGCTACTTTACGCCTGCGTTCAGGTGAGATGCGTAAGATTCATACCGACTGCCGCGCAACTATTGGCGAAGTTGGAAATTCAGAGCATTCACTGCGTTCGTTAGGTAAAGCTGGTGCTACTCGCTGGCGCGGTGTTCGTCCGACAGTGCGTGGCGTGGTGATGAATCCAGTCGATCATCCACATGGTGGTGGTGAGGGGCGTACATCAGGTGGACGTCACCCTGTGTCACCATGGGGCGTGCCGACAAAAGGCTACAGAACGCGTAGCAACAAACGTACAGCGGGCATGATTTTACGCCGCCGTACCAAGTAGTTTTGTATAAATAGTCACAGAATATAGATTCGAGGAAAATTAAGTGCCACGTTCATTAAAAAAAGGTCCGTTTATCGATCATCACTTAATCGACAAAGTGAATAAAGCTGTTGAAACTAAGGATCGCAAACCAATTAAAACCTGGTCACGTCGTTCAACAATTTTTCCTGAAATGGTCGGATTGACCATTGCGGTACATAACGGCAAACAGCATGTACCCGTGTTAGTTAATGAAAATATGGTAGGCCATAAATTGGGAGAGTTTGCTTTAACTCGCAATTTCAAAGGCCATGCTGCAAACAAAAAAGCTAAGTAGCTTTAGATTAAACAAGGGTAATCATTGTGGAAGTTATTGCAAAACATAGATACGCTCGGATTTCTGCTCAGAAAGTTCGTTTGATCGCAGATCAGATTCGTGGTTTGCCAGTTGATGCAGCATTGAATGCATTGAATTTTGGTGTGACAAAATCATCAGACTTAATGAAAAAAGTGCTTGAGTCAGCGATTGCAAATGCTGAGCATAATGAAGGTGCTGACATTGATGAGCTCCGTGTCTCAAAAGTATATGTAGACGAGGGTCCAACAATGAAACGTATTCGGCCGCGTGCCAAAGGTCGTGCTAACAGAATTTTAAAACGTACAAGCCATATCACGGTTTGCGTTTCTGACAGTTAAATACTGACTGTTAATCGGATAGTAAAAGAGAGATAGCGATGGGTCAAAAAGTACATCCAGTAGGTATACGTCTAGGTATTTCGGCTGATTGGAATGCAAAATGGTATGCGTCAACAAAAGACTTTCCAAACCTTTTGAATGCAGACATAAAGGTGCGTGAATACTTACGTAAAAAACTGGCAAGTGCAAATGTCAGCCGTATACAGATCGAGCGCCCTACAGGCTCAGCGAATGTCACTATACACACAGCGCGTCCAGGTGTGGTCATTGGTAAAAAAGGTGCTGATATCGAAGTGCTGCGTAAAGAGATCGCTGGCATTATCGGATTGCATATAAACAGCGTGAAGGTAAACATCGAAGAAATTCGTAAACCTGAGCTAGATGCAAAGCTCGTAGCTGAAAGCATCGCTCAACAGCTTGAGCGTCGCGTGATGTTTAGACGGGCGATGAAACGCGCTATACAGAATACTATGCGCATGGGTGCGCAAGGCATAAAGATCAAGATCGGTGGTCGTTTGAATGGCGCCGAAATCGCACGTAGCGAACAGTATCACGAAGGTCGTGTACCGTTGCATACTTTACGAGCAGATATCGATTACGGTACTCATGAGGCTTTAACGACCTACGGAATATTGGGTATAAAAGTATGGATTTATAAAGGTGAAATATTTGATCTTTATAAAGATTTAGAATCAAAAGACGCAGCTAATGCAGGCGCTGGTATCGGTACTAAATAACCGCCTACGTCATAATTAGAGGATATAAACGTGTTACAACCTAAGCGTACTAAATTTCGCAAAATGTTTAAAGGCAAGAACCGTGGTCTTGCTCAGTCTGGCAATAAGGTCAGCTTTGGCGAGTTCGGTTTGAAAGCAACCGAACGTGGTCGTGTGTCTGCTCGTCAAATCGAGGCTGCTCGTCGCGCCATGACTCGAAAAGTAAAGCGTGGTGGAAAGATCTGGATTCGTGTATTTCCTGATGTGCCAATCTCAAGCAAACCGTTAGAGGTTCGTATGGGTAAAGGTAAAGGTAATGTGGATTACTGGGTAGCTAAAGTGCAACCAGGTAGTGTTTTATATGAGATGGAAGGTGTGTCAGAAGAACTGGCTCGTGAAGCATTCCGTCTGGCAGCAACAAAGCTGCCTATTAAGACAACATTTGTAACTCGTGCGGTGATGTAATAATGGCTTCTGCTCAAGAATATAGAAAAATGTCTGAAAAAGACCTAACGGCTGAATTGATTACTTTACGTCGTGAGCAATTTAATCTGCGTATGCAGATGGGCTCTGGTAATTCACCAAAAATCCATCGTTTTAGTATTGTCCGTCATGACATTGCACGTATAAAAACGGTGTTGTCTGAAATGAGTCGTGCAAAACAGAAGGGTAATGCGTAATGACTAACACAGAAGTACAGGCAGCAGCAAAAAGAACACTGCAAGGTGTTGTGACAAGTAGTGCAGGTGATAAATCTGCAACGATTATGATTGAACGTCGTATTAAGCATCCTCTTTATGGAAAAATTATTACACGCTCTACAAAGTTACATGTTCATGATGAAGCGAATGAATGTAGCAAAGGCGACACAATTCTAATTGAGGAATGTCGTCCAATGTCCAAGACCAAGTCCTGGAAATTAGTGAAAATTGTTGAAAAAGCTTCTGAGCTATAACGGTTAGGTACAGGTAAGGTAAATACGCCATGATACAAATGCAAACAATTTTGAACTCTGCTGATAATAGTGGTGCACGCAGCATGATGTGTATCAAAGTATTGGGTGGTTCTCATCGCCGTTATGCGTCAGTAGGTGACGTTATCAAGGTAAGCATCAGAGATGCGATACCACGCGGTAAGGTCAAGAAAGGTGATGTCTATAACGCAGTTGTTGTGCGTACCAGAAAAGGTGTGCGTCGTGCTGATGGTTCATCTATCCGCTTTGACAGTAATGCTGCCGTTATTCTGAATAACAACCTGCAACCTATTGGAACACGCATTTTTGGACCTGTAACACGTGAACTGCGTAACGAAAAGTTCATGAAAATTGTCTCTCTTGCGCCAGAAGTACTGTAGCCAGTTGAATAGATCAGGTAGAAGATAATGAAACGTATTAAAAAAGGTGACCAGGTCATCGTCATTACAGGCAAAGATAAGGGTCGTCAGGGAACAGTGTTAAAAGTTACTGACACCAGTGTTCTCGTGGAAGCTGTGAATTTAGCTAAAAAGCACACTAAACCGAATCCGATGGCTGGTGTTGATGGTGGTATCGTAGATAAGGCAATGCCGTTGAATATTTCAAACGTGATGCTGTTTAATCCGATGACCAATAAGGGCGATCGAGTAGGTTTTAAAATTTTGGAAGACGGCCGTAAGGTTCGTTGTTTCAAGTCTAATGGCGAAGTCGTAGACGTTTAAGGTAAATAGTGATGTCAAGATTACAAGAGCATTATCGCAATACTATCGTTAAGAATTTGATGGCAACTGGTGCGTTTAAAAACGTAATGGATGTGCCTCGTATTACAAAAATCACGCTGAACATGGGTCTGGGTGAAGCAATTGGCGATAAAAAAGTTTTAGAAAACGCTATGGCTGACATGGAAAAGATAACTGGTCAGAAACCGGTTACTACATTGGCTCGTAAATCAGTAGCGTCATTTAAAGTGCGCGATGGTTATCCAATCGGCTGTAAAGTGACGTTACGTCGTGAAAAAATGTATGAATTCCTGGATCGCCTGATAAGCATTTCAGTACCACGTATACGTGATTTTCGTGGCTTAAATCCTAAATCCTTCGATGGTCGTGGAAATTACAACATGGGCGTTAAGGAGCAGATTATTTTTCCTGAAATCGAATATGAAAAGATCGACAAAATACGTGGTATGGATATTTGTATTACAACAACTGCAAAAGATAACGATAGCGGTCTGGCATTGTTAAAAGAATTTAATTTCCCCTTCAAGGGCGAAAGCAAGCAAGGTAGTAAATAAGATATGGCCAAGAAATCAATGATTGCCCGCGAGCATAAGCGTGCTCTTCTGGTAGGAAAGTATGCGGAAAAACGAGCAAAATTTAAAGCGGTGTTGATAGATCAGGATGCAAGTTTTGATGAAAAGATGGAGGCACAGCGCCAGTTACAGACTCTGCCTAGAGATTCTAGTCGTGCACGTGGTCGTAATCGTTGCCGCATAACTGGTCGCCCACATGGTGTGTATCGTAAATTTGGGTTATGCAGAATAAAGTTACGTGAAGCCGCCATGCGTGGTGATATTCCTGGTCTTGTTAAGGCGAGTTGGTAGAGGTAATTCATTATGATGACAGATCCTATTGCAGATATGTTAACGCGCGTTCGTAATGCGCAGTCAGCATCGAAACATGACGTTACGATGCCCGCGTCTAAGTTAAAACTTGCGATTGCAAAAGTACTGCAAGATGAAGGTTACATCGGTGATTTTTCAACTGATGGTGCAGCGAAGCCTAGTTTAACCATTACCTTGAAGTATTATGACGGTCGTCCAGTTATAGATGATATAAAACGAGTAAGTCGTCCCGGTCTTCGTATATACAAAAATAAAGATGAATTACCAAGAATTTTAAATGGTCTAGGTATTGCGATCGTTTCTACCTCAGCGGGTGTGATGACAGATCGTGAAGCACGCGCTACGGGTCGTGGCGGTGAAATTATCTGTACTGTTTCTTAATTAACAGATTTATATAGAGTAAAACAATGTCTCGTATTGCAAAAAAACCTGTCGAACTGAAATCTGGTGTTGAGATAAACATTAGTGGTCAGTCCATTACAGCAAAGGGTAAAGAAGGCGCCTTGTCTATGGATTTACATGCGGCAGTAAGTATAAAACAGGAAGATGGCATGCTTTCATTTGTACCTAATGATGACTCTAGAGACAGTATGGCTATGACTGGCACTATGCGTTCACTGGTCGATAATATGGTGAAGGGTGTTAGCGAAGGATTTAGTAAAAAATTACAACTCGTCGGTGTTGGTTACAGGGCATCGGTGCAGGGTAATGTACTGGACCTGTCATTAGGTTTCTCTCACCCGATTAAGTATGCGATACCTGCTGGCATTTCTATTGAGACTCCAACTCAGACTGAAATAAATGTGAAAGGCGCTGATAAACAAAAAGTTGGTCAGGTTTGTGCAGAGATCAGAGGGTACCGTCCACCAGAACCTTATAAAGGTAAAGGTGTAAGATATTCTGACGAGCGTGTTCTTCGTAAAGAAGCTAAGAAAAAATAACAGTTAGGTTATTATCATGATATCTAAAAAAGTAAACAGAATTCGTCGTGCAAAGAAAACACGCGCGAAGATTAGCGAACTGGGTGCATATCGATTAAGCATACATCGTACACCGCGTCACATATATGCACAGGTTATTAGTCCAGATGGCAGTAAAGTGATCGCTGCAGCATCAACTTTACAAAAAGACATCGCAAGCGATGCAAAGTACACAGGTAATGCTGAAGCTGCTTCGCTAGTGGGTAAAGCAATTGCTGAAAAATCAAAATCTGCAGGTATTACGGCTGTAGCGTTTGATCGTTCAGGTTTCCGTTATCACGGTCGTGTTAAAGCTTTGGCTGATGCAGCACGTGAAGCTGGTTTGGAGTTTTAGGCTCTGAGTCTCGAATATAGCGGTTTTTTTAAAGATTAATCATAAAAGATTAAACATAGGGTTTAAGCATGGCACAAGCAGAAGTTTCAGCAAATAAAGATGATTTGATTGAAAAATTAGTTGCTGTTAATCGTGTGGCTAAAGTAGTCAAAGGTGGTCGCCAGTTTGGCTTTACTGCACTCACAGTTGTGGGTGACGGCAATGGTACGATCGGTTTTGGTTACGGTAAGGCGAAAGAAGTACCGCTGGCTATACAAAAAGCAATGGATAAAGCGCGTAAAAATATGAAAGCTATACCTCTGAAAGGTGGCACTCTGCAACACCCCGTCACCGGGATTCATGGCGCAGCTAATGTCTACATGCAGCCTGCCTCAGATGGTACAGGTATTATTGCTGGTGGTGCGATGCGTGCTGTATTCGAAGCGGTTGGAGTTAAGAATGTACTGGCTAAGATCAATGGTACACGTAATCCGATTAACGTCGTACGTGCAACTATCAATGGCCTTACATCTATGTCATCACCAGAATATATTGCTGCAAAACGTGGCAAAAAAATCGAAGAAATATTAGGTTAACTGGAAACAGTTAACAGATCCAGGTAAACAGAACATGGCTAGCAAAGAATTAAAAGTTACGCTCACAAAGAGCACGATAGGCCGCTTGAAAACACATAAAGCCTGTGCCCGTGGTTTAGGTTTGTTGCGTACACACCACAGTGTTACTGTTCAGGATACTCCTGAGAATCGTGGCATGATTAATAAAATTTATTACATGGTCAATGTTGAGGAGGCGAAGTGATGTCTACAAGCGGAATGCACTTAAATACACTTCAACCTGCGCCAGGTAGTAAAAAGAACGCTAAACGCGTCGGTCGTGGTATTGGTTCTGGTTTAGGCAAAACTTGTGGTCGTGGCCATAAAGGTCAGAAATCTCGTTCAGGCGGATTTCATAAGGTTGGTTTTGAAGGCGGTCAAATGCCTTTACAGCGACGTCTGCCTAAAGTTGGTTTTAATTCACGTATTTCCAGGTTAAGCGCCGAAGTACGACTGGATGAGCTGGTAAAAATCGAAGCAGATGTCATCGATTTGGCGGTTCTGATTAAAGCGAATGTTGTTCCAGCTTTCACTATCAAGGCAAAAGTTATTGCCTCTGGTGAAATATCGAAAGCAGTTCAGCTTAAAGGCATAAAAGTTACACCCGGCGCACGTGCTGCAATAGAAGCTGCCGGCGGCAATATCGAGGATGTTGCATAAAGGGCGATTGTCCAGCGACAGTACTTAATTTATGGCAGGTAATAATCTTTCGGAGTTAAAACAGCGAATCCTTTTTGTTCTGGGCGCGTTGATTGTTTTTCGTATAGGTACTTTTATTCCTGTACCCGGTATTGATCCTACCGTGCTATCAACATTATTTGATCAGCAAAAAGGCAGTATTCTGGGCGTATTCAATATGTTCTCAGGTGGTGCTTTGGGGCGTATGTCACTGTTTGCATTAGGTATCATGCCATATATTTCGGCATCTATTATTATGCAGCTGCTCGCAGTAACAGTGCCGTCACTGGAACAACTTAAGAAAGAGGGTGAACCAGGACGTCGTAAAATCGCGATGTACACACGCTACTTTACCCTGGTACTGGCAAGCTTTCAGTCAGTGGGTATTTCGGTTGCATTGCAGGGACAGTCGGTTGGCGCAACTTCGCTGGTAATGCATCCAGGGATAAGTTTCATTTTTACATCTGCAGTTACCCTGGTAACAGGAACAATGTTTTTAATGTGGCTGGGTGAGCAGGTCACAGAACGAGGCATTGGTAATGGTATATCGATATTGATTTTCTCTGGTATCGTTGCCGGTCTGCCGAAAGCTGTGGGTGGTACGCTTGAGCTGGTCAGGACAGGCGAGTTGCATACTTTAGCAACGATATTATTGTTTGTTATTGCGATTGCCGTTACAGCATTCGTTGTCTTCATAGAGAGAGGGCAACGGCGTATTACCGTTAATTATGCAAAAAAACAGCAAGGACGTCGTTTGTATCAGGCGCAAAGCAGTCATTTGCCGCTGAAGCTGAATATGGCGGGTGTAATTCCACCAATATTTGCTTCCAGTATTATTCTGTTTCCCGCAACAATGGCGAGCTGGACTGGGCAGACTGAAGGTATGGAATGGTTGTCAGATATCGCAAGTAAGATATCTCCCGGACAGCCGATCTATATAATTTTATTTGCCATTGCGATTATATTTTTCTGCTTCTTCTATACCGCATTGCAGTTCAATGCACGAGATACGGCAGATAACCTGAAGCGCGGTGGTGCGTTTGTTCCTGGGATACGACCAGGTGAGCAAACAGCGAAGTATATTGACAAGGTGATGACACGTTTAACATTCGTCGGTGCGTTATACATTACATCGGTGTGTCTGTTACCTGAATTTTTGATTTTGTACTGGAATGTTCCATTTTATTTCGGCGGTACTTCCTTATTGATTATCGTTGTTGTGGTGATGGATTTTATGGCGCAGATACAGTCTCATCTGATGTCACACCAGTATGAAGGCATCATGAAAAAAGCTCATCTTGACGGCTACAAGCGTTAAGCGGGCATTGTAGTAAATAGAAACGATTAAAGAATCGGATTAAAGCAGCAGGGTTAAGAAAATGAAAGTACGTGCATCAGTTAAGAAAATGTGCCGCAACTGTAAAATCGTGAAACGTAGTGGTGTGGTACGTGTAATTTGTACTGACCCTCGCCACAAACAACGCCAGGGCTGATTCATAAACTGATCAGTTTTCTAGTTGATTTGAACCCATATTATTAGTAAAATTGCGCGCTTTGTCGCGATTAGACGGAAACCAAAATGGCTCGTATTGCAGGTATAAACATTCCAACACATAAGCACACGGTAATTGGCTTAAGACACATTTACGGTATAGGCCAAACCCGTGCGCAACAAATCTGTGCCGCAGCTGGTATTGCTGAAGACATGAAAATTGGCACACTCACAGAAGAGCAGCTGGAAACTCTACGTACCGAAGTAGGTAAGTATTCAGTTGAAGGCGATTTACGTCGTGAAGTTTCGATGAGTATTAAACGCTTGATGGACCTGGGTTGTTACCGAGGTATCCGACACCGTCGTGGTTTACCGCTCCGTGGTCAACGTACAAAGACAAATGCGCGTACACGTAAAGGTCCTCGTCGACCCATTACGCGATAGTTTTAACAAGATAACGACGGCAATAACGTTGCTAGATAATTTAATATAGAGTATTCACATGGCGAAGCCTGAAGTAAAGAAAAAAGTAAAACGTACCGTGGTAGATGGTGTTGCGCATGTATATGCAACATTCAATAACACCATTATTACCATTACCGACCGTCAGGGTAACACTCTGGCGTGGGCCACATCTGGTGGTTCAGGTTTTCGAGGTTCTCGTAAGAGTACACCGTTCGCAGCGCAGGTTGCAGCTGAACGAGCAGGCACACGTGCGAAAGATTATGGTATGAAATCAGTAGAAGTCCTGGTTCGTGGTCCAGGCCCTGGACGTGAATCAGCTATTCGTTCATTGAATAATATTGGTTTTAAAATCACCAATATTTCTGATGTAACACCTATTCCTCATAATGGTTGCCGTCCTCCGAAAAGACGTCGCGTATAGATATATCTGAGAAAATTATATGGCTAAATATATTGGACCAAAATGCAAACTCAGTCGCCGTGAAGGTGTCGATTTAGAGCTTAAATCTTCATTACGACCACTGGATAGTAAATGTAAACTGGATCAGGTTCCAGGACAACATGGTGCTCGTCGTACACGCCTGTCAGATTACGCGTTGCAGTTACGTGAAAAACAAAAAGTACGTCGTATCTATGGGATTTTGGAAAGACAATTCCGTAACTACTACAAAGAAGCCGCTCGTATTAAAGGTTCAACTGGTGAAATCCTGTTACAACTTCTAGAACGTCGTCTTGATAACGTCGTATACCGTGCTGGATTTGGCGCAACTCGTGCAGAAGCCAGACAAATAGTTAATCATAAATCGGTCATGGTGAATAACAAGGTTGTAAACATTCCTTCTTACCAGGTGAATGCAAACGATGTGATTTCGATCCGTGATAAATCTAAAAAACAGACACGTATTGCTGATTCAATGAATCTGGCAAAACAGAGTGGCATAGTTGACTGGATTTCAGTTGACGAATCAAAACTCGAAGCAGTGTATAAAAATGTCCCTGAGCGTGCTGATCTGTCAGCAGATATCAACGAGCAGTTAATCGTCGAACTTTATTCTAAGTAGTGGAGCACATAACATATGTCAGCGACAGATGAACTTCTTACACCGCGTACAATAAACGTACAGTCATTCGGTGATACGCATGCCAAAGTTGCATTGGAACCACTAGAACGAGGTTTCGGTCACACTCTGGGCAATGCTTTACGCAGAATTTTATTATCTTCAATCGAAGGTAGTGCGATTATCGAAGCACAGATTGAAGGAGTGGTACATGAATACAGCACTATCGAAGGTGTACAGGAAGACGTTCTCGAAATCCTGTTGAACCTGAAAGGTGTTGCTTTAATCATGCATACCAATGAAGAGCAAATCATTACAATAAGTAAATCTGGTAAAGGTGTGGTAACAGCTGGTGATATTGAAACTGGTCATAATGTTGAAATTATGAATCCTGATCATCTCATCGCTAACGTTAATAGTGATGGCAAGTTAAATATCACTATGAAAGTTGCAAAAGGCCGTGGTTACCAACCTGCAAATGCCCGTACTATTGATGCTGAGTCAGCAACTATTGGTACTTTACAGCTGGACGCTTCATTCAGTCCTATCAGACGTGTTTCTTACAATGTTGAAAATGCACGTGTGGCACAGAGTACAAATCTGGATAAATTAATCATTGATCTACAGACCAATGGTACTGTTGATCCAGAAGAAGCGATTCGCACTGCGGCAACTATCTTACAGGCACAGCTCTCATCATTTGTTAATTTACAAAGCATGGAAGATGTTGTTGCTGTAGACGAAGAAGCTGATATCGATCCAATTCTTTTACGCCCTGTTGATGAATTGGAATTAACAGTACGCTCTGCTAACTGTCTGAAAGCAGAGAATATTTATTATATCGGTGACTTAATTCAACGCACTGAAGTTGAATTATTGAGAACGCCAAATCTTGGTAAAAAGTCGTTAACTGAGATCAAAGACGTGCTGGCTTCGCATGGCCTGTCTCTGGGTATTCAGCTGGATAACTGGCCACCTGCTTCAATTCGTGAAAAAGAAGAAGCGCTTTAAATATACAATACAACCATAATTGAACTGGTTAAATATAAAGGTTATACATCATGCGTCATCGTAAATCAGGCCGCCAACTTAATCGTAACAGTAGTCATCGTAAGGCGATGTTTAGTAATATGACTAATTCACTGTTAGATCATGAAATCATTAAAACAACGTTGCCTAAAGCGAAAGAGTTACGTCGTGTTGCTGAACCATTAATAACTTTAGCTAAAGAAGACTCGGTTGCTAACCGTCGTTCTGCGTTTGCTAGCCTGCGTGATAAAAAGATGGTCGGTAAATTATTCAGTGAACTGGCTCCTCGTTATAAAGATCGTCCTGGCGGTTATACACGTATCCTGAAATGTGGGTTCCGTTCTGGTGATGCAGCCCCTATGGCTTATATCGAACTGGTCGATCGTCCTGCTGATGCTATTGAAGCTACAGAGTAACCCAGAGCAGTACTAATGAAAAAAAACCAGCTAAAAGCTGGTTTTTTTTTCGTGCAGACTTTATCGTTCAGGGTAGTTATTTTAATAACCTGTTTGAATGCAGGATATTTTCGCAAGTAATCGCTGCATAAAAAGGAGCTGTTTAGCTGTCCTATGTGTAATATTTAACAGAAATTACGTGTTATCTGATCAGCTTATTAGCGGTACCCGTTCCGTTTATAAAACTGTTTAACACATTGAGAGTCCCTTTCAGGCTGGTCTTTATCATTTTTGAATAAAAATATATCGCCGAAATCTCTCGCTCAACATTCGACTAACAATTACTACTAGCTTGCTAATTTTTAGCCAGTTTTCAGCTGTTGTGGGTTTAGCATGCGACGTAAGTATTTTCCGGTATATGAACCAGCCATTTCGGCGACTTCTTCCGGCGTACCAACAGCAATAACCTCACCACCCTTGTAACCACCCTCCGGACCCAGATCGATGATCCAGTCAGCCATTTTTATGATATCGAGATTGTGTTCAATGACGATAATTGTGTTGCCATGGTCACGCAGGCGGAGCAGAACATCGAGTAATTGCTGGACATCATAAAAATGTAAACCTGTGGTTGGCTCATCGAGGATGTATGCGGTTTTACCGGTATCTCGTTTAGAAAGTTCTTTTGATAATTTTATGCGCTGTGCCTCTCCACCTGAGAGGGTAGTGGCGCGTTGCCCCAGGGTAATATAACCAAGGCCGACATCGATCAGGGTCTGTAATTTTCGTTTGATGACCGGGATGGCGTCAAAGAAAACCAGTGCATCTTCGATGGTCATCTCCAGAATCTGATGGATGTTTTTACCCTTATATTTTATTTCCAGTGTCTCACGATTGTAGCGCTGTGTTCTGCAGACGTCACAGTCCACGTAGACATCCGGCAGAAAGTGCATCTCTACTTTGATCACACCATCGCCCTGACAGGCCTCGCAGCGTCCGCCTTTGACATTGAAGCTGAAACGTCCGGGTTTGTATCCTCGGGAGCGTGCTTCCTGCGTTGCTGCAAATAATTCGCGTATCGGGGTAAACAGTCCGGTATAGGTCGCCGGATTCGATCGCGGTGTTCGTCCGATGGGTGACTGATCGATATCTACTACTTTATCGAAGTGTCTGATGCCTTCAAACGATTTGTGAGGCGCAGCGGCGATCGAATTATTGTTGATGGCTTTGGCTAAAATCGGGTACAGCGTGTCATTGATGAGCGTAGATTTTCCTGAGCCTGAAACACCGGTGACGCAGGTTAATAATCCGATGGGGATTTCAATATCGACATTTTTCAGATTATTGCCACTGGCGCCTTTTATGCTGAAGGTATCACCGCTATGGCGGGTCCGTGATTTCGGGACTTCAATTCTTTTAGCGCCGGACAGGTACTGTCCGGTAAGCGACTGCTTGTTATCCATGATCTCCTGAGGCGTACCAGAAGCGATAACCCTGCCACCATGAACTCCAGCGCCAGGGCCGATGTCGATCACGTGATCTGCGCTTAGAATCGCATCTTCATCATGTTCGACGACGATGACTGTATTACCGATATCGCGCAGGTGATTCAGCGTTTTGATCAGGCGGTCGTTGTCGCGCTGGTGTAAACCGATAGACGGCTCATCGAGGATATACATTACGCCCACCAGGCCTGCGCCTATCTGACTGGCAAGACGGATACGCTGTGCTTCGCCGCCGGAGAGGGTGTCAGAGTTACGGTCAAGCGTCAGGTAATCCAGTCCGACATTGACCAGAAAATTTAATCGGGATGAAATCTCACGGTTAATCTTTTTCGCGATTTCGCCACGATGGCCAGCCAGTTGCAGTGTGTCAAAAAATTCAAACGCCTGCTGTATCGGCATAGCGGTTAGCTCGGCCAGCGTTTTGTCCTGAACAAAGACATGGCGTGCCGCTTCGTTCAGGCGAGTGCCATGACACTCCGGGCAGGGCTGAATGGAAAGAAACTTTGCCAGCTCTTCACGCACCAGTGTCGATTCGGATTCTCGATAACGCCGGTCCATGGTGTGTAATACACCTTCAAAACGATGTGTACGCAGTTTGCCCTTACGGCCTCCATGCCCCGGGTAATTAAACTCGATCTGCTCGGTACCACTGCCGTACAGCAATATCTTTTTGATGTTATCGGGCAGGTCCTGGAAAGGGATATCGGTGTCGAAATCGTAATGTTTTGCCAGTGACTGAATGATGCCGAAGTAATAAGCGTTGCGACGATCCCAGCCTCTGATAGCACCAGCAGACAGACTCAGGTGCTGATTGATCACCCGTTCCGGATCAAAAAAATGACTGTTGCCGATGCCTTCACATTCCGGGCAGGCGCCGGCAGGATTATTGAAAGAGAACAGTCTTGGTTCAAGTTCCTGCAGATTGTAACCGCAAAGCGGGCAGGCAAATTTAGAGGAGAAAATCATCTCAGCTTTATTGTCTTTAATATCGGTTTCATCGATCCAGGCCACAGAGGCGATATCATTCGCCAGCAGCAACGCCGTTTCAAACGACTCCGCGAGACGTGTCTTGATGTCATCTCTGACTTTGAAACGATCGACGACAAGCTCGATGGTATGTTTCTTTTTCGCATCGAGCTCAGGCACTGCATCCAGCTCGTAGACCACACCGTCAACACGGACTCGGATAAATCCCTGCTGCTTAAACTCGCTGAACATATTCAGATGTTCACCCTTGCGGTCGCGTATCACAGGTGCCAGCAGCATCAGTTTGCTGCCTTCGGGCAGGCTCAGCACATGGTCGACCATCTGGCTGATCGTCTGTGCCTGCAATTCTGTATCATGCTGCGGGCAGCGCGGGGTGCCAGCGCGGGCAAATAACAGGCGCAGGTAATCGTAGATCTCGGTGATGGTGCCAACGGTCGAGCGCGGATTGTGTGACGTGGTCTTCTGCTCGATGGAGATCGCCGGTGACAGACCTTCGATGGTGTCGACATCGGGCTTTTCCATCATCGACAGGAATTGCCGAGCATAAGTCGATAAAGACTGCACGTAACGACGCTGGCCTTCGGCGAAAATAGTATCGAACGCCAGCGATGACTTGCCCGAGCCAGAGAGACCGGTGATCACGATCAGCTTGTCACGGGGAATGTCTAGATCGATGTTTTTGAGATTGTGGGTGCGCGCACCACGAATTTGAATGGTATCCATAACAACATACAGCGTAATTTTTTGGCAATCTGTTAGAATGCCGTCTTTTACCTTTCGCGGCAAGTGCGCCGACCATATATTTTTCAAATGTCTTCAGCAACCATTAATCAACAGCTATCGAAAGGGCTCGCCGCACAGGAGCGCCGTGCCGGTATCTCGCTGGCGGTGATCTATGCCTTCCGCATGCTGGGGCTGTTCATGATCCTGCCGGTGTTTGCACTTTACGCCGAGCACCTGCCGGGTGCGACCCCGTTCCTGATGGGGCTGGCATTAGGCGTTTACGGCCTGACCCAGGCGGTATTGCAGATTCCCTTCGGTATGTGGTCAGACCGTATCGGTCGCAAACCGGTGATATTGATCGGCCTGCTGATCTTTGCTGCCGGTTCGTTGGTCGCCGGCAGCGCGCACAGTATCGAGGGCATCATCGTCGGCCGGGCAATCCAGGGCAGCGGGGCGATTGCTGCTGCCTTGATGGCACTGGCAGCAGACCTGTCCCGCGAAGAGCACCGTACCAAGATGATGGCATTGATCGGCGTCAGTATCGGCATTTCGTTTGCTTTATCGATGGTTCTTGGTCCGTTGATAAATCAGTGGATCGGTATCAGTGGTATCTTCTTTAGTACCGCGCTGTTGGCGCTGGTGGGCATAGCCATGCTGTACCTTTTTGTACCGGATCCTGTAGCCAGTCATTTTCACCGTGATGCTGAAGTGGAGACCCGGTCATTATTGTCGGTGCTGAAGAATACCCAGCTGCTGCGACTTGACCTGGGCATCCTGATGCTACATTTTGTGCTGATGTGTGTCTTCCTGGTCCTGCCACTGGTGTTGCGTAATGACCTGGGGATAGCATCCAATAAACACTGGCAGATATATCTGCCAGTTTTTGCATCATCTTTGGTCATCATGGTACCGTTTATTATCATCGCCGAACGCAAGCAGGCGTTGAAACCGGTGTTCATCGGTGCCATCTTCAGCCTGATGCTGGCGACCATAATCTTTCTCAGCAGTCATTCTCTCTGGGGCACCGTAGGTGGATTGATTATCTTCTTTGCCGGATTCAATCTGCTGGAAGCGTCATTGCCTTCGTTGATCACGAAAACAGCGCGTGCGACGCAGAAAGGTACCGCCATGGGAGTCTATTCGAGCAGCCAGTTCTTCGGTGCTTTTCTGGGTGGCGCCATCGGTGGCAGCGCGCATCAGCTCTGGGGTATCGATGGCGTTTATTACACGGTTATTGCCGTTCTGCTGTTCTGGCTGGTGCTGGCCATCACCATGAAAAAACCAACCTATTTAAGTACTTATCTGCTCAGGCTGAAAACAGCAGGAGAGCGGCATGCCAGTGTTGAGCAATTACTTGCCGTACCCGGTGTTGCCGAAGCAGCTATCATTGACAGTGAAGACAGCTGTGCACCAGTGGCATATTTAAAAGTTGAAAAGCGTATCCTTGATGAAGAAAAATTGTTATCGTTAGGCATTACAGAATAATTGAGTTTGGGTGGAGAAAGCATGGCACAACGTGGCGTAAACAAAGTAATTTTACTCGGCAACCTGGGCAAAGACCCGGAGATTAAATACATGCCGAATGGTAATGCAGTGGCAAATATCACGCTGGCAACCTCAGAAACATGGAATGACAAAAGCAGCGGTGAAAAACAGGAAAAAACCGAATGGCACCGCGTCGTATTCTTCGGCAAGCTGGCTGAAATTGTGGGCCAGTATCTAAAGAAAGGCTCAAAAATATATGTAGAAGGCAAGCTGCAGACCCGTAAGTGGCAGGGGCAGGACGGTCAGGATAAATACACCACCGAAGTCGTTGTCGACATCGGTGGAACCATGCAGATGCTCGATGGCCGTGGTGAAGGCGCAGGTTTTGCGCCGGCGCAATCTGCACCTGCGCAAAGAAATCAGCAGCCTGCACCAGCGATGGTGGATGATGGTTTTGATGATGATATTCCCTTCTGATTCTTAAAATTTGAAATATTAAGTGTAAAAAAAGGCTCTGTTAATGGGCCTTTTTTTATCTGAGCTTCTGTATGACTATTTTCAGTGTTCGCCAAATGCAGAAAAGATAAACATATAGAAATGTTATAAAAACAAGGAGATATTAATATGCGTAAGAGAATCATTACTCCAGTTCAGCAAGAAGCCACACCATATGAGCTGGAGTGGCTGAATGTGGAAGAGCTCATAGAGGTAGAAATTACCTCGGAGGACGCCGCTCACCCAATCGAGTCTGCATTATTACCCGGTCAGACCACGGGCTGGCGTGCGGCAGGCCCAGGGGAGCAGAAAATTCGACTTCTCTTTAACCGTCCGCAACAGCTTAGACGTATCTGGCTAAACTTCGTAGAGCCACATACTGAGCGTACGCAAGAGTTCGTCCTGCGTTGGTCACCTGATGGCGGGCAG
>Ga0316188_10000315_pt1 | contig 19849 bp, 16 predicted proteins | sample Phiworburrow1_MG_FD_204933 | JGI IMG/M metagenome (GOLD analysis project Ga0316188, IMG submission 204933) | Coastal sediment microbial communities from Maine, United States - Phippsburg worm burrow 1 | ecosystem: Environmental > Aquatic > Marine > Coastal > Sediment | place: USA: Maine... | reverse complement strand
CAACATCCTCTGCTGTTGAGAGGTCGACAACATGGCAGTTACCGCGTCTGCTCTGCTGGCGCATCGATTGCTCGACATGCTGTTTTGATTGCTCACTATCAACGATGATGAACAGTGGCGAGTTGTTTTTTGCTGCCTGGGATGTAGCAATGCTAAGTGTTTTTTCACAAGACGGGCTCTGAGCATCATAAACCAGCGCAATTTCATGCTTCAGCTGGTGCTGCTGTTTTCTGCCATTGCTTGAATAGACTGCAGGAATAAACACCATACTTAATTCCTGTGTACGATTTTTGATGACCTGCGTTTTCTGGCCGCGGACAGAACTGAAACTTAATGACACGCTGCGGGTAACTGCGATTGCTTCAACCTGCTTTTTGATGCTTTCGGCATCTGCGTGTAACTTCTGCATCATCGAAGTCGAATCAATGTGGCTTATCGCTGCAGTATACAATGATATTTCACGGGTGAAAGGTAATCCCACGGCATTGATAAGATTGTTATCTTCGATGTACAGTGCCTGGATGCCAGTCTGTGACCTGATCGCAAGTTCGATAACAGTCTCTATAGAGAGCGGGTTGTAACCCGCAGCATCGAAAACGATAAGGATATTTTTAAGGTTTTGGCTCATTTTTTCGGGTAAAGTCATGTTCGTGCGTTTTATGTTCAGCGCCATAACTTTTACGTAGTTTGTTCAGTTTTTCTATTCGTTTCTGCACCAGGTAATTGACTGTGCCTTCAGGGTAGTTATTTTTTTTATCCTTGATACCTGCTTCCTTACCAGTGAGCAGTGCCATCATCTGGTCGATGTTCTGTACCGAATAAAGTGCAAACCTGTTTTGCTTAACAGCCTCACGGACATCTTCACGCAACATGAGATGTTTTACGTTTGACTGTGGGATGATAACGGCCTGATCACCGGTCAATGTTCTTGCATTACAGATATCAAAAAAACCTTCTATCTTTTCATTGACGCCACCAATGGTCTGTATTTCGCCATACTGGTTGACCGAACCGGTCACAGAAAAATTTTGTTTGATGGGTATATCAGCTAGCGCCGATAGCAGGGCGCAGAGTTCGGCTGCAGAAGCACTGTCACCTTCGACGAAGCCATAGGACTGCTCAAAGACCAGGCTGGCAGACAAAGACATCGGCTGATCTTTTGCATAACGGTTAGCGAGATAAGATGAAAGGATCATCACACCTTTTGAATGAATCGAACCGCCGAGCTCAACTTCGCGCTCGATATCAATCACCTTGCCCTGTCCCAGTCTTGCCGTGGCGGTAATCCTGGAGGGGCGGCCAAAAGTATAATCACCCAGCTGTATCACGCTGAGCGCATTGATCTGCGCGACTTTTTCACCACTGGTATCAAGCAGGTAGTTGCCCCTGATCACCTGCTCATGGACACGTTCGCGGATTTGATCGAGGCGATATCGCCTGGTATCGATTGCTTTCTGTATATCGTCTTCGCTGATTTCCTGTCGATTAGCCTGTTTTGCCCAGTAATCACCTTCCCTTAGTAAGTCCAGCAGATTACCGATGTGTAATGATAACTTTTCACTGTCTTCTACAAGCCTCGAACAATGTTCGATGATGCGCTGTACTGCATTTTTATTGAACGGCGTAAGTTTGTTTTCTTTCTGTAAGCTTGCGATCAGCCGTGCATAGAGTTCACTGTTCTCATCAGTGCGCTCGATATCCTCGGCAAAGTCGGCTGCCACCTTGAATAGCAGAACGAATTCAGGATCGTATTGTTTCAGCAGGTAATAAAGCAGGCGGCTTCCGGTGAGCACAACTTTCACACTAATAGGTACAGGTTCTGGCTGTAATGAGGTGGTGCTGGCAAGGCTGAGCATCTTCTCCAGCGACTCGATACGCACTTCATGTGCATGCAAAGCACGTTTCAGGCCTTCCCATGAAAACGGCGACATCAGTACCTTGCGCGCATCGAGTACCAGGTAACCGCCGTTGGCGCGGTGCAGGGCACCGGCTTTTATCAGGGTGAAATCGGTTAACAGCGTTCCGTACTGGGCAACATGCTCAATCCGCCCGATCAGGTTAAGATAACTTGGATTATCTTCATAGATAACCGGGGCACCTTTGGTCTCGCTGTTATCTACCAGTACATTGACCTGGTATTTTGAAAATGCTGACAGGATTATCTGATTATTATTGCCTGACTCTTTTTCTGCGCCGTATTTTCGGAACTCGTTTACGTTGACGATGATGTCCTTTTTAACCGAATCGATGAAGTTTATAATCTCGGGCAGCGCAACGTATTTTATGGTCAGTTCGGCAATATACTGGTTGACCACGATTTCGGATATCTCTAGGTTTAGCGCCTTAATCTTTTCTCGATTTTCCTTGTACCATACAGGTATCTTGTGGATCGTCTGTATGAGTTCATTCTCGATCTCATCGACAACCTTTTTTATTTCATCCTGTTCTTTGCTATCCAGCTTGTCGAATTCGTCGGGTGAGAGTACCCTGCCGTTTTTCATCGGCCCCAGGGTATAACCACCGGGAGTGCGCAGGATAGCAATATTTTTTTTATCGGCGATTTCGGTCAGCTCTTTGAATGCCGCCATCTCCTTCTGCTTATATTCTTCCTGTATCGCCAGCGCCCGCGTCCGGTATTCATCGCTTTCAAATGCAGCGGGGATGGCGACCAGCAGGTCGTCGAGCAGCTGTAGCATATCAAGCTGTAGACGATGCCCGTAACCTGAGGGGAGCTTTAAAATTAAAGGATTGTGATGTTCCGTGAAATTATTGATGTAACACCAGTCCGCTGGTGTTTCGGCAGAGACCGATTCCCTGGCGAGTAATTTTTTTACCGTGGTGTTTTTTCCCAGGCCGGTCGAACCCAGCACGAAAAGGTTATAACCGTCATGTTTCATGCCTATGCCGAACTTGAGCGCATCCATGGCGCGCTTCTGTCCCAGATGTTCGTTATCGTCCTGAAGATCGGCGGTCGTCTGGAACGGTAACTGAGAAAGATCGCAGCTGTGATACAGGCTTTCTACAGCAAGCCTGAGGTTATCCTGTTCGTAATTTTCCGCCATAGAATTTTTACCACGCTATTTATCTGCAGCAATATTAAATAACAGTGATGATGAACGCCAATTAGATTAAAACTGAACGCAATCTACAACACAATTAACCACCGCGTCTGTTATTTTACCGCGACAGCATCGCTAACCCGTATTTGCTGTTTCCACCTTTGAATCAGATATTAACATCACTTTACCCTATTGCCACAATCCGCGGTATATCAGGCGTGTTCTTCATTGGATCATCAATCGTGTGCCTGAAAAAATTGAAAGACAATCATTCATAAATACATAACAGCAGACTGCGAATAATATAAATTTAAATAAATATGTAGAGAGCACATAGGTATTCAATATGACAAAAGACTATTCCGTGTTGACCATTGGGTGGTATAAATTTGATTGTTTAATATTCATTTTTCGTTAGCCCTGCTACAGCGGGCGTTGTAGCCAGCGGATCTTCCATGATTTGACGTGCGGTAGAAATTTGCCGTATTCGTATATCGCTAGACCGGCGAGGATCATGGTCGTGCCAGCCCAGACTTTGTGGCTGATGATCTCACCATTTAAAAAAGAGCCTAGTAATAATGCGGTCACTGGCGTTATCAGGGTGATGATCGCTACCCGTTCCGGACTCATTTTTTTCAGTAGGTAAAAATAGATCGGAAAGCCTATCGCTGATCCGATCAACGCCAGATACATAATAGCCAGACTGGATTTAAGCGGTATGGTTTCAGGCCATCCACCTGCAAGAACGCAGTTTAAAAAAAACAATGGCAGGGCAATGACGATGCTGCCAGCAGTTATAGCGATCGGATGAAAGTCCGGCTTCTGCTGTTTTAACAATACTGCCCCGAGTGATTGTGTGGCAGCACTGATAAGTGTTGCGGTCACACCTAGTATAGCGGTTGTCGAAATTGAAATACTTTCGATAAAGACAACACTTAAGCCGATGACTCCTAACGCCATGCCTACTAGCCGTGCACCTGAGAGGTGGGCGTCTTTTAATATCAGGCTGGCCATCACACTGGTGACTATTGGCGATAGTCCGAAAACCACCGATATCCATCCTGACGGAATATGTTGAGCTGCCCAATAGACGAAACTCATCGAGATGTAGAGGGTTAAGCCTGTAACCAGGTAGACGTTACGTGCTTTTTTATGCCAGGGGAACTCTATTTTCATCAGCCTTAGTACAACGCTCAAGGCGATCAATCCGATCAGCATCCGTGCTGCAACGCCAAACTGAAAACCGACATCATGGCCGCTCCATTGGATGGCCAGAGGTGTTGTGCTCCAGATCAGGATGACCGAGAGATAAGATATCGGGACTGACACTCTAGTTATAACCTCCTCTTGATTAACGATATTAACGTCTGAAAAAATCAGCCCTGCCTTTCCGCTTATGACTTTTGTTTGTCACCGCAATCCTGCAGGCAAAAAAAAGCCACTGGTTTATCAGTGGCTTTTTCTGAATAATTTATTTAGGGATCAGTACTATGAAAAACAGACAAAAAGCCAGCAGGTTCGTTTCCAGTGAAAGCGCACAGTCATAAGATTAATGGCGAGGCGGCAGGTCTGTTTAAACATGACCTGATAGTGATTTAATTTATGAAATCTGTCAAATGCTATTTTTCAATGAACAAGTGCAATTATCTGACAGGCATACAAACGCTTTTAAACACATTGGTGAAAAATTGTAAATGACACCGACATGATTCGGAATATCTAACAGTATGTTCTAATGTAATTATATTAACATGTTGTTTTTACTGGCCTGGGAGATTGGCATCAAGATTGCTTTGTGCAGTACTTTGTTACTCGTATAATTAATGCAGCTAGAATTCATGAAGAAATTAACCAGCCTGCTGCGACTTGCCGCTCTGTAATTCACTCAGTTATTGATGGCGAATACGCTCATATCCCCAGCTTTTTTGAACCTGAGCTGATCGGTGCCGGTGGCATACTGGATAATGAATTCAGGCCGGGAAATCTGCAACGCATCGATGATGATCTCGACCAGTACTGGACGCTTACAGGCAGTCAAGTAACGGTTAGTGTTGTAGCTAAATATGCCGATTTCACGCAAAACTTTGGTTTTATTGGTGCAGGTAATATTTTCACCTCGTTGCTAAATGTGCCTTACATAAATGCTTAGAGTAAAACTTTTACCGCGGTTGATTCAGGTTCATCATTTCGTTTTGGTCTCGACCCCAGTGGTTCTCCACTGTTTAGTTCTGCTCCGGCGGATAATGTTTATTGTGGTCGGCTTTTTTGTTCAGAGCCTTATGATCATATGGTCAGCTGGTTAATCACTGGCGGTGATCATGCGGGTGATTATGTTATCGCATGGGAAGATCTGCAGAAGTTAGGTGACCGTGACTATAATGACCTGGTCATCTGTGTTTTCGGTGTTTCGCCGGTGCCGGTACCTGCTGCGTTATGGTTATTTGGAGCCGGCTTGTTGAGCATGGTAACAGTCGTAAGACGCCGCAGCTAAGCTATCGAAAAAAATCAGGTTTAAAAGCCAGATTTAATATACTGTATATTTATGTAACCATCGTCATATAATGCAATGGCGATGGTTTTTTTATGGGAGATTGAATAATGGCAGTAATAAAAATAGCGGTATTCGCTATTTCTCTGGTTCTCGGTGTGACATTTTTTACTTTATTTAGAAATGGCGCAAATCTTTTCGAGCCACCGGGTTTTGCCGTGCGATTAAATACTTTTTTGACTACGCATACGGCGGCGACAAAGGATAACCATGAGTTTAAAGAACTGCGTACCCCGGTTTATACTGTCGATGCAGAAACTTTGTATGAACGTGTTATTTATGCTGCCACTGACTTAGGCTGGCAGGTCATCACTCACGACAGAGACAATCAGAACGTCAGTTTTCTTGTCCGTTCTCCGGTCTTTTTATTCGAAGATGATGTCTATGTTCAGGTGAGGCTGGTTGATTCCAGCCACTCATCAATGTATGTACAGTCGAGCTCGCGTAAAGCGGGTGCAGACTTAGCCGCAAATTCAGGTCATATACAGGCATTATTGAAAAAGATGACTAAATAAATATTGACAACATCCATCACCGCTCTAACAACTCTGCTTCCATCGATAAGTAAACCTGATAGGCATTGATACGATTGCCTTCTTCAAAGGCCGGCAGGCCTTTAAATTCTGACCAGTCGGTTTCAGCATAAACTTCGTCAAAAGGAATAAATTCTTCGACTCCTTTGCCCATCGTCTGTCGCAGGTAGGCAAGATAATGCCGTGTCAATGAAATGGTGTTGCCTGGATCAGTTGATGCCGGTCCATGGCCGGGAATAAGTGCAGACAATCCTTCAGTCTCCAGCTTAGTCAGGGTTTCCAGCCATTTCTTTGAATCAGCATTGCCGACATAAGGAATCCGCTCACGGAAGATGATGTCACCAGAAAATAAGACTTTATCGGGTTCTACCAGCAAAGTCATATCACCATCGGAATGCGCGTTACCCATAAAGTTGATGGTGAACGTCAAACCACCCATAGTGAATATCGTGGAACTGGATACGGTGGTATCGGGTAATACCAGGTGGGTATTTTCGTTTACCCAGGGATCCAGTGATAATTGGCGTTCTTCGAGACGGTTTTTAGCCGCTTCAGACTGAATGTACTTTTGTGCGCCATAGGGCCCGATAACCTCTGCCCCCAGCGCTTCGAATACCTGTAGCCCGTAGACATGATCGGCGTGATAATGACTGACGATGACTTTTTTTATCGGCTGATCGGTGATTTCGGCAATCTTATGTACCAGTTTGTCGGCAAGAGAAGGGGTGCCGAGTGCATCAAAAACGACGACACCATCACTGGTAACAATAAAACCCGCATTGGAGATAAAACCTTCATTTTCAGTTGCGATACCGGCGGCGCCTTCAACATAATAGACGTGATCTGAGACTTTTTTAACGTCCATCGCAACTGATGTCGGTGCGTATTTCACCACATCTTTTTTTGTCACAGTACCCGTTTCAGCAAAAAGCGTCTTACTGAAAAGCACCAGCATGGAAAGAAATAAAAATTTATTGCATGTAAGCATGATTTTCCTCATATTGCAGGCGAATAATCTCTGCATCACCCATAGGTACCATTTCGATAAAACCGTGGATATCTTCAGGTGAGAAACCCTGGCTCTCTGCGGCGATTTTACACATCTTGATGGTTATTGCTTCGCTTTGTACCAGGCTTTGTGCACGTTGCATTAACTCTTTATATTTAATGTAATTTTTAATGGCAAAAAAACTTAGCTCCTGACCGTGTAACACCAGGACAATCGATTGATCAAAGGGGTCGGCACCGGTGATGGTGCTCAGGTAACTGGCACGATCGAGCACACTTTCAACTTCTTTGACGGTGGTGACGTGCACATCATAAACCACCTTTTGTGGTTTATAGACAGTGGGCGTGAGCTTTGCTCCACCCCAGGGTCCATCCGCTAAGCTAACAGCAAATACCCGTGTGCTGGTGAAGAGACAGATGACGATAAATGCGTACAATAAAGATTTTGGCATTGGCTTATTCCGGGTTGAGTTTGCAGGTTTATAGAGAGTGCAGGCATCTATTAGACGATTTAACCACAAAGAATATTCGCAGGGAGCCAATAGTTGATAAAAAGCGTCGATAAAAACGGCAATAAAAAAGCAGCGTGAGTAACCAGCTCACGCTGCTTGGCTATCCTCCAGGAGAAAGAGGAGTAGCTGAGGCATAGTCATAGGAACTATGAAAACCTACGACAAAGAAATATTAATATAAGCCCATTATTTAAACTTGACGCACATCAATAAAACACACAAATTATAATGTTTTTACTCGTAATTGTTTCTCGATGAGACGTTCCTTCTCGGGCTTTTTTAAACTTTTGATCGTATGTTCACGTTTGCATGCCGCGGCACGTGAGGTGGAATGTTCCTGGTAGACAAGCTTTACCGGCTGCCGGCCACGGGTGTATCTGGCGCCATTTTTTACGATGCCATTGTGCTGCTTGAGGCGTTTATCCAGGTCGGTTGTCACGCCGGTATACAGGCTGTTATCAGCACAGCGCAGGATGTACACAAACCATGAACTGGTCTCCATGGTCTGTGATTTTCTGTCAGATGGCATCCAGTTTGCGCATTGATGAGGGTAATAATTTCATGTCCACCAGGGCGGTGATAAAAGCTTTTGCAAAACTGGCCTCATCTTCATAAACCAGTCTGTAATACTGGATCTTCATGGTCAGGGCGCTGCCAAAAACGATCGAAACAAAGGTCAGGATTGAGCCCAGTGCCATGGTGGACATGCCGGTGATGCCCTGTCCGATGGTGCAGCCTAAAGCGAGTACACCACCAAAACCCATCAGGATAGCACCGAAGAAATGATTCAGGAAATCCTTCAGATCAACAAACCATTCGATGCGAAATGATCTACTGATAAGCGACCATAAAAGAGACCCGATAATGACGCCGAACACAGACATCAGGCCAAAGGTTAACAGGGCAGAGTCGAAACCACCTTTGATATAACCAAAAGTCTGTCCTATCGGATTGATGAAAGTGAACGACTGCGGGCTCAGCGCGCGCCCCATTGCAGGTTTGCCTTCGTCACTTTCTGCCAGCATGTCCCATTCTGCATAATACCTGGAGAGTGAGTAATTGTTGTCATCGATAGTGACGCCGATGTTACTGCTGCTATACCATGCGGTAACGATGATCAGGCCGATAGCCAGGCCAGCTAAAATATTATCCTTGTTGTTACGGAAGTCGGCGGCTTTAAAAATATAGAACAGCATGCCGGCGGCGACCACCAGACCGGCGACGAGACGTATCGTCAGGCGATTATCACTGTTCAAAGCGTGATTGATCATGGCACCCAGATCCTGGTTGCTACTTAACGAGATGGCTAATGGATTTACCCAGTCATAGAACAGGATGCTATACAGCGTCTTATCGCTATCGGGAAAGGGTGATGTCATGTAATACGCGATGATGGCAATGATGACGAAGACCATGATGGATTTTATATTACCGCCACCGATGCGGATCAGGGTTTTGTTGCCGCAGCCGCTGGCATAGGTCATGCCGATACCGAACAGTAAACCACCGAGAATATTTTCGATATAGATGAGTGAGGAATCACGATAAGGAGGGAAAGAGTCAGTCACGTTGACCAGCCCCATATATTCCAGGATGCTCACGCCGATAGTCCCGACAGCAATCGCAAGTAACCAGGCTCTGAAGCGACCATAATCACCCATATTAACCATGTCGGATACAGCTCCCATGGTACAGAAATTTGTTTTGTTGACAATCATGCCGAGAACGACGGATATGACGAATGTGGACCATAAAAAGAATGAAAGACTTTCAGTGAATGATTCAAAGAGCATAATGTCACCTTGTGATTTATTGCATTAATGATAAGCGCGTAGCTGCCGCACAGGTTAATGCGATTATACTCAGGATCGAGATAAACGGAAGGAATCTGCCTGTAATCGGCGTATTACAGTGGTTTTTCAGTGCATGTCTGTTGAAGATTCTAATTCGCAGGTTTTTTTATCAGATATCATTTTTTAGAAGCATTTTACTCGATGTTGCCTCTATCGTCTGTACAGTGGTTTCAGGGCTGATTCATCTTCATCATGCTGCTGTCTATTTTTCAATCCCAGTTCTCTTTTAAAAGCCGCTAACAGATTCCTGCCGTTCCAGAGGGATTTTTCAGAACTGTACAATGATTGATTTAACAAACGTATCTCCTCGGCGAGAACTGAAGAAGAATATGCAGTAATATCCGACAGATTATTTATCGTTTTGTTTTTATAGGTTAGCTGAGCCCATTCTAATAAAGCCGATTTTGTATTGCTCGCGTCATTATTGGCAGCAAACTTTTTTACTTTGCCGGCGGCAGTTTTAGTTGATGATCTCGATGTGTCCGTTACAGGTTTGTGTTGGGTCTCATGCAATTTCGATTTTTTTAACAGCAACACAAGCGTATATAACCAGGCAACAGCAAAAAACAGGCTCAACCATCGCCAGTAGGGCTCTTCTTTCAGGGGAAGCGTGGGAGACTGAGGTGGACGTGTATCCATCGCTGCCTGTTTATTCAGTTCGGATCCATCCTCTGTGGTTAATTGAGTAATCGCAGGCATGCTGGGCTGGCTGCTGGATGAACTATCTGCCTGGCTGTCACCAATGGCAGTAATGCTGGTCAGTGGAATGGTTGCTACTTCCTGTTTATTGGTTTTTGTATTCCACCAGTGCACGCTCATCTCGGGGAGCGTGTAGGTGCCGGCACGAGTGGGTATCAGTGCAACCTTTATCTGTTTAACACCGGTAATACCATTTGTGCCTGGTCTATCTTCAACGACGGGTTTATCAGGGTATTGTTTTAAACCGTTAACCTCGGTGAAACTCAGGTCTGGAAGTTGTACCCCGGTTAAGCCTTCTGCAGCGATGGTAATAGTGCGGGTAACCGGTTCACCGGATTTTATCTGTTGTATATCGGCTGACCATTCTTCAGTTAACTGTAAATCGCCGGCAGGCAGCCAGTCCTGAAGGTTGACTGTAGCCGGAGCCGCTTTCACCTTGACCTCTACAGCCTGGCTGCGCAGGCGTTTTAACTGGCCGCTCATACGGAACTGATCAAATATAGTTCTTGGTTGAGTGGCGTTTACACGGCCTTCAAAGGTGACAGGGTTGATTTTTAACTGGCCGCTTTTCTGCGGGAAAATGGCATAACGGCGTTCAAAGACTTCATATTGAATACCATTTCGTGTGGTCTGATAACTGTCTTCGCCAAGGGAATGAACAATGGCATCGGGATCACTGGTTTCAGGTTCGCTCATTGATGCGCTGGCAATGCTGACGGTACGTAATAATCGAACAGTGTAAATAAATTGAGACTGTACCCAGCCCTGTTTTTTGTCGACCGAACTTTCTAAAAATATTTTTGCAGGAATGGTTGATTGCCCATCAGGTGAAACACTGTTGGGCGAAGTACTGTTACTGATCGTGATCTGGATTGCCGGACTAACGTCGCTGCCAAAGGTGATAGGGGGAATGGTGAACTTGCCGACATCTTTCGCTATCAATGCCAGATCCCAGCTCTTTTTCAGGCTGTAATTGCCATTGATATAACGCATGTTAGTGCTTTGACCGCTATTTAATATATCAAAGTGCTCGTATATCGGCGTGAAATCAGGCTCGCCGTCAACATTGCTATCAGCCTCGTAAATTAAATGGAACGAATCATCCAGTGCGACCGGATTGCGACTGGCGGTCACGGTAATATTGGCAGCGTGTGCCACCGTCGTTACCAGTATCGAAATTGTTAATATAATAATTAATAACAGTATGCGTGACAGAGGAAGAGTAACTGTTTTTTGAGTTGTGCTCAGCATTACCATGGCTCACTATCGTCGGTTTGATTTGGTATCTGTTTGTATTGGTATAAAAATTTTCGTCTCAACAGGCCACCGGGATCATCGGGGATTCTCTTTAGCCATTGCTCAGTGGCTTTTTCTTCTTCGGTGATAGAAGCCTCCACCGGATTGACTTCGATCTCCTGAGGCGTTTCTTCAGACTCCTTATTTTCGACCTCGGTTTTATCAATATCGCTGTTCTTTTCAGAATCATCCTGCTTGTCCTTCTGTTCTTTCTGTTGCTGCTCATACTGACGCTGTTCTTCCTGTTGCTGTTCTTTTTCGGCTTGAGCATCGCGCTGTTTCAGCTGCTGGTTTTCGGCGTCTTTGTGTTCATCCTGTTTTTGATCTTGATAATCTTCCGCAGAACTCTGTTGTTCATTCTGTTCAGTTTCATTATTATTTTCTGCTGGCTGCTGCGCATTGTCCTGCTGCTTTGAATCCTGCTGTTCGGATTTTTGCTGTTCTGGGTCCTGCTCTTGATCATTCTGCTGCTGATTATCTTTTTGCTCGGAATTATTTTGTTGCTGTTGCTGTTTTTTTAACGCCTGCTCAACCTGTTCACGATTATATTTTGCATCCGCGTTGTTTTTATCAAGCTCTAATGCCTTGTCATAGGCTTTGATCGCCTCTTCATATTGGCCAAGCTGGGCTAAAGCATTGCCCCTGTTGTAAAAACCATCGCTATGTGCAGTGTTCTCCAGAGTTTTAGCGGCAGCCTGATAATCACCTTTTCGATAGTAGGCGCTTGCTTTCCAGTCAGGCTGGATAAATTCACTGGCTGCTTTTTCGTTATCACCGGCATCAAATGCCTGCATCGCTTTCTGATCAGGTCTTGACCATAAATGTTCGGGATCAAGAAGAGGGCGGTCTGAATTGACCGTCTCTGCATAGGCGGGCTGTGGCAAGGGTAAAACGAATAGCAGGATAATAGCGAGCCAGCCTTTTCTCGCCCACAGCGCTGCAAGAAACAATAACGGTAGCAGCAGCCAGTAACCTTCTTCCTGCCAGACATCAGCATTCAGCTTTTCCTCGTCGATGTTCTTGTTAACTTTTGATGATTCAAATAAACCTGTCAGTTTATTAATATCTTTGTCACCTGGCCGTAGTCCAGTGTACAGACCGCCACCGCTCAATGCATATCGCTGCAACCTTGCTGAATACAGTTTGGGTACAACGATGGCGCCATTATTATCCTGTAAAAAGCCGCCATCGACTGGAACAGGCGCACCATCTTCTGTGCCTATACCGAAGATTGATAAACGATACCCCTGTGAAAATATTTTCTTGATTGCCGCTTCGTCTCGTTCATGGATATCATCGGTGATGACCAGGATATTACCGTTGATAATGCCAGCTTGAGTAAATAAGGAAAAGCTTTGTGCCAGGGCCGCGGATAAATTGCTGCCCTGTGCCGGCATCATGTCTGTTTCGAGAGACGGTACCAGATTAGCAATAGTGGCATTATCATCAGTCAGTGGTGTCACTACAAAGGCATCAGCAGCATAAACGATAAGGGCTGTCTGCCCGGTCTTTCTTGATTTTAATATATCGAGCAGCTCGAGTTTGGCGCGAGATAATCGGGAAGGTTTTATGTCTGTGGCATTCATCGATTGTGATAGATCCAGCAGCACAACCAGGGATGACTGTTCCCGGTAAACCGGTTGTGGTAATTTTTTATAAACTGGTCCGGCAAGTGCCGTGATGCAAAGGCTGGCTGCGATGAAGGCTAATAACAGGGGATAGCGACGTCGTTTACCAGCGTTAGTGCTTAAAACAAACGGGAATAATTTCGGGTCGATTATGGCTCGCCAGTTTTTACTGTCGCCTTTCGTTTTGAACGAAAAGAATAAATATAAAAACAAGGGAATGAACGCGTAAAACCAGTCTGCGCGAATAAAATGCAGGTTGTTGAGTATGAGCAAAAACTCGTTCATCATTTCATTGATCATTGCGCTCATTAAACTTTTTTACTCTTAGCGTTAAATAATGAAGCAGCAGAAAACTGCGGCACATAAACAAAGAGCGCCAGTAAAGCAGCGAAGGTCAGGCTTGCCGCTAACGGGATATAAAATAATGTCTTAATCGGACGATAGCTCTTTACGTCCTTCTCTACAGGCTCTAGCTCATCGAGTAGTTCATATATGTTCTGTAGATCAGCGGTATTGTAGGCGCGAAAATATTGACCACCCGTGACAGCGGCAACTTTACGCAGGGTTTTTTCATCGAGTTCTCGCGTATCACGATTGCCGATACCGATGGTATGAATCTTTAAACCTTTGGCAGCAGCGAGCTCGGCGGCTTTAAGTGGGGTGATTTCTCCGCGATTGCTGACGCCGTCAGTGATCAAAATCAATACCCGGTCTTCACTGATGTTTTGTTTGGTGTTATTTGGGGTCCTATTCAGCTCAGCATCCAGCTGCTGTTTAGTGTGCCGTTGCTCTGTCAGGCGTTTGACCGCAAGACCTATCGCATCGCCTATGGCGGTGGCCTGGCCGGCAAGCCCGGTGACGGCTTCCTGTAACAGTATGGTCACGGTAGTACGGTCAAAGGTGAGCGGAACCTGTACATAAGCCTGGTCGCCGAACAATATCAAACCGATACGATCACCGACACGTTTTTCGATGAAGGCACTGGCTACAGCTTTGGTTGCGGTGATCCTGCTGACTGAACGAAGCTCATGTCGGATCGGAAGATCCATGCTTTTAGAGATGTCGATCGCCAGCATCAGATCACGGCCGCTGACAGGTAGTTCAACGGCGTCGCCCGTCCACTGTGGTCGCGCTACAGCGATGACCAGGCAGATCCAGGCAAGACTATAAAGTAGTAGCGGCCAGTGCGATTTGTGATTGACATAACTATCATTTTTACCGAGCTGAAAATCAGCTAGATCAGGAACGCGGAGCGCTGTATCGTTAACACGTTTTGCCCGTGGTAAAATCAGGCGCAAGAAAAAAGGTAGCGGTAAAACAGCAAACGCCCATGGCCAGAGAAAAGACATCATTTTGATAATGCCCGTCGTCTTTTATGGTGAGGGGCTAACAGCCATGATTCGCATAACTGCAATAATGCCTGCGCATCAAAATCGAGATTGGATTTTTCCGGTAAGTAAGGTGCGCTGAGAAGAGCTTTTCCTGTCTCGCTGTGAAACGTCGCCTCTTTCGTCGAGTGCCTGCCGGTTTCATCAAGATAGGCTAGCCAGCGCTCGCCGGTCAAACCTGCAATATCTGTTGCCGGGTAGAAAGTAATGCTGGCACGCCGTAAGAGTACGGATAAGGATTTCGCCAGTTGTGATTTATCGTTCGATTTCTGATACTGCTGTTTTATACTTTCAAGTTCTGTAACGATATCTCTTCTCAGTTGCCTGTTTCGGTATATTTTTCTCGATATAAAAATAACACAAAGGGCCAGAAAGACAGCAGAGATAAGTAGCCACCAGCCAGGGGCAAGTGGCCACCATGAAACCGGTTCTGGCAAGTGGATGTCTCTGAGATCCAGGGTTATGGTATTTGTGGTCGTCTCATTCATAACGGTGGGTATTCATATCTATCGGCATTAAATCCATACACGCTGCTGAGCAGGTCGAGATCTGGATCTGCTTTTTGAGTGGCTGCCCCTGGCTTTGATTCCGAGACCCTGCTTTAATTTGTCCAGTGCGTCATCGGCAGTGGATATCTCTATCAGGTGAATGCGGTTTTTACGGCAAAATTTTTCAAGATGATGTTCTGCATTCAAATACCGCTGGTGATATTCATCCCTGGTTTTCTTGCTCGAAGTCTGAATCTGGAGCTCTTTTATGCCATCTGTTAATTTGTATGACCCGGATGAAGGTAAGTCTGCCTCGATCGGGTCAGAAATTTTAATCAGGATAATATCGTTATTACGGGCGATATTAGCGATGTGTGAGAAAGCATTTTCATCCATCTCGCGAAAGTCACTGATCATGAAGATCAGACTGCCGGGATGTGTCACTTTTCTTAAACGTGAGACAGCCGATGCCATGTTACGATTGGGCGAGCTTCGTTCAGATGAGGTTGCTGAATTTTCGAAAGACCATGCCTCATGTTTTGTACAGTGACCGATAAAATCTAATACCGCCGTTTTTCCACGACGCGGTTTTAACTCGGTGTGCTCGTCAGCAGAAAATATCAAGCCGCCAACACGATCACTATTCGTTGCTGCGCTCCAGGCGATCAAGCTGGCTATTTCGGTTGCCATAACCGATTTGAATTTATTTTGTGTGGCGAACATCATGGAGTTATTAAGATCGAGCCAGAGCAGGACTGGTCTTTCACGTTCTTCGCAAAAGACTTTGGTGTGCGCGGTTCCGGTACGTGCTGTTACCCGCCAGTCCATGTTGCGGATATCATCACCCGCCTGATAGACACGGGATTCATCGAACTCCATGCCACGCCCCTTGAAGGAGGACAGGTAGGCGCCACCCTGTTTGGCATGGATTTTACCGCTATCCAGTGGCAGCTGATTAGCCTGTGAGCGTAGCTGGATGAGTGATGGTGAACTTATCCAGGTGATGCCTTCAGCATTTTTATCTGCATTGTTACGCATATTATTGATATCACAAAAGCGATCGGATTATTAAGGTACCGCAACCCTGTTGATCAGTTCCTGGATAAAAATATCGGGGGTGATGCCATCAGCTTCTGCTTCATAACTTAAAATCACACGATGTCGCAGGACATCAAACGCTATGGCCTGTATGTCATCCGGGCTGACGAAGTCTCGCTGATCTAACCAGGCATGTGCGCGTGAGCAACGGTCGAGAGCGATGGTCGCGCGCGGACTGGCACCGTATAGTAGCCAGCTCGACATATCATCACCGTAAACCCCCGGATCTCGCGTCGCCAGTACCAGTTGCAACAGGTATTCTTCGAGATTGTCTGCCATGTGGATATCAAGGATTTCATTGCGCGCGTTAAAGATACTCCGCTGGCTGATCCTGTCGACGATAACCGCGTTTTCTGAAATATTTTTAGCTTCGAGACGGGCTAGTTGCAAGATCTTTTTTTCTGCTGAAGCTTCTGGGTAATCGATACTGACGTGCATCAGAAAACGGTCAAGCTGTGCTTCAGGCAGAGGGTAGGTACCTTCCTGCTCGATCGGATTCTGCGTCGCCATCACCATAAATAATTCTGGCAGTGGGTAGGTGATCTTACCGACTGTGATCTGACGCTCGGCCATCGCTTCGAGTAGAGCAGACTGAACTTTAGCTGGTGCGCGGTTAATTTCGTCAGCCAGTACCAGGTTGTGGAATAAGGGGCCCTGTTGAAAAACAAAGGAACCGTCCTGCGGGCGATAGACCTCGGTGCCTGTCAGATCTGCCGGTAGCAGGTCGGGTGTAAACTGGATGCGATGGAAGTCGCTTTCTATGCCATCACTTAAAATCTTGATCGCTTTGGTCTTGGCAAGGCCAGGTGCGCCTTCTACCAGTAGGTGACCATCGGCTAATAAGGCTATGAGCAGGCGATCTACGAGTTTTTCCTGGCCAATGATATGATTTTGTACGTGTTTTTTTAGTTTTTGTATTGCTTCCTGACTCGACATAGTTGACTGCTTTGATTGTATGAATTTTAAGTATGAATTATTAGTTATCTATTGAGCGGGGTATTATATAAAAGTTCCACACACAATGTGGGGATAGTCGATTTAGGCATTATCAGGTAATATTAAATTTAGCGTTTGAATTTCAACATCAGGTGCCTCTTTCAGGATTTTGAGTAAAGAGAGGATAATCGGGAAGTCAGCGAGTCTGGATAAAATCCGGATAAATCTGACACTGCCCCCGCAACGGTGATTGGTGAGATTTGTTCAACCACTGCGATTTTTTTTCGTGGGAAGGGGATAAATCAGGTATCGATAAAGATACACATCATAAGTCCGGAGACCGGCCTGATGTATTCATATAATAGTCGCGGTGGGCGGCAATGGTATAGTGCATCCCGTTCCCTGTATCAGGCTGTCCTTTCCTTGTTGCCTCCATAATGTAATTATTGGAGGTTTTTTTGAGACACAGATTATCACTTAGTTTATTCATTTCAGTGGTCAGCTTGCCTTTGTCTGCATTTTCAACGACGCAGATACCCCCTGTAGTTGTGAGTGCAGCACGCACCGAGCAAAGCACTTTGACCACACCAGCCAGTATTACTGTTATAAGCCGAAAGCAAATTGATGACAGCGGCGCCACGCACATCGTTGATATTTTACGCGGGCAGGGTGGTGTACAGATAAATGATCTTTACGGTGATGGCAGCCGTGCCTCAGTAGACATGCGCGGTTTTGGTGATGCTGCGGGCTCAAATACATTAGTGTTGGTCGATGGGCGACGGCTCAACAACCCGGATATTGGTTCACCGGATTTAAACGCTATTGCGCTTGAAGATGTTGAGCGTATCGAAATCGTACAAGGTAGCGCCGGTGTTTTATTCGGTGATCAGGCAGTCGGTGGTGTGATCAATATCATTAGCCGCAAACCCGGTGCATTGCGACATTCTTTAAAACTTTCTGCCGGCAGTTACCATACAGTCGATTTCTATGGCATGACATCACAGGCACTGGACAATGGCATCAATTATCGTGTCTCACTTGATCTGCGTGAGTCTGACAACTATCGCGAGCATAACGAGGCGTCATATTTCAATGGCTTCGGCAAGCTGGGTTATGACTATAACAGCGGTTCGGTATTTGCCGAGTTGCAATATATTGATGATGAGCTGAATACTCCGGGCACTTTGTTTGCAGATGAGGTGGCAGCTGATCGAAAACAAGTGAATCCAAGTTTTGCAACTGATTTTTCCAATGCAGAAACTAGCGTCGGTCGAATAGGGCTGGTACAGGAAATTGGCAATTACTGGTCATTTGAGGGTGAAATGACCAGTAGAAATACTGATGGAGTGTTCAGGCTTGGTTTCTCAGGATCCCCGGCAACAACAGAGAATGCTACTCAAGAACGGAAAATTCAGGAATTTACCCCGCGATTTATTGGGCTTTTACCCTCATTAAATAACACCGTTCTGACATTGGGTGTCGATGTGGTAGCAAGTGATTATCGCCTGAGTTCGGTAATTGGTGACCAGGTTAATGACCAGTCTCAGCGCTCTTTATACGCACAGGCGGTGGTACCGGCAACACAATCATTTGATATTACGCTCGGTGTCCGTTACGCACTAGTTGAAAACGAATTGACGGATGGTTTTACGTTCGTTAACGAAAAAATTGAAGATGATGTCACTGTTGGTACTCTTGGTCTTTCTATGCGTGCGAATAATAGCTGGCGTGTACTGGCCAGACTAGATCAAAATTATCGTTTTGTTAAAGTTGATGAATACACTAATGCGCAACCGTTTCCGGCTGTGCCCAATACAATAATTTTGAAAACACAGGAAGGTTTATCCCTCGAGGCCGGGGTTGAATGGACACAAAACAGTAATTCGGCGAAATTGCTTGTCTATAAACTGGATCTGAAAAATGAGATTTCATATGATCCAGCCGTTTTTGCAAATACTAATCTGGATGAAACACAGCGAAAAGGAATTATTGCCAGTGGTCATTGGAAAAAGACGCCAGGTTTCGGTTTATCTGCAAGCTATACCTATACTGACGCTGAGGTGGAGAGTGGTCAGTTCTCAGGTAAACAGATCCCATTAGTTGCACAGCACTCAGCAGTCTTAAGTACAGACTATGCATTATCCGAATCCTGGCAAGTTTTTGCAGAATTATTCACTATTAGTGATCGAGTTTTTGCCGGAGACTTCGATAACGTGTTGAGCAAGTTGCCAGGTTACGGTGTGATGAATCTAAAAGCTGAATATAATGTAAGAAATTTTACTTTTGGCGGACGTATCAATAATATTTTCAACAAACAATATTCTGATGTTGGGCAATTAGGTTATGATCCAAATAATTTCTTTGCGCCAGCTGAAGCCTATTTCCCTTCGCCCGAAATCAACTTCTTGCTGACAGCAGCATGGCAATTCAGATAACCTAAGCAGATGAATTCAGTCACCGCACCGATCGCAACAAGCTTTTCACTGTCAGTTTTATTGCACGGTGCCGCTTTTGCTGCATTATTGCTGGTGTATGATCGGGCGACAACAACCGGGCAGGGTGTTGAGATCGAGTTAATACCTTCGACCATGATTTCATTTCAGCAGGAAACGGATGTGCCGCGTAAGCATGATACACAAATCGATAGTACTGAAAAGGTGACAGATACAATACAGAAGATTAAACGGAAACCGCATGTCACTTCGCAAGATGTACTTATTTCACATAACACAGCATTCAATGTTTCTGATCATGATCGAGCTGCTGAAGACCTTTCTGCTCAGCGGCAGCAGGGGCAATGGAA
>Ga0316188_10000314_pt1 | contig 19875 bp, 22 predicted proteins | sample Phiworburrow1_MG_FD_204933 | JGI IMG/M metagenome (GOLD analysis project Ga0316188, IMG submission 204933) | Coastal sediment microbial communities from Maine, United States - Phippsburg worm burrow 1 | ecosystem: Environmental > Aquatic > Marine > Coastal > Sediment | place: USA: Maine... | reverse complement strand
AGGCCGCGTCCAGCTCGCGCCAGTCGGCCTCGTCGAAGACCTTGCGGGCAGTCGGCAGGATCTCGTGCTCCTCGGTCGCCATGTGCGACAGGTAGCCGTCGATGTAGCGCTTGGCGGCGGCCTCGAAGTCGTTCCGGCGCGACGGCCCCATGACCTCGAACGCCAGCATCGCGTGCTCCAGCTCGCGGATCGCGGCTTCGCCGCGCGCGTGCTCGGCGTCCAGGCGGCCGATCACGGACGCCAGCTGCGGCGCCCGCGCCAGCAGCCGCGGGAACAGGAGCTGCGTCTCCTTCGGGTGGTGCAGGCGCTCGGGGAACTCGTCGATGTAGAACAGCATCGCGCGCAGCAGGTCGAAGTCCGGCAGCGCCCCGTGGCGCCGCGCGTGCGACAGCAGCATCGACATCGAGCGCAGCATCGCGGCCAGGGCCTGATGCTCCTCCTGGACGATCTGCAGGGTACGGGCTTGCATGGACATCTCCTCTTCAATCGGCCGGGCGCAGGGCCTGCATCCAGCGTGCGTCAAGTCTAGCCAGTCCGGTGCGCTCATTTAGACTCCGTGCAGGCTGGCCAACCCCCATTCAGGCACCGCATGGCGACAGAATCCGAACACGAAAGCTCCCTCATGGCCCATGCCATCCGGGCCCTGGCGATGGACGCCGTGCAGCAGGCCAAGTCGGGACACCCCGGCGCGCCGATGGGCATGGCCGAGATCGCCGTGGCGCTGTGGAGCCGCCACCTCAAGCACAACCCGGCCGACCCGCACTGGGCCGACCGCGACCGCTTCGTGCTGAGCAACGGCCATGGCTCGATGCTGATCTACGCCGTGCTGCACCTCAGCGGCTACCGGCTGCCGATGAAGGAACTCAGGCAGTTCCGCCAGCTGCACAGCATGACGCCAGGCCATCCCGAGGTCGACGTCACCCCGGGCGTGGAAACCACCACCGGCCCGCTGGGCCAGGGCATCAGCAACGCGGTGGGCATGGCGCTGGCCGAGAAGCTGCTGGCGCACGAGTTCAACCGCCCCGGGCATGCGGTGGTCGACCACCGCACCTACGCCTTCGTGGGCGACGGCTGTCTGATGGAGGGCATCAGCCACGAAGCCTGTGCGCTGGCCGGGGCCTGGAAGCTGAACAAGCTGGTCGCGCTGTACGACGACAACGGCATCAGCATCGACGGCGCGGTCCGGCCCTGGTACGTGGACGATGTGCGCAAGCGCTTCGAGGGCTATCAGTGGCAGGTCATCGGCCCCATCGACGGCCACGACGTGGCGGCGGTGGACGCGGCGCTGGCGCAGGCCCGTGGCTCGGCCACGCAGCCGACGCTGGTCGTCTGCCGCACCACCATCGGCAAGGGCGCGCCCAACCGCGGCGGCACCGCCAAGGCGCATGGCGAGGCGCTGGGCGACGAGGAGATCGCGCTCACGCGCCAGGCCATCGGCTGGCCCCACAAGCCCTTCGAGATCCCGCCCGAGGTCTACGCCCTGTGGGACGCCAAGGCCGGCGGCGCGGCCGAGCAGGCCAGCTGGACGCAGGCCTTCGACGCCTACCGCCAGGCCTACCCCGAGCTGGCGGCGGAGTTCGAGCGCCGCATGGCCGGCCAGCTGCCGCCGGGCTTCGCGCAGCTGGCGGTGGACACGGCCATCGCCGCCCACACCCAGGCCGACACCGTGGCCAGCCGCAAGGCGAGCCAGATCGCGCTGGAGGCCTTCACGGCCGCGATGCCCGAGTTGCTGGGCGGCTCGGCCGACCTGACCGGGTCGAACCTGACCAACACCGCGGCGACCCCGGCGCTGCGCTTCGACGACGCCGGCGAGCCCAACGGCGGACGCCACATCAACTACGGCGTGCGCGAGTTCGGCATGGCCGCGGTGATGAACGGCATCGCGTTGCACGGCGGCTTCATCCCCTACGGGGGCACGTTCCTGACCTTCAGCGACTACAGCCGCAACGCCATCCGCATGGCCGCGCTGATGAAGCGCCGCGTGATCCACGTCTTCACGCACGACAGCATCGGCCTGGGCGAGGACGGCCCCACGCACCAGAGCGTGGAGCACGCCGCCAGCCTGCGGCTGATCCCGAACCTGGACGTCTGGCGCCCGGCCGACACCGCCGAGACCGCCATCGCCTGGACGCTGGCGATCGCCAACATCTCGCGCCCGAGCGCGTTGCTGCTCAGCCGGCAGAACCTGCCCTACCTGCCCAAGGCCGGGCTGGACGAGATCAGCAAGGGCGCCTACGTGCTGGCCGAACCCAGCGAGGTCGGGCTGAAGACGAAGGCCCAGGCGGTGATCCTGGCCAGCGGTTCCGAGGTGCAGCTGGCGCTGCATGCGCAGGCGGCCCTGGCCCGGCGCGGCATCCCGGTGCGCGTGGTCTCGGTGCCCAGCACCACCGTGTTCGACCGCCAGGATGCCAAGTACAAGTCGAGCGTGCTGCCGCCCAGGCTGCCGCGCATCGCGGTCGAGGCCGGCGTCACCGACGGCTGGTGGAAGTACGGCTGCGCGGCCGTGGTCGGCATCGACCGCTTCGGGGAGAGCGCCCCGGCAGCGGCCTTGTTCGACCACTTCCACCTGACGGCGCAGAACGTGGCGGACACGGTGCGCCAGGTGCTGAAGAAGCGCTGACGCCATGACGGGGTTGCTGCGCCGGGCGCTGGCGCTGCTGGCTTCGACCGTCTGGACGACGGGGAAGCAAGCGGCCCCACCGGTGCTGCTGCTCGCCCCGTAGGCAGCGATTGCCTGCATGCAGCCCCCCGAAACCGAACGCGGGCTGCCTGCGTGGTCGGAAGACCTGATCAAGCGCAAGGATGGCGGCGTCGTCCGGGTCGAGCTGGTCTTTGCGGCGCCCGGCCGCGCACCGGAGGTGCGGGTGCTGTCGCAGGGCCGCTTCGACGAACTCGTGGCCGCGGTGCGCGACCACGTGGACAAGCTGCGTGTGCCTTGTTTGCCTGCGGGCGCGGAGCCGGCGCGCATCGTGCAGGCGTATGTCTTTCGTCCCGACGACGGACGCCCGAGTAGCCGAGGAAAGCGCGAGAGGAGGGGCGGCAGGGCAAGTTCCTGACCCTCCCGGAGTTCACCGACCCGGCCGACCCGCCTGCAAGCAGGTTCGTCGCCGGGCCGCCCGACCGTGACTTGCGCCGCGCGGTCAACGACTTCGTCGCCGGCTACCGGCTGCCTTGCCTGAAGGGCGGGCCGGCAGGATTCAGCGTGGTGTTCGACTCCAGGATCCAGGACGGCGACCGAACGGTGATCAAGGATCTGCCGCTGCTCGAATTCCTGAGGGCGGCCGACTCGATGCAGCGGCCTGCCAGCCTCGACCTGACGGCGATGGGCTGTCCCTAGGACGTCCGCGTGACGTACTTCCAGCCCTTCCAGCGGAACACGGTCGAGCAAGTGGGCGAGGCGCGGGCCGAACGGCGCGACTTCCTCGCCTGGCTGAGCAAGATCCCGCTGCGCCTGGCCTCGCGTGGGCAGCTCGATGTGCTGGGCGATCAGTTCACCGTCAGCGTGCCCTGCGCGAAGCTGAACCTGTAAGCCGGCGACCCATCGGCGTAGGCCCGCGACGCGCGGGCGGGCCGACCCGCCAGCCCACGGCCCGACTCAAGGGTGGCTGCCGGACCCGCGACGGTCGTCAGGTCACTTTGCGCCATGGTGGCGCGCAAGACGGGGCTCATTAGAATGACCTGAAGCTCCGACGCTGCGCCGGGGCGCAACGCATTGACGAAAGGGGTGAATCATGGCCATCAAGATCGGCATCAACGGCTTCGGCCGCATCGGGCGCATGGTGTTTCGCGCTGCCGTCGCCAACCACAAGGACATCCAGGTGGTCGGCATCAACGATCTGCTGGAGCCTGACTACCTGGCCTACATGCTCAAGTACGACAGCGTGCACGGCAACTTCAAGGGCGAGGTGTCGGTCGACAACGGCACCCTGATCGTCAACGGGCAGCGCATCCGCCTGACGGCCGAGCGCGACCCGGCGGCGCTGAAGTGGGGCGAAGTGGGTGCTGACATCGTGGTGGAGGCCACGGGCCTGTTCCTGACCAAGGAGACCTGCCAGAAGCACCTGGACGCCGGCGCCAAGAAGGTCATCATGAGCGCGCCCAGCAAGGACGACACGCCGATGTTCGTGTACGGCGTCAACCACAAGACCTACAAGGGCGAGGCGATCCTGTCCAACGCCAGCTGCACCACCAACTGCCTGGCGCCGGTGGCCAAGGTGCTGAACGACAGCTTCGGCATCAAGCGCGGGCTGATGACCACCGTGCACGCCGCCACCGCGACCCAGAAGACGGTCGACGGCCCCAGCAACAAGGACTGGCGCGGCGGTCGCGGCATCCTGGAGAACATCATCCCCAGCAGCACCGGCGCCGCCAAGGCCGTGGGCGTGGTGATCCCCGAGCTGAACAAGAAGCTCACCGGCATGGCCTTCCGCGTGCCGACGTCCGACGTGTCGGTGGTCGACCTCACGGTCGAGCTGAACAAGGAAGCCAGCTACGACGACATCTGCAAGGCCATGAAGGCGGCCAGCGAAGGCCCGATGAAGGGCGTGCTGAAGTACACCGAGGACAAGGTCGTGGCGACCGACTTCCGCGGCGAGCCCTGCACCAGCGTCTTCGACGCCGACGCCGGCATCGCGCTGGACAAGACCTTCGTCAAGGTCGTGGCCTGGTATGACAACGAATGGGGTTACTCGAACAAGGTGCTAGAGATGGTTCGGGTGATCGCCGCCTGACCTCGCCGCGCTGCGTTCGGCCATGAAGAGCCGGGCCCTGGGCCCGGCTTTGTTGCTTCTGGGGCGTTCACCCAGGGTCACCTCTGCCCACGCCTGCCGATCTACACTCGGCGCATGAAACAACTCGTCTGGCTCGTCGTCGCGGCGACCCTGTTCGTCGCGTCGTCGGGGTCGCAGGCCGCCGCCGAGGCGCGTGTGATCGTGGCCTTCAAGCCAGAGGCCCCTCTCATGCGGCAGGCGCTGTCTGCCAGCGACCCGGCGCAGGGCCGGGCCGACCTGCTGGCTGCCCGTGCGGGCGCGGCACTGCGGGCCGGTCGCACCCTGGGGCCGGACTGGCAGGTCCTGCGCGCCGCGGCCGTGCCTGGCCTGGACAGCGCCGAACTGGCGCGCCGCCTGGCCGCCGACCCCGCCATCGCCTGGGCCGTGCCCGACCTGCGTCGGCGCGCGCTGGTGGTGCCCAACGACCCGCTGTACGCCGAGCAGCCCCGCCCGCCGCATGGGCCGGACGCCGGGCAGTGGTACCTGCGCCCGCCGGGGACCCTCTACCGCTCGGCGGCCAACTTCCAGGCGGCCTGGGACCAGGTCGCCGGCGGCCCCGGCATGGTCGTCGCCGTGATCGACACCGGCGTGCGGCCGGATCACGCGGACCTGAACGGCGTGCTGCTGCCGGGCATCGATGCCATCGACGACGTGGGCACCGCCAACGACGGCAATGGCCGCGACACCGACGCGTCGGACCCCGGCGACTGGGTCACGGCGGCCGAAGACAGCCAGCGCGGCGGTCCGTTCGAAGGCTGCGGCGTGAGTTCCAGTTCCTGGCACGGCACGATGGTGTCGACGCTCATCGGTGCGGTGGCCAACGACGGCATCGGCATGGCCGGTGCCGCCCATGGCGTGCGCGTGCTGCCGGTGCGCGTGCTGGGCAAGTGCGGCGGCTACGACTCCGACATCATCGCCGGCATGCTCTGGGCCGTCGGCCTGGAGTCGCTGGCGGGCAGCAGCAACGCCCACCCGGCCCGGGTGCTCAACCTCAGCCTGGGCGGCACCGGCGCGTGCACCCAAGCCTACAAGGACGCGTTCGCGCGCATCAACGCCACCGGGGCCGTGGTGGTGGCGGCGGCGGGCAACGACGCCGGGTTGGCCGTCGGCACGCCGGCCAACTGCCCCGGGGTGATCGGCGTCGGTGGGCTGCGGCACGCGGGCAGCAAGGTCGGCTTCAGCGACCTCGGCCCCGAGATCGCGCTCAGCGCGCCGGGCGGCAACTGCGTCAACATCAACGGCACCGACCCGTGCCTCTACCCCATCCTGGCCGGCAGCAACAGCGGCACGCAGGCGCCGAACGCCGGCGGATCCATCTGGACCGACAGCTTCGACATCAGTGTCGGGACCAGCTTTTCCGCCCCCATCGTGTCCGCCGCCGCGGCGCTGGTGCTGACGCAGCGCCCGGGCCTCACGCCCTCGGAGGTCCGGCGCGTGCTGCAGACCAGTGCGCGCCCGTTCCCGCAGAGCGGCGCCGACAACGGCCCTGACGACCCGACGCCGGTGACGGCCTGCCGCCCGCCCGGCAGCACCGAGCAGTTGCAGTGCTACTGCCCCAACGATGGCAGCCTGTGCGGCGCCGGCATGCTGGACGCGAATGCCGCGGTGGTCGCCAGCGAGACCGGGTTTGCCCGCATCTCGGTCGACATCGCCAAGCCCGTGGCCGGCGAACCGGTGCAGCTGTCCAGCCGCGACAGCCTGGCGCCGCTGGGCGGCAGCCTGGTCGGGCAGAGCTGGGCCATCGTCGACGGCGGCGGTGTGGTCAGCGGCTTCGACGGTGCCGCCAACGCGGCGCAGGCGTCGTTCACCGCCAGTGGTGCAGGCGAAGTGACGGTGCGGCTGACCGTGGTCGACGATCGCGGTGTCAGTGCCAGTACGGAGCAGACGCTGACTGTCGCCGCCGGGCCGGTGGTCGTGCCGCCGCCCGTGCCGCGGCGTTCGGGAGGCGGCGCCATGGGCGGCGGCTGGCTGCTCGCGCTGGCCGTGGCCGCCGCCCTGCTGCGGCGTCGCTGAAGGCCGGCGGCCGCTGATTCACGGGCAGGGGCTGAAGGCGCGGCCCAGTTCGGGTTCGCCGGCCTGAAGCCGCTCCTGGCTCGTCGCGTCGGCTTCCGGCACCCGCAGCAGCGATCCCGAGCCCGGCGGATCCGCCGGCACGCGCAGCCACTGGCCCGAAGCCAGGCCCATCCGCGACACCGCCGCCTCGGCATCCGGCCATGCCTCGTCGGTGAACGGGCCGGCCTGGAGGCAGCGCGAGCTGGCCAGTCGGTCGGCCTGTGGCCCGGCCAGCAGCTCGATGTACTCCGGGTGGACCTGCGCCGCCAGCCGGCCCGGCTCGCGCTGGCCGGCGTCGCCGCGTGCCAGCGGCAGCAGTTCGGCGGGCAACCACCCGCGCCACCAGGCCGCGTAGACGAGGTTGGCGGCCACCAGCACCAGCAGCAGCGCCCTCAGCATCCCGGCGCGTCCTGCAGCCGCACGCTGAGCTCGCCGCTGGTCACGGCGTGCAGTCCCTGGCCGTCGCGCACCAGCAGTGCGCCGTCCGCGTCGATGCCCTCGGCCTTGCCAGCCAAGACTGCCCCCCCAAGCGTGGCCACCGTCTGGCCGGCCAGCACGTCGCGTCGCGCGTACACGGGCAGGAACGGCGCCAGGCCATCGCGCTCGAAGCCTTGCAGCGCCGCCACCAGCGGCGGCGCCACGTGGGCCAGCACCTCGGGCGCCTCCGAGCCGTCGTTGATCTCGTCCAGGCTGGCATAGCCCTGGCTCAGGCCCACGGCCGGCAACTTGCGCAGATTCAACCCGACCCCCACCACGGCCATGCGCTCATGACCGAGCTGCACAGTCTCGATCAGGACCCCGCCCAGCTTGCGTCCCTGCCCCGGCGCTTCCCACAGCCACAGATCGTTCGGCCACTTCAGGCCGATGCGCGGCGGCCTGCCGTCGGCCGGCGGGTCCAGTGCCTCCGCCAGCGCCACGCCCACCGCCAATGACAAGCCCGACCAGCTCGGCGGCCGCAGCACCAGTGCCAGCGAAAAGGTCAGCGAAGAGCCACGTTCTGCCAGCCATTCGCGGCCCAGGCGCCCGCGTCCGCGCGTCTGGTGTTCCGCCACCAGCAGGCAGGGCTGGCGGTCGCCGCTGCGTCGCCCTGCCGTGTGGCGGGCTCGCTCCAGCAGCAGCGTGTTGGTGGATTCGGCGCGCGCGACGACTTCCACGCTGAGGCCGCGCAACGCCGGCTCCAGCTGTCGCCACAGTGCCTCGGCGTGCCACCGGGCGTGGGGTTCCTCGCTCACGGATGGCGGAGCGCCCTGGGGCGCGTACAGGCGGGCGCACGCATGTCGTTCGCTCCCTTCAGCGGCGCCTGGGCGCCAGCATGGTGCCGCGACAGCTGTCGGCGCCGCAGCGGCACGCGTACTCGCGCTTGAGCTTCTTCGTCTGCCGCTCGTCGAGGATCAGGCCGTAGTCGTAGAACAACTCCTCGCCCGGCAGCAGGTCGCGCAGGGCTTGGATGAAGACGCGGCCATCGGTCTCGTCGGCCTCGCAGTTGGGGTCGCAGGCGTGGTTGATCCAGCGCGCCGCGTTGCCGCCCACCTTGGCGTCGATGACGTCGCCGCCTTCGAGCGAGAAATAGAAGGTATGGTGCGGGTCCGACGGGTCGTGTGGGTGGCGGCGCAGCGCTTCCTTCCAGCCGATGCGCTCGCCGGTGTACTCGATGACGCGCTCGCCGGCGGCGATCGGGCGCAGTGCGAAGACCCCCTTGCCGTGCACGCCGGAACGGCGCACCTGGATGCGGCGCCCCACGCGGGATTCGGCCTTTGCTTGCGCAGACTTCTTCATTCGGTACATTGAAATGTGGGCGCGCGCGTGTGTACGTGCGCGCGAGAGAGCAAGCATTGTAGGCAAGGGACAGATGAGCAAAGCGATCATCATTGCGGAGAAGCCGAGCGTGGCGCAGGACATCGTGCGCGCGCTGACGCCGTCGTCGGGCAAGTTCGAGAAGCACGCCGACCATTTCGAGAACGAGCGCTACGTGGTGACGTCGGCGGTGGGGCACCTGGTGGAGATCAAGGCGCCGGAGGCCTACGACGTCAAGCGTGGCAAGTGGAGCTTTGCCCACCTGCCGGTGGTGCCGCCGCACTTCGACCTGGCGCCGATCGACAAGGCCAAGACGCGGCTGAACGCGGTCGTCAAGCTGGTCAGGCGCAAGGACGTCACCGAGCTCATCAACGCCTGCGACGCCGGGCGCGAGGGGGAGCTGATCTTTCGGCTCATCGAGCAGTACGCCGCCGGCAGCAAGGGCAGCCTGAACAAGCCCGTCAAGCGGCTTTGGCTGCAGAGCATGACGCCGCAGGCGATCCGTGACGGCTTCGAGCAGTTGAAGAGCGACGAGCAGATGCGCGGCCTGGCCGACGCGGCGCGCAGCCGCTCGGAAGCCGACTGGCTGGTCGGCATCAATGGCACGCGCGCGATGACGGCCTTCAACTCGCGCGACGGCGGCTTCTTCCTGACCACCGTCGGGCGCGTGCAGACGCCGACGCTGTCGATCGTGGTCGAGCGCGAGGAGAAGATCCGGCGCCACGTCGCGCGCGACTACTGGGAGATCCGCGCCACCTTCGGCGCCCAGGCCGGCAGCTACGAAGGCAAGTGGTTCGACCCGGCGTGGAAGAAGAACCCGGACGACCCCGAGCAGCGCGCCGATCGCCTCTGGACCGAGGCCGACGCGCAAGCCATCGCGCAGGCCTGCCGCGGCCGGCCGGCCACCGTGACCGAGGAGGCCAAGCCCAGCAACCAGAGCAGCCCGCTGCTGTACGACCTGACGACGCTGCAGCGCGAGGCGAACTCGCGCTTCGGTTTCTCGGCCAAGACCACGCTCGGGCTGGCGCAGGCGCTGTACGAGAAGCACAAGGTGCTGACCTACCCGCGCACCGACTCGCGCGCGCTGCCCGAGGACTACCTGGGCGTGGTGAAGAACACCTTCACGATGCTGGCCGACGAAGACCTGCCCGGCCCGCTGCGCGAGCTCTCGGCGCACGCGCGCAAGGGCCTGAACGAAGGCTACGTGAAGCCGGCCAAGCGCGTGTTCGACAACGCCAAGGTGTCGGACCACTTCGCGATCATCCCGACGCTGCAGCCGCCGAAGTCGCTCACCGAGATCGAGCTCAAGCTGTACGACATGGTGGTCAAGCGTTTCCTGGCGGTGTTCTACCCGGCGGCCGAGTTCATGGTCACGACGCGCATCAGCGAGGTCGCTGCCGAAGGCGCCAGCCACCGCTTCCAGACCAACGGAAAGGTGCTGGTCAACCCCGGCTGGCTGGCGGTCTACGGCCGCGAGGCGCAGGAGGACGACGCCAACCTGGTGCCGGTGCAGCAGGGCGAGGCGGTGGCGATCGAGGGGGTCGAGCTGAAGGCCCTGCAGACCAAGCCGCCGCCGCGCTACACCGAGGCGACGCTGCTGTCGGCGATGGAGGGCGCGGGCAAGCTGGTCGACGACGAGGAGCTGCGCGAGGCGATGCGCGAGAAGGGCCTGGGCACGCCGGCCACGCGCGCCCAGACCATCGAGGGCCTGATCGCCGAGAAGTACATGCTGCGCGACGGCCGCGAACTGGTGCCCACGGCCAAGGCCTTCCAGCTGATGACGCTGCTGCGCGGGTTGGGTGTCGAGGACCTGACCAAGCCCGAGCTCACCGGCAACTGGGAGTACCAGCTGGCCGAGATGGAACATGGGCGGCTCAAGCGCGACGCCTTCATGGGCGAGATCGCCAAGATGGCCGAGCGCATCGTGCGCAAGGCCAAGGAGTACGACCGCGAGACGATCCCGGGCGACTACGTGACGCTGGCCACGCCCTGCCCCAACTGCGGCGGCCAGGTGAAGGAGAACTACCGCCGTTTCAGTTGCAGCGGCTGCGACTTCAGCATCACCAAGATCGCCGCCGGCCGCGCGTTCGAGACCGCCGAGGCCGAGGCGCTGCTGCGCGACAAGAAGGTCGGGCCGCTGGAGGGCTTCCGCTCCAAGGCCGGCTGGCCGTTCAGCGCCGAACTCAAGCTGGTGCGCGACGAGGACATCGCCAACTGGAAGCTGGAGTTCGACTTCGGCGACGATGCGCGGCAGGCCGAAGCGGACGGCGAGCCGGTGGACTTCAGCGCGCAGACCTCGCTGGGCGCCTGCCCGAAGTGCAAGGGCCACGTCTACGAGCACGGCACCAACTACATCTGCGAGCATGCAGTGGGCCCCAAGCAGACCTGCGACTTCAAGACCGGCAAGATCATCCTGCAACAGCCAGTGCCGCACGACGAACTGCACAAGCTGCTGACCGGCGGGCGCACCAGCCTGCTCGAGGGCTTCGTGTCGAACAAGACGAAGCGCAAGTTCAAGGCCTACCTGAAGTTCGATCCCAAGGAAGGCAAGGTCGGCTTCGAGTTCGAGCCGCGCAAGCCCCGCCCGCCCGCCAAGAAGGCCGCCGCCAAGAAGGCGGCCTGAGCCCGGGGTTCAGCCGCCCGGGCGGCGTCGCGCCCAGACCAGCAGCAGGTTGTTCGCCGGCATCGGCACCTTCTCGGCCAGCACCAGGCCGGCGTCACCGGCTTCGCGGGCCACGTCGTCCAACCGGCGCAGGCCCCAGGCCGGGTTGCGCGCGCGCAGGTCGGCGTCGAAGCCCAGGTTGCCGGGCGCGGTCGGCGTGCCGTCGACGAGGTAGGGCCCATAGGTCAGCAACTCGCCGGCGGGCGACAGGTGGCGTGCGGCGCCGCGCATCAGTGCGCCGCAGGCCGGCCAGGGCGCGATGTGCAGCAGGTTGGCGCAGAACACCAGGTCGACCGGCCGCGGCGCGCCCTGCCAGTCGTCGGCCATGACGTCGAGCGCCAGCGGCGCGCGCACGTTCGGCAGGCCCCGGCACCAGGCGGTGATCGACCCCAGCGCCGCCGGGTCCGGGTCGCTGGGCTGCCAGCTCCAGCCCGGCAGCCCGCGGGCGAAGTGCGCGGCATGCTGGCCGGTGCCGCTGGCGACCTCCAGCGCCAGGCCCTGTGGCGCCAGCCGGCTGCGCAGTGCGGCGAGCAGGGGGTCCTGGTTGCGCTCGGCGGCCGGGCTGTGGCGGGCGGCGCTGTCAGGCGAAGGCGTCATGGCTGGGCTCATACTCCAAACTTCCATCTTCGCCCATCCGGCGCGCACCCGACATCCCATGGCCCGCATCCGCGTCACGCACAAGACCGTCTACCGCTACAGCGAACCCGTGCAGTTCAACGAACACCGCTTCATCTGCCGCCCGCGCGACAGCCACGACCTGCGGCTGCTGGACACCGGCATTGCCATCAGCCCGAACGCCACGCTGCGCTGGATCCACGACGTGTTCGGCAACTCGGTGCTGCTGGCCCGCTTCGTCGACGCGGCCGACGAACTGCGCTTCGAGTCCACCTTCCTGGCCGAGCACTACCCGGCCGACCCCGAGGTCGACCTGATCGAGCCCCACGCCGAACGGCTGCCGTTCAGCTACGACGCCAGCGAGGTGCCCGACGTCGCCCGCGTCAGCGAGCGCCAGTATGCGGACCCGGCGCACGAGGTCGACGCCTGGGTGCGGGCGGTGCGGGCACAGGCCGGCACCGACAAGACGCTGGACGTCCTGGTGGCGATCACGCACGCGATCAAGGCACAGTTCGCCTACGAGGCGCGTGACGAGGAGGGCACGCGCACGCCGGTGCAGACCCTGCAGCTCGGGCGCGGCAGCTGCCGCGACTTCGCACTGCTGATGATGGAAGCCGCGCGCAGCCTGGGCCTGGCGGCGCGCTTCGTGTCGGGCTACCTCTACGACGAATCGCTGCTGGGTGCCGACAGCGGCATCGTCGGCGGCGGCGCCACCCACGCCTGGGTGCAGGTCTACCTGCCCGGCGCCGGCTGGCTGCCGTTCGACCCCACCAACGGCCTGATCGGCGGGCGCAACCTGATCCGGGTGGCGACCGCGCGCGACCCGTCGCAGGCCGCCCCGCTGACCGGCAGCTTCGTCGGCCGGGCGGACGCCTACCTGGGCATGACGGTGGACGTGAGCGTGGAGGTCGCCGTCGCGGCCGCGGTGGCGCCGGCCCCCAGCCCGGAGTTGCAGCCCGCCGGCTGAACGGCGCCCGCGCACATCGTGTTGCACGGGGTGGCGCAACGGGATGTAGGCTGTGACCTCGTTCCGTCTTCCCGTCACTCGCCAGCCACGCATGTTCGGCCGTTCCAAACCCGTCGTCTTCGATCCCTACCGCGGCCGCCGCTCGGGCGTGGGCGTTCCGCGCTGGCTGGTGCTGCTGCTGCTGGGCGCCGCGGCCGGCGTCGCCGGCGTGCTCTACACGCAGCACGCGTGGTTGCCGCCGCGGCTGTCTGCCGCCGAGACTGCCGCGCTGCGTCAGGCCTTCCAGCAGGCCGACGCCGACCGCACGCGGCTGCAGTCCGAGCTGGCGCAGGCCACTGAGGGCCTGAAGCAGGCCAAGGCCGTGGTCGGGCACCTGGAATCGGGTGCCGAGGCCGCCAGCGACGAGCTCGGCACGCTGCGCGACGACCTCGCCGCGGTGGTGGACGCCTTGCCGCCCGACCCCCGCGACGGGGCCGTCGCGGTGCGCTCGGCCCGGTTTTCGACCCGCAACGGCCAGCTGGACTACAGCATCGTGCTGACACGGGCCAAGGCCGGGGCCCAGCCCCTGAAGGGCGTCATGCAGTTCATCGTGTCCGGCCCGTCGGCCACCCAGGCCGACGCTGCGGTGTCGCTCAAGCCGGTGGCGCTGACGATCGGGCGCCAGGAGGTGGCCCGCGGCAGCGTGCCGCTGCCACCCGGCCTGCAGCCACGCCAGGCGGTGGTCAAGGTGCTGGACAAGCCCGAGGGGCGCCAGCTGGGCATGCGGGTGCTGCTGGTCGATTGAGCCCGGCGCATGCCCCCGAGCCGGCGGCGCTCGACGCCCCCTCAGGCCGGCCGGGCCATCCGGAACCGCTGCGCGGCCGTGATTTCGAAGTAGTCCGCCGGGCCACCGCCGCGCAGGACGGGGTGCGCGGCGGCGGTGTCGTAGCCGCCGTCCTTCAGCAGCGACCGGTGGATGTGCACCGCCACGACTTCTCCCAGCGTCAGCCAGGTGTCCACCGGCTGACCGTCCGCGCCCTGCAGGCGAACGATCTGCGTCACCCGGCACTCGAAGGCGACCGGGCTCTCGCCCACGCGCGGCGGCTTCACCAGCCGCGAGGCCACCGGCGTCAGGTCGGCGAGCACGAACTCGTCCACCTCCGGGCCGACCGTCGCACAGGTCTGGTTCATGGCCTCGGCCAGCGGGCGCGTCACCAGGTTCCAGACAAATTCGCCCGTCTGCTGGGCGTTGCGCAGCGAATCCTTTTGCCCGATGCTGGCAAAACCGACGATCGGGGGCACGTAGTTGAAGGCGTTGAAGAAGCTGTAAGGCGCCAGGTTGCGCACGCCGGCGCCGTCCTGCGTCGCCACCCAGCCGATCGGGCGCGGCCCGACGATGCTGTTGAACGGGTCGTGCGACAGGCCATGCCCCGCTCGCGGTTCATAGACGTGGTATTCGGTGTCGGACATGGGACCTCTTCGATCAGCAGACAACCTGCCTGGCGCCAGGCAGCGGAGGGCTGCAAGGCTATCCTGTCGCCGTGATCCCTGGCGCCGAGCCCCGGACAAGCCCCGCGATCCCCCTGTCCGCACCCTGTGAACGGAATGACCATGACCGTCAACGTCGACTACTACTTCACCCCCGTCTCGCCCTGGACCTACCTCGGGCATGCGCGCTTCGCGAAGCTGTTGGGCGACACCGGGGCCACCGTGAGCGTGCACCCGGTGGACTACGGGGCGATCTTCCCGATCTCGGGCGGCCTGCCCTTGCCCAAGCGGGCGCCGCAGCGTCAGGCCTACCGGCTGGTCGAGCTGAAGCGGTTCAGCAGCTGGCTGGGCATTCCGCTGAACGTGCAGCCGGCGCACTTCCCGGTCAGCGCCGACCTGGCCTCACGCCTGATCGTGGCGGTGGACCTGGCGCACAGCTCGATGGCCGCGCTGGACCTGGCCGGGCGGCTGGGCGCCGCGGTCTGGGCCGAGCAGCGCAACGTGGCCGATGCGGCCACGCTGGGCGCGGTGCTGGCCGAGGCCGGCCTGCCGACCGACCTGCTGGCGCAGGCCGACTCGCCACAGGTGGCCGCGCGCTACGCTGCCGGCACCCAGCAGGCGATCGACGCCGGCGTCTTCGGGGCGCCCAGCTACGTCATCGACGGCGAGATCTTCTGGGGCCAGGACCGGCTGGACTTCGTGGAGCGCCGGCTCCGAGGCTGAGTTTCGCGCGCGACGCCGGGTCGCTGCCCGGGCCGCAGCCACCCGACGATCGTCCCGCCTGCCTGCCCGCTCGCGATGCCAAGCGCCCCGGCTGCCGGCTCGCGCGGCGACCCCATGCCGCGCAGCGGTCCACGGTCCCACCATGTCATCTGTCATGCGCCGCCCGGCGCATGCAATGGCGGCAGGCGCGGGCAAGCACAGCATGTGCGCCATGCACACCAGTTCGTCGGCGTCACCGCATGCAGTTCGCACGGCCCTCGCACCCGCCATCGCCGCCATCGCGCTGGCCATGCTGGGGGGCTGGGGCGCGCCGGCATTCGCCCAGGACGGCCCGGCTCCCCAGGACCGCCACCGCGACCAGGCCCGTGACCCGCACTGGCAACTGGACGGGCGCTACCACCACGACCACTACTATCCGCCGCGCGGCTACGCGATGCGGGCCCTGCCGCAGGGCAGCCTGAGCATCGGCTACGGCGGCGGCGCCTACTACTTTCACGGCGGCGTCTGGTTCAGGCCCTGGGGCGGGCGCTTCGTCGTGACCATGCCGCCCCTGGGTGTCGTCGTGCCGCTGCTGCCGCCGTCCTACGCCACCCTGTGGATCGGCGGCGCGCCCTACTACTACGCCAACGGGGTGTACTACGCCCAGTCGCCGGGCCAGGGCTACGCCGTCGTGGCGCCGCCGCCGGGCGCCGAGACCGCGCAGCCGGTGCCGGCCGCCAAGCCGCTGCCGCCGCCGATCATCTACCCGCGCAGCGGCCAGTCGACGGCCCAGATCGAGGCGGACCGGCAGGCGTGCGACCGCTGGGCCACGACCCAGCCCAGCGCCATGGCCGATGCGCAGGTGTTCCAGCGCGCGGTCGCGGCGTGCATGGACGGTCGCGGCTACACGGTGCGCTGAACGCATGGGCGCGCTCGTCACGGCCATCGGCCGCCCCTCGTGGCATGCCTCGCTGCTCGAATGGCTGGGCCGGCAAGGCCGGGCGTCGGTGGCGGCCGGCAGCCTGGCGCTGGTGACCGCCATCGGCGCCGTGGACTACGGCACTGGCAGCGAGGTCTCGGTCACCCTGCTGTACCTGATGCCGGTCGCGCTGGGCGCCTGGGCCGGCGGCCGGGGGGTCGGGGTCGGCATGGCCGGCGCCAGCGCGCTGACCTGGCTGGGCGCCGGCCTGCTGGAGCCGGGCGCGGGCGGCGACCCTCTGGTTCTGGCCTGGAACGCGTCGACGCTGGCAGGCATGTTCGCCCTGGTCGCCCTGGCGCTGGCGGCGCTGCGGCAGTCGAAGGCGAACCTGGAGGCCGCGGTCGCGCAACGCACGGCGACGCTGCAGGAGGAGGTCCTGCAGCGCCGCCGCGCCGAAGTGCGGTTGCAGCAGGTCAACGCGGACTTGCATAGCACCCAACTGCAGCTGATCGAGGCGGCCAAGATGGAGGCGGTCGGGCGCATGGCGGCAGGCGTGGCCCACGAAGTGAAGAACCCGCTGATGACCCTGGGCATGGGGGCGGGCTACTTTCTCCAGCGCCGGCCCGCCCACGCGGACGAAGCAGCCCTGCTGCAGGACATGAAGCAGGCCGTCGGTCGCGCCAGCCACATCATCAACGGGCTGCTGGACTTTGCACGTCCCAGGCCGCGGCAACTCGCGCCGGCAGACCTGAACGAGGTCGTCGACGATGCGCTGAAGCTCGTGCGCCACCAGCTCGCCACCCAGAAGGTGACCGTCCAGCGCCAGCTGCAGCCCGGCCTGCCACCGCTGCCGCTGGACCGGGTGCGGATGGAGCATGTGATCGTGAACCTCTTGACCAACGCCGCACAGGCGATGCCGGGCGGCGGAACGGTCACGGTCCGAACCTCGATGCACGCGGGGGGGGACCGGCCGCCAGATCAGGCGCCGCAGATCAGGCTCGACATCGAGGACACCGGCGAGGGCATCCCGCCAGAGCATCTCGGCCGCGTGTTCGACCCGTTCTTCACGACCAAGCCGCTCGGCGAGGGCACCGGGCTCGGCCTGTCCATCGTCCACCGCATCGTGCAGATCCACGGCGGCGGCGTCGTGCTCGCCAACCTGTCCAGCGGCGGCGCCTGCGCCACCGTGACGTTCCGCTCAAGCTGAAGGAGGCCCGATGAAAAGGGTGCGCATTCTGGTCATCGACGACGAAGCCAGCGTCACGCGTGGCATCAGCCTCAACCTCGAGGCACTGGGCAGCTACGAGGTGCGGCAGGAGAACGACCCGCGCAATGCCATCGCGACGGCACGCGCATTCATGCCTGATCTCATCCTGCTGGACGTGATGATGCCGCACATCGACGGCAGCGACCTGGCGCGCGAGCTGCGCGCCGACCCGCTGCTCAAGCGCGTCCCGGTCATCTTCCTGACCGCGCTGCTCACGACCCGCGAGACCAAGGGCCACGAGGTGCGCGTGGCCGGATGGAACTACCTGGCCAAGCCCGTCGATCTGGCCGAACTGACGCGGGCCATCGAATCGCATCTGTGACATGGGGACTGGCTCGCTGGACAGGGGGCGCGCCGGCACAAGGATGACATCCGTAACCAAGCGGCTCCGGGGCCGCAATGTGCCCGGCCATCGATCGGCCCAGACTGCGTTCCGAGGCACGGCGCGCCATGGACCGCGCCGCCCACCCGCAGTCCAGCCCTGTCAACCCCGAAGGTTCTCCCGATGCTTCCAGTCAATCGCCTCGCAGCCTCGACCCTGTGCGTCTGCGCCGTCTGGAGCGGCGCCGCGCTCGCAACCGAACACCCCGACGTGGCGCGCGCGGGCACGGACGGCGGCCCTGGCCCTGGGGCTGTTTGCGCTCGGGCTCGGCTGCGGTGGCTGGCTGTTCGCGAACAGCCAGCCGCGCGCGCTGCTGGCCGTCGGCGACTGCGGCGAGCACTGCCATCGCGAACGCGAACTGCTGGGCATGGTGACCTCGGCCGCCGTGCTGAGGACGCCGGAGCTGGTGCCCGGCGTGGTCATGGATTCGGACACCTGCCTGGCCATCAAGTACCCCAGGCCGTCGAGGCATCTGCACTTCGTGCTGTTTCCGAAGCACGACGTCAAGAACATCGCCAGCCTGACGGCTGACGACGTGCCCTACGTGCTGGGTTGCTTTGCCATGGTGCGCGAACTGGTGGCGCGGGACCGGCTGCAGGACTACGTGGTCTACACCAACGGCCCGGGGCGGCAGGAGATCGACTACCTGCACTTCCACCTCGAGGCCGAATGACGCGGCGGAGGACCTGGCCAAGGCCGGGGCGCAAGCTAGCGCGCCTGCGCCGCCGCCCAGGCCGCCGGCGCCTGACCCACGCGCTGCGCAAAGGCGCGCGACAGCGCCGCTGCGCTGCCATAGCCCACCTCGGCCGCGACCGCCTTCACCGCCAGGCCCTGGCGCAGCAGCTGCTGCGCCACCGTCATGCGCCAGCCCGCCAGATAGTCTCCGGGCGGCGTCTGCACGACCTCGGCAAAGCGGGCGGCGAAGCGTGCGCGCGACATGCCGGCCTCGGCGGCCAGGGTGTCCAGCGTCCAGGGGCGGCCAGGCGCGCCGTGCATGGCCGCGATGGCACGCGCCAGCCGCGGGTCGGCCAGGCCGCCCATCACGCCGCGGTCCAGCGTGCGCGACTGCATCAGGTGGCGCAGCAGCTGGATCACCAGCAGTTCGGCCAGCCGGTCGACGACGGCCTGGTGGCCGCAGCGGGCGGCGAACGCCTCCTCGCACAGCAGGTCGACCGCGGCGGCCAGGGCCGGCAGCGTGTCCAGCGGGAACGCCAGCGAAGCCGGCAGGCCCGCCAGCACCGGGTTGCCGCGCGGCCCGCCAAAGTCCACGCGTGCGCTCACCAGGTCGGCACCATCGGCCTGCGTGGCCTGCAGGCGGTGCCGGTCGGCACGAGGAAAGAACAGCAGCGTCGGGCGGTCGAACGTCTGCGCCTGCCCGCCCGGGCCGGCGCACACCAGGCGGCCGCGGCGCAGCAGATGCAAGTGGCCCTCGCCGGGCACGGCGGCCGAATCCACGCTGCCGAGCAGGGTGCCGGCGAAGTAGACCCGCGAGTGCAGCGAGAAGGTGGCGAGCAAGGCGGAAAGACGGTCGGCCATGAGACGAACAGACAACGCTGAGGCTTTCAAGGATACGATAAGTCTCGTTTTCACGTTACAGTGCCGGCACCGAATCTCGGGAGACCCCCATGCTGTTGCCCCGCCAGGCCGTCCCGGCCCTGACCGTCCCCACCCTCGCGCACGGCGAGTTCACGCTCAATGCGCCAGCGCCCGAGCGGTTCACGCTCGTGGTCTTCTATCGCGGGCTGCACTGCCCGATCTGTGCCAAGTACCTGCTGGAGCTGGGTCGGCTGCTGCCCGAGTTCGAGCAGCGGGGGGTTCAGGTCATTGCACTGTCCAGCGACACCGCCGAGCGCGCCCAGGCGATGGCCGACAAGGTCCAGGCGCCGGCGCTGCGCTTCGGCCACAGCCTGCCGCTGGCGGTGGCGCGGCAATGGGGTTTGTACCTGAGCACGTCGCGCGGCAAGACCTCGATCGGCATCGAAGAGCCGGCGCTGTTCTCCGAGCCGGCGGTGTACCTGGTGCGGCCGGACGGCACGCTGTACTACGGCGCCGTGCAGACGATGCCGTTTGCCCGCCCGCACTTCGACGAACTGGTCGGCGCGCTGGACTTCGCGATCAAGAACGACTACCCGGCGCGCGGCGAGTACACCGGCACGGTCTGAACGCGGCCGGGCCGGCGCTATGCTCGCGCGGATGACCGGCACCGACCGGTCGCCGCACGCAAGGAGCCCCGATGTCCCGTGTCCTGAATCGACTCAGCGGCCTGACGCTGATGGGTC
>Ga0316188_10000313_pt1 | contig 19881 bp, 15 predicted proteins | sample Phiworburrow1_MG_FD_204933 | JGI IMG/M metagenome (GOLD analysis project Ga0316188, IMG submission 204933) | Coastal sediment microbial communities from Maine, United States - Phippsburg worm burrow 1 | ecosystem: Environmental > Aquatic > Marine > Coastal > Sediment | place: USA: Maine... | reverse complement strand
GCGTCAGCGAGGACGATTTCCTGCAACCCGGGCGCTTCCAGGCCGCCGCGGGTTACTGCGTGTACGGGCCGCAGACGCAGCTGGTGCTGACAGTCGGCAACGGCGTCGCGGTGTTCACGCTCGACCGTGAGATGGGTTCGTGGGTGTTGACCGAGCAGAGCTTGCGCATTCCCGAGGACACCAAGGAATTCGCCATCAACATGAGCAACCTGCGCCACTGGGCGCCGCCGGTTCGCCGCTACATCGACGAATGCCTGGCCGGCGTCGCCGGGCCGCGCGGCAAGGACTTCAACATGCGCTGGGTGGCGAGCATGGTGGCCGACGTGCACCGCATCCTGTGCCGCGGTGGCGTGTTCCTCTACCCATGGGACGCACGCGAGCCCGACAAGCCCGGCAAGCTGCGGCTGATGTACGAGGCAAACCCGATGGCCTTCGTCATCGAGCAAGCCGGCGGTACGGCCACCGACGGCCGGCGGCGCATCATGGACCTAATGCCGACCAAGCTGCACGAGCGCGTGGCGGTGGTGCTGGGCTCGAAGAATGAGGTCGAGCGCGTCACCGCGTACCACCGCGAGGCCGAAGCCGCCGCGGCAGGCGGCTGAGTCGCACATTGCCCGAACAGGCCTCCTGCCTGCAACAGCGGCGCGAATGACAAAGGCCGGATCATGACCCTGCTGGCGATCTTCGTCGCGCTGGTCTTCGTCGTCAGCCTGGTATCGCGTCGGCTCGAAGGCAGCGTGATCAGCAAGCCAATCATCTTCACAGTCGCCGGCGCGCTCAGTGCGCTGGCGCCCGCCGCCGAGCTTGAGATGAAGCTGGAACGAGACGTCGTCCTGCGCATCGCCGAGCTCGGCCTGGTGATGCTGCTGTTTACCGACGCCACGCGCATCGACCTGCGCAGGCTCCGGCGCAACGAGAGTCTGCCGCTGCGCCTGCTGAGCAGCGGCATGTTGCTCAGCATCGGGCTGGGTGCGGCCTGTGCGATGGTGTTCTTCGGTGGCCTGGGCTGGCTCGAGGCCGGCATCCTGGCCGCGATCCTGGCCCCCACCGATGCCGGGCTGGGTCAGGTCATCGTCGAAAGCCCGCGCGTGCCGGCGCGCATCCGCCAGGCACTGAACGTCGAGGCCGGGCTGAACGACGGCCTCGCGGTGCCGTTCCTGATGTTCTTCATCGCATTGGCCAGCGCCACGCAGGACGGTGCCGGCACCGACGCTAAGCTGACGAGGCTGATGTTCGAGCAACTCGGCTTGGGCGCGGCGATCGGCCTGACGATCGGGCTAGGTGGTGGTTGGCTGCTGGCGCAGGCACAGCGCCGGCACTGGATGGCCGCATCGATGACGCAACTGGGTGTGGTGGCCTTGCCGCTGCTGTGCCTGCTGGCCGCGCATTTTGGCGCCGCCAGCGCCTTCATCGCCGCCTTCGTCGCCGGGCTGGCCACGCAGGTGGGCTTCCGAACCGTGGGCAAGCACAGCGTGGAGTTCACTCAGGACTGGGGACAACTGCTGAACTGCTTTGTCTTCTTCATGTTCGGCATGCTGGCAGCACGCGCCTGGAATGAGTTGAGCCCGCTCGTCTGGCTTTACGCACTTGCAAGCCTGACTCTGGTGCGCATGCTGCCGGTGGCACTGGCGCTGCGCGGTACTGGCCTGAGCCGCGCAAGCGTGCTGTTCGTCGGCTGGTTCGGGCCGCGCGGCTTGGCTTCGATCGTGCTCGGGTTGGTCTATTTCGAGCAGCAAGTCGATCTGCCGGGGGAGCAGACCATCCGTCTGGCCGTCATCGCCACCGTGATGCTGAGCATCGTCGCGCACGGTCTGAGCGCGCGCCCCGCCATCGCTTGGTATTCCAAAGCCGTGGCCGCGCTGCCGCCGGATGCGCCCGAACGACGGGCAGGCGATACGGCGTCTTGAGCACCCGATTCAGTCGGCCCGTGACACGCACAGCCGTGCACTGCTGGCCAGCGCCGCCACCGTGGCCAGGCCCGCCCCCAGCCACAGGGCCCACACCGGGCCGCGGCCGCCTGCCAGCCCAAAGCACAGCGCCACCAGCGCGGCCCCGCTCGCCTGACCGTTGAGCCGCGCCATCGCCACCATGGCGCTGGCGCCGCCGCTGCGCTCGGGCGGTGCCGAGGACATCAGCGCGTTCAGGTTCGGCGACTGGAACAGCGCAAAACCCAGGCCGCACAGCGCCATGCGCCACACGATCGCGCCGGTCGAGGCCACCGGCGTCAGCAGCGCCAGCAGCGCCAGGCCGGTGCCCAGCAGCAGCAGTCCGACGCCACCCATCAAACCGGGCGGGTAGCGGTCGGACAAGCGTCCGGCCAGCGGCGCGCCGGCAGCGACGACGATGGCCCACGGCGCAATCAGGAAGCCGGTCTGAACCGGGTCGCGCTGCAGCACGGCTTCGATGAAAAACGGCAGCGAGACGAAGGCCAGACCCTGTGCGGCGAACGAGCACATCGAGGTGGCCACCGACAGCGCAAACAGCGGTCGGCGCAGCAGGTCCACCGGCAGCATCGGCGCCGCATGGCCGGCCTGACGCCGCAACAGAAGCGCACCGCCGATCAGCGCCACCAGCACCAGCGTCAGCGCGAGGGTCGCCGCGCCGCGCTGCGCGGCCGTGGCCAGCGCCCCCAGCGCACAGGCGAAGGTCAGTGCAGTGAGCAGCGCACCCAGGGCATCGAAGGGCTGTTGCGAGCGAGGTCCCCCATGCGGCAACGAGGCCCGCGCCACCAAGAAGGCCAGCGCGCCGAGCGGCAGGTTCAGCGCATACAGCCACGGCCACGGCAGCACCGCCAGCACCAGTGACGCCAACGTCGGGCCGAGCGCGAAGGACACTCCGACTACCAGCGCATTCAGGCCCACGCCGCGGCCCAGACGGTGCGCCGGATAGAGCTGGCGCACGAGCGCGACGTTGACGCTCATCGTCGCCGCCGCGCCCAGGCCCTGCAGTGCACGGCCGAGCACCAGAGCAGGCAGGCTCCAGGCCAGCGCACTGACCGCCGAGGCCAGCACGAAGAAGGCCAGCCCGAACAGGTGCACGCGCCGTGCGCCGAGCCGGTCGGCCAGCGCGGCAAAGGGCAGCAGGGCAGCGACCACCGCCAGCTGATAGGCGTTGACGACCCAGATCGACGCTGCCGGCCGCACCTGCAGTCCGGCGCCGATGGCCGGCAGCGCGGTGTTGGTCATCGACGAGTCGAGCGTTACCAGCGAAACCGCCATCAACACCGCCGCCAGGGCGCGGCGGTCGATCGTCATCGACGCTGGCGTGCCCGGGCTCGGGTGGGGCGGCGTGGGCATCGGCCAACGATAACGTCCACCGGCAGCCCGCCCCCGGCCCATTCCCGCAAGGCGGCCCGCAGCCGAGGGCCGTCCTCAGGGATTCAGCACCTTAGGCACCGGCGCCGGGCGCAGCCGGTACGCGTCGGGCATGCCCGAGCCGAGCAGCGGGCGCAGGTACAGGCGGAACGCATCGGTGACATCGGTGCCGTTGGATGCGATGAAGTCGCTCTCCATCACGCGCGTCTTGCCGGCCACGTCGGTCAGCGGCACCAGCTCGTAGTCGGCCGAATAGAAGCCGGTGCGCTTGATCGTCACCGAGCCATCCCGATCGCCCCACATCGCGAACTGCACCGCCTTCTCGCCGACCTCGCGCGCCTCGCGCGCATCGACGTCACTGACGCAGCCGATGAAGCTGCGCTGCAGGTAACCGAAGGTGTCGCCGCGCACACGCTTCAGACCGAGCTTGGCCTTGACCTCCTCGCACAGCAAGTCGGCCAGCGCGCCGCTGCCCGAGAGCTGCACGTTGCCGTGCGCGTCGTGCTCCAGGTCGGTCGCCAGCTTGGCCAGCATCGGCTGTCCGGTGGCGTCGTGGATGCCTTCGGACACCGCCACCATGCAGCGGCCATAACGGTCGTGGGTGGCCTTGACGTCGACGAGGAAGCGATCGATGGAGAAATCGCGCTCCGGCAAATAGATCAGATGCGGACCGTCGTCGTGGAACTTCTTGCCCAGCGCCGACGCGGCCGTCAGGAAGCCGGCATGCCGACCCATCACCACCGCCACGTACACGCCGGGCAGCGCGGCATTGTCGAGGTTGGCGCCAGCGAAGGCCTGTGCGACGAAGCGCGCCGCGGACGGAAAGCCGGGCGTGTGGTCGTTGCCGACCAGGTCGTTGTCGATCGTCTTCGGAATGTGGATGCAGCGAAGCGGGTAGCCGGCCTTGGCCGCTTCCTCGTTGACGATGCGCACCGTGTCCGACGAGTCGTTGCCGCCGATATAGAAGAAGTGGCCGATCTCGTGCGCGCGCAGCACCTCGAAGATCTGGTGGCAGTACTTCAGGTCGGGCTTGTCGCGGGTGGAGCCCAGTGCCGAGCCCGGCGTGGCCGCGACCATCTCCAGGTTGTGGCTGGTTTCCTGCGTCAGATCGACGAAGTCCTCGTTGACGATGCCGCGAACGCCGTTTCGGGCGCCATAGATGCGCTCCACCGGCCCCATGCGGCGTGCCTCGAGCACCACGCCCACCAGCGACTGGTTGATCACGGCGGTCGGACCGCCGCCCTGGGCGACGAGGATCTTGGATGCGGACACGGGCGTTCTCCTGGCTGTTCGGCGAAAGGCCATTGTGCCGAAGGCCGGCCACGCGTCGAACTGTGCTGGCTCAACCCAGCTGCTTCAGCAGCAGTGCCACGCCGATACCCAGTTGCGTGCCGATCGCAAAGCCGATCACACCGGTCGCGATGCCCGAGGCCAGCACCGAGCGATCGCGCACCTGGCGCGCCAGCATCGGCACGAAGGCGGGCGAACAGATCGCCGACACCGACGTGACCAGGAAGGTATCGGCATCGACGCCGGCCACGCGGCACAGCAGTGCGTGTAACAGCAGGCTGGCCACGACCGCGAAGCCGACGAAGGCGAACAGGCCCATGTCGCTGAAGCTCACTGCATCCAGCCGCGCCATGGAGGCCACCGTGAAGCTGAAGGCATAGATGAGGTACATGCCCGCGCGGTACGACGCCGGCAGACGGCGCACCGCGGGCCACAGCGACGCCAGCAGGCCCAGCGTGGCCAGAAGCGCGACGACCAGCGCGGTCGCGCCGCCGAGCGCCTCGCCCAGGCCGACCGCGACGCCCACCACCAACGCGGCCGCGGCCAGGCTTTGCAGCACCTGCCACAGGCCGCGCCGGTTCAACAGCGCCGCGTAATCCTCGCCATAGACGCTGGCACCTGCCAACACGTCTGAAGCGAGGTCGCCGGGTCGCGGCGCGGCACTGCCCAGCCATCGCCGCGCCAGCGGCCCGGCCGCCGACACCATGAACAGCACGTACAGGGCCCCGACCACGGTGTCGAAGGCGTTGAAGAGCAGGTAGCGCGCATCGGCCACGTCGAGCGCGGTCTTGATCGCCGCCAGGTTGGGGGTACCGCCGGTGTACACGCCGACCGTCAGCCCGGCGAGTTCATAGGCAGCGGGCGTGCCGAAAGCGCGATAGCCGAAGAACAGCGCCGTCGCCACCACCAGCACCGAAAACACTGCCAGCGACATCGACAGCAGCGCCTTGCCTGCGATGCGCGACCAGGCGCGCATGTCCACGGTGAACAGGATCAGCGGCAGCGCCAGCGCGATGCTGGCTTCGCTGACGAGCTTCTGCACCGGCGCGGCCGCGGCCGGCAGCAGCCCCACATTGCCGATCAGCAGCCCAGCCGCATAACACAGCACGATGGTGCCGATGCGCCGCGCCCACGCCTGATGCTGCACCAGCCACAGCACGGCCGCCGGCAGCAGCAGGAAGCACAGCACCAGCGCCGCGTCGGTCATGACACCTCAGCGCGCGGCGGGCATCAAGGTCTGGCGCTGCACAGCATGGCTTTCGATCGCCTGCCGGTCGAACCACCAGGGCAGCAGCTCGCCGGCGAACCAGGGGTCGAGCTGGTTCTTCTGGTGTGGGTGGAACTGCCGCTCGACTGCACCGCCCGAAAGCACGGCCATGACCTTCTGGTCATCGGCCATGTCGGCCACCAGCCGCAGCGAGGCGAAGAACTGCACACCGAAGCCGTCCATGAACTCCGTGCGGGCGCGCAGCACCGTCTCGCCCGAACCGCCCATCGCCTGCGGCGGGCGGCCCAGCCACTCGCGGCCGAAGCCCTTGCGGCGCAAGGGGCTGTCGAACTGGATCCGATGCTCGGCGCCCCAGCGCCAGGCCTTGGGATCGCTGCCGTGCGCGGCCACCAGATCGGCACGCACCTGTGTGGCGGAGCGGCGGATGATGTCGGGCAGCGACTCCACCTGCGGCGTGCGCTGATCGTCGAACCAGGCCCATTGCGGCTGGTGCACACGCTGGTCGAACAGCGCCTGCCACGAGTACCAGCTCCTCAGGTATTGCGTGGCCAAAGGCTCGCCCAGCTCGTCGACGAAGGTCTCGTAGGCGATGCGTTGGTACAGCCGCTGGTAGATCAGCGGCGCCGCCTGGTCGGCGTTGTCGCGGCCGTCCCACGCCGAGAGAACGGCCACGAGCTCGGCCTGCTCGGGCACGGTCTTCAACGCGTCGAGGATGGCCGGCAGCAGCCGCGGCACCTGCAGGTTCTTGCTGTCCATCATCAGCCGCGTGTGATCGGCCGTACCCAGGCCCTTGCCGGCATCCAGCACCTGGGCGATACGCTCGAAGCGGTAGCTGGGCGAGAAGAAGGACGAGTAATCGAAGGGGTAGTTGTCGGGCCGCGTGTCCTGGTTGGCGGTGGCCACCCAGCCGCGCCTGGGCGCCATCTGGCCTGGCATCTGGTCGGGCGGGATGACCCCGGCCCAGTCGTCCTCGGCCTGCACCGGCTTGGGATGGATGCCCTGCCCGCTGCGCCGGATCGGCACCGCGCCGCTGGCGCGGTGGCCGATGACGCCGGCCTTGTCCACGAACACGAAGTTGAAGTACATCAGCGTCATCTGCTGCACCGCAAGGTCCACCTCGGCAGCGTCCTTGGCCATCAGCAGCCGGTCGATGCCGATACCGCCGGCCGGCAGCTCGGCCGACATCATGCGCAGGCTGAGCAGCTTGTCACCCTGCTCGCCCAGCGGCTTGTCGCTGACGATCGGCCCGCGCACGGTGCGGCGCAGCACCAGTTCCTCCTCGCGGAACCCCCCTGCGGCCTTGCCGTCCTTGATGCGGATGCGCTCGACCGTGCGCGCGAAGGGCCGCACGATGTCGCCATCCATGTAGTGGTCGCTCTGGCCCGGCGCGAGCTGCTCGATGAACAGGTCCTGGCTGTCGCCATAGGCGTTGGTCACGCCGAAGGCGACCTGCGCATTGCGACCGACCAGGATGCCAGGCACGGCCGGCAGCGCCGCGCCGACGGCGCGCACCTCGGGGCTGAACAGCCCCACCGGAAACCAGATGCCCGGCAGCAGCCGCGCATCGATGTGGGGGTCGTTGACCAGCACCGCCGCCCCGCTGGCCGCGCGCTGCGGTGCGATCGCCCAGTTGTTGCTGCCCAGCGCGATCGGCGCGACGTCGGCAGCGGCAAGTTGCCGGGATGCAGCCACGCCCAGCCACGGCAGGTCGGCCGCTCGTGCGGTCCAGCCCAGTGGCCGGGTGCGCTCGGGGTTGGTGTTCACCGGAAACAGGTCGCGCGCCTTTTCGGCGCCGAGCTTGTCGATCAGCTGCTGCATCAGCAGCTCGGCCTTGTAGTTGGCGGCCTGGCTCCAGTTGACGATGTGCAGCACCATCACCATGTCCTCCAACGACCAGGAACGGGCCTTGAAGCCGGCTAGGCGTAACTCCACCGGCAGGTCGCCCGAGTGGCCTTCAATGTAGGCGTTCATGCCCTGCGCATACCAGCCGAGGAACTCGCGCGCCTCGGGTGTCAGCAGCATGGCATGTCGCTCGGCGTTGCGGCGCAGGCCGATGGTGCGCATCTCGCGGTCGCTCGCCAGGCCGCCCTCGCCTACCGCCTCGGCCAGCCGGCCCAGCGCGATCGCCCGATAGGCTTCGAGCTGGAAGATGCGCGACTGTGCTGTGACGAAGCCCTGTGCGCGGATCAGGTCGGGCGTGCTCTTCGCGAAGATGTACGGGATTCCGTTGCCGTCGCGCAGCACCTCGACCGGCTCGTCCAGACCCTTGAAGCTCAACGTGCCTTCGACATTCGGGCCACTGGCGTTGCCCGAGGCCACCCACACGGCCAACGCGATCGCCACGGCCGCCAGCAAGCCCAAGCCACGCAGTATCCAACGCATGATTTTTCGTCTCCTCCGGCAAGCATCATCCCAGATGCCGCAGGTGTTGCCGCCGGCAGCTCGAAAAGCACACGGGCCGCGGTCGCGAAGTCGTTGACCTCGATCGGCTGCTGCGCGCCTTGTCGCCTGCGCAGCGACGAGAGCGAGAACGACCAGGAGCGATGGGCCATTGTCACCTTGTCGCCGACGACTGGGGTGGCGATGCCGATGCCGCAGGCCCTGGCGGGCGGAAGGCCGCGCACGCCGAGGTCTGGCTGGATCGCAGCAAGCAAGATGGCTGGTCTGCGCACAACACCGTTGCCACGTGGCTCAGTGACGCGTCAAGGTGCTCCTGCCATGCCAGGCTTGCAGTCGTGCGACCCGCATCGGCGTCAGACCGCGGGTGCCCAGTGCATCCGTCCTCGTCGCCTGACGCGTGCCGGGCTGGGAGTGTTGATGGATCCCGGCACGCTCACGGACGTCAGGGCTCGATCGTTACTTGGGGACTGGGTCCGTTGCTACCGGGGCATGCCAGGGGATCTTCCCGCCATCGAGCCACTGGCGGGCAGCCGCCCAGCCGGCCATCAGCGCTTCCTGACTGTTCTTCCGGTAGCACTCCGGACCACAAGGGACCACGAATTCCTGTGCGGCGCCATCGATGCGAGCGATGACGATGCGCGGCTCCCACACCTGCACATCCGACAGGTACTGAACGAAGCCAGTGATCGAGAACGCTCCGATCACCTCTTTGCGGCCTTCAGCGTTCATCGTAGGTGCTGACCTTCTTGCTGTGAGCCCGCAGTGACTGACTGCACTCCAGGCTCGTGGATGCACAGAAGCTGTCTTTGGAGACGGTCCCGGCACGGGCCACTGCAGGGATGTCCGACGTGGATGCCAGTTGAGGACGCCGCGTCACCGTAGTGGATGATCCTAAGTAGCCCGCGAGGCAGTGCACATCCCCTGAATGGGTGGAAGCCTTGGGTCGACGGCTCAGTCTCGCCGCCCCAGGCTTCGTCTATCAGAGTACTGCATGTGGTAACGGGCAGTGGCCAGGTTTTGCGCCAAAGCGCCAGATGGCCAGGTCATTGTCGTCGGTGTCTGATTCGGCCGTGGCTCTGGGCCGCAAGTGTCAAAGGGTAGCACTGGCGACACCAGTGCTGAGCAGGTGCCGACTCAGCGCGACGGCTTGCAGGGCTTGCGGTGTCGGTCTTGACCAAGTGCAGCTACCAACTCAGTTCGAAGCGGCACAGCGGATCACCGCTTGCCTCGCAGGCGGTTTCGTGCACTGTTGCGCGCGCATGCACCAGCCGCTGGAACAGACGCTCGAAGGTTGCGGCGTAGTAGTCGCAGGCCGGCACGGCACTGACTATGTCGCGGCAAAGCGGGTTGTCCCGCATCTCGACAACGGCAAGCCTTCCGCGCGCCGATGCAGTGGTACACACATGTCCGCTGCCGGCGAAGGTCCACGCGTGGCGCTGGATCGCCATCAGCAGCCCGCGTGCCGCCCAGTGTGCAGGCAGCAGTCGCAGCAGCCTTTGCACTGGCCGCGGGATGCGATGGGCGAGTAGGTAGTCGGCTGTGGCGCAGCCGGCGGCTCGAGCCACAGCCTGCCCCTCCTCGGCCGGCAAGGCCGCGCGCAAGGCTCGATGCAGCGCGCGCACCTCGTCCTCGTGCACCATGTCCGCGGGCGGCTGGCGCCAGTGCGCGCGCAGCCCGGCATCGGTGAAGAGCGACTCGGCAAAGGCACTGCCCCGCGCCGCGGAAAGCGCCTGGCCCATGCGCAAGATCGCATTCGGCCCGATACGCCCAGACCTGCCGGCGTCATTCGCTGCGGCGCTTGCGCTCATCGATAGCGCTCAATGTGAGGCAATGCTCGGCGACAACAGCGCATCGGCCTGTTCGTCGCTGAGCTGGCCACCGCCACCGCAGGCCATAATCTGTGAAGACTCGATGGCACCGATGGCTGCCAGCGCAGCAGCGGCGATCTCCTCGCCCTTCTTGCGGCGCATCTCGATCTTCGGTCCGTGCATTGTCACCCAGCCCTCGTCGGCCGCGGCAATAGCCACCGCGTCGGGACGCTCGTGTACATGCGCATCGGCGAACTTGAAGTCGACCTTCTTCCTGCTCTGCGGGCCCCAATAGCCGACACGGCCGAGGTCGTAGAAGGTGCGCTCGAAGCCGCTCTTCAGAAATGCCTTCAGGCAGCCCATCAGGTACTTGCGTCGGAACTTGTCCTTCTCCCAGGGGTACTGGAAGAAGCTCTTGTTCATGAAGAAGCGGCGGTAGTTATTCATCACACGGTCGAGCAGCTCGGCACGGTCCATCGCATCGGGCTTCATGATCGGCGTGACGAAGTTGTACTTCTCGAAGTCGAACACCTCGACCTTGTCGCCCAGTTCCTGAAACAGATCGCTGAAGGGCCACGGCGTATACATCGCCCAGTTGGCCATGTCGGGGTTCCAGTCTCGCGCCATCCGGTAGGTTTCTTCCAGCGTCTCTGCGGTCTCGTTCTCCAGGCCTACGATGAACTGCGCCTCGGTCACGATGCCGGCCTCGCGCAGCAAACGGATGGCCTTCTTGTTCTGCTCGATCGTGGTTTCCTTGTTGAAGCGGTCCAGCTTCAACTGCGCCGCCGCCTCGGTACCGAGCGACACGTGTACCAGTCCGGCCTTGCGGAACATCGGCAGCAGACTTTCGTCGCGCAGGATGTCGGTGACGCGCGTATTGATGCCCCACTGCACGCCCAGGTCGCGCGCAATAAGCTCTTCGCAAAAGGCGATGAACTTCTTGCGGTGGATCGTCGGCTCCTCGTCGGCGAGGATAAAGAAGCCGACGCCGTGGTTCTTCGCCAGGTCTTCGATCTCATCGACCACCAACTTCGGGTCGCGGATGCGGTAATCGCGCCAAAACTTCCACTGGCTGCAGAACGTGCAGGTGAAGGGACACCCGCGCGCGAAGTTGGGGATCGCTACGCGCACGCCCAGCGGGATGTAGATGTACTTGTCCCACTCCAGAATGCTCCAGTCGGGCTTGATTCGATCCAGGTCCTTGATCGACGGTTCGGCCGGCGTGGCTACCACCGTGCCGTCATGACCAACAAACGCAATTCCGCGTACCTGGCTGCGGTCACGCACGAAGCTGCCGTCTTCGATCGCACGCACGAGATTCAGGAACACCTGCTCACCCTCGCCACGAACCACGGCGTCAATCCATGGTGATTCTTTCAGCACCTGCGGGTACATGAAAGTGCCATGAATGCCACCGAGTACAGTGACGATGGCTGGGTCAACCTCCTTGGCGATTTGCAGCAGCCGCTCGGCCCTGTAGATTGCCGGCGTGATGGCTGTGCAGCCCACGATGTCGGGCTGCATCTCGGCGATTCGCGCACGCACGGTTTCGTCATCGAGGTGATGCGTCATCGCATCGACGAAGCTCACCTCATGGTAGCCGGCGTCCTTCAGGTAGCCGGTCAGGTACGCTACCCAGGCGGGTGGCCAGTTGCCAGCGATCTCGGCACCGCCGGAGTGGTAATTCGGATGGATAAGCAGAATGCGCATGAGCAAGGCTCCATGTCCGTTTGGACAAGCACCTTAGGCCGCGCCGGCAACTGGCACATTGATCTGCGTTAATTTCTATTGACACTTTGTTGTGTCCATTTTCTTTGACGATTCGGCGTCGATACCGCTAATCGGCTCGGGGTGCGCTGCATAGAGGGCCTTGGCGGCACGACTGCCCTAGGCGTATCGTCGTGACGTTACGGCCGAAAGCGGACCCGCATGCCCTGCTGAACCTGATTTCCGGCGTAACGAAAACCGAGTTGACCTGCGTCGAGACCCCTGAGCACCTCGGCCTCGAGCGGATTGCGATGGCCGACCCCGATGGATCTCCGCCTGGCGCGACCATCCTCAATGGCAAACACGCACCATCCTTCCTTGCAGCTGAACAATGCGCAGGAGGGGGGCCTTCAGTGCCCTGTCGACTTGCCAAGTGACGATCCGGGCCGTGAGCCTATGTCCATCGCCCAACAGCCCATGCGGGTCCACGAACTCTGCGATGACCACACCATCACGTTGAGCCCAGCCACCGGGCCGGCCGCATACACTGCGCCATGGCCGGTGACGCCGGCGATGCCCAGGCACGCGGCCTGTTCGAGGAGCCCGGGTTGCGAGCGGGCCGCATCAGGTAGAGGCACTGCCTGTTAGGCGGGCACGACGACGTGTTCGGCCGCGGTGCCGAAGGCCCGATAGGACTGGGCGCCGTAACACCACGCCGCCTGCCCGACACGCGCAGCCGGCACGCCCGGGCCCACGGCGTCGATGACGCCTGCGCCGTCGCTGTGGGGTACGACCCGCGGAAACGGTATCGGCGAGCCTTGCCAGCCGCTGCGCTTCTTCACGTCGCCGGGGTTGATACCGGAGAAGGCCAGTCGGATGTAAGATATACATTCAATCATGTAGATCTTTGAGGCAACAATGCAAGTCGCAAAGTGGGGCAATAGCTTGGCCGTTCGCCTTCCCGCCACGGTTGTCGAGGCGCTCGATCTGAAGCCCGGAGACAACATCGACATCCACGTCAGAGGTGATCGCTCCTTTGCTATCGAGAAGGCCCCGGGAGCGCGTGACCTGCTGGCCAGAATACGCAAGTACCGCGGCCGACTGCCGCCCGACTTCAAGTTCGACCGCGTGCAAGCCAATGAGCGGCGGTGAGGACTTCTTCGACACCAATGTGGTGCTCTATCTGCTCTCGGCAGACCCAGCCAAGGCCGACAGGGCAGAAGAATTGCTCGCCATTGGGGGGACGATCAGCGTCCAGGTTCTGAACGAGTTTGCAGCGGTAGCGTCGCGCAAGCTGCACATGTCGTGGATCGAAATCCGCGAAGTGCTGGCCCAGGTCCGAGCCGTCTGTACGGTCGAGCCGGTGACCATCGAGACGCACGAACGAGCCCTGCGGTTAGCCGAGCGCTATGGCATATCGATCTACGATGCGCTCATCGTCTCGGCAGCGTTGCTGGCGAACTGCAAGACACTTCATTCGGAAGATATGCAGGACGGCCAGGTGATCGAACGACAGTTGACGATTCGGAATCCGTTCACAACATCGTGAACTGCCTGAAGTTCGGCATGTGGACTGTCCATGGCGAGGCTTTCCGACCGTCAGCCATGTGGCGATGAAGTCGGCTTCATGAGTGTCGCCGATGGGTCGGGAAGAGTCGACCGCCACGGCATGGAGGGGTCGTTCGGTTCCACCGTCTAACCGAGCACAGTCGAGTGGCTGGAGTTGTAAAGGCTGGTGCGACACGTGCCCTTGCGCAGGTGATGGCGCGGCCTTGCCGCCTGTGAGCAGGTTTCGCACAAGCCTTACCAAGAGCTGCCTTTGTCCGCACTCAGCGTCTGCTCTGCCGGCTCTGTATGGTTATGTCCCGCGGTAGCGCCTTCGCCGCGAGGCACCAGCACCCTCATCGTTGATCCATCGACGCTGACAGCCATTCGCACGCATCCAATCACCGACTTGGCGCCGAATAACCTCGCAGCCCGGCTGCACGCGGACGATTGCCGAGCTGATGCCAATGGCCTTGGCTGCCTGCATGGTCACGCTGGCGCGCCATCGGTCGGTGGCCTCGCTGGTGCCGGGTGAGCTTCGAGCGGGGCATGGCCGATCCCGCCGGTCGGCCGATACCCTTGCCTGGCAAATGATTGCCTAGGCAACGGATAATCATAGAATGCCCGGCTCGCCGACCAACTCGCGCCGCAAGGCCTTCTACGACGGCAACCACTACGTCGTCAGTGACAGCGTGGGCTACCTGATGCACCAGCTTGTGCTGTCGATGCGGCGCCAGATCGCCGCAGGCATGGCCGAGCATGAATTGACCGCGGCGCAGTGGTACCCATTGTGGAAGTTGCGCCGCGACGGCCCCGGCACTGCGCAGGAACTGGCGCGTGACATGGAAATCGATGCCGGCGCGATGACGCGGCTGATCGACCGCCTCGTCGTCAAGGGGCATGTCCAGCGTGCACGCTCCAGCACCGATCGGCGCAGGCTTACGCTGACGTTGACCCCCGCGGGGCAGGCGGTCGCCGACAAGGTCCCGTCAGTGCTGGCCAGGGTGAACAATACCTACCTGCGCGGGTTCGATCGTTCCGAGTGGGACACGCTGAAGTCCCTGTTGCGACGCATGCTGGCCAACGGCCAGGGCCTGACACCGACCTGCGCACCTGCCGCGCCCCGGAAGCGCAAATGAACGAAAAAGACGCGGTCAATGCGCCACCGAAAGGGGCACGCGGCGGGTTGCGGCGCCGACGCGCATTGCTCGCGCTCGCCGGGCTGCTGCTACTGGGCGGTGCCGGCTACGGCTGGTACTGGAACCAGGTCCTGCGCCACTATGAGAGCACCGACAACGCCTACGTACAAGCGCCGCTGGTGCTGATCACCCCGCAGGTCGGCGGCACGGTGGTGTCGGTGGCGGTGGACGATACCGACCGGGTCAGCGCCGGCCAGTTGCTGGTGCGCCTGGACCCGGCCGATGCGCAGCTCGAGCTGCAACGCGCCACCGCGGCGCTCGCGCAGACGGTGCGCGAGGCACGCACGCTGTATACCAACAACGCTGGCAGCGATGCGCAGGTGCTGCTTCGGCGGGCCGAAGTCGAACGGGCTCGCTCCGAGGTAGAGCGCGCGACGGACGACCTGCGTCGGCGCCAGCCGCTGGTGGAAAGCGGCGCGGTCAGCGGCGAGGACATCCAGCACGCGCAATCGGCGCTGGCCGCGGCACGCAGCGTGCTGGCCGCAGCGCAGTCCGCGCAGTCGGCGGCCGAGAAGCAAGCGCTGAGCAGCCGCGCGCTAATCGACGGTACCCCGGTCGACAAGCAGCCCGCGGTGCAGCGTGCAGCCTCGGCCTATCGCGAGGCCTGGCTGAACCTGCAGCGCACCGAACTGCGTGCGCCGGTGGCCGGCCAAGTGGCGCGGCGCACCGTGCAGCTCGGCCAGCGCGTGGCCGCCGGAGCGCCGCTGATGGCGGTGGTCGAGCTCGACCAGTTGTGGGTCGAAGCGAACTTCAAGGAAGCCCAATTGCGGCACATGAAGGTCGGCCAGCAGGTGCGCCTGCACGCTGACCTGTACGGAGACAAGGTCGAATACAGCGGACGGATCGTCGGGTTCGGCGCGGGCACAGGTGCAGCCTTCGCGCTGTTGCCGGCGCAGAACGCCACTGGCAACTGGATCAAGGTGGTGCAACGCGTGCCGGTGCGGATTGAGCTCAGTCCGGCGCCGCTGCGCGAACATCCGCTGCGGGTCGGCCTGTCGATGACAGCCACCGTCGACCTGGCCGGGGGCGGCGTCACCGATGTGCGCGGCGTGTCGAAGCGCGTCGATGCCGGCGACGCCGCGGCCGAGCGCGAACGTGAGCAGCAGAGCCGAGTGGACCGCCGGGTGCAGGACATCATCGCCGCCAATCTCGGTTCCGCGGCACGCCGATGAGTGCGACCCTGCCCGCTGATGAGGCACCACAGCGCGAGCACATCGAGCCGCCGGCGCGGTCGTCCGCGCAGCGCGGGCCGGCACTGGAGCCGCTGCACGGCCTGGAGCTGGTGCTGGGCACGTTGTCGCTATCGCTGGCGACCTTCATGAACGTGCTCGACTCGTCGATCGCGAATGTCTCGATTCCGGCCATCGCCGGCAACATGGGCATCAGCCCGTCGCAGGGAACCTGGGTCATTACGTCGTTCGCGGTGGCCAATGCCATCTCGATGCCTCTGACTGGCTGGCTGACTCGGCGCTTCGGCCCGGTGCGTCTGTTCACCTCGAGCGTGCTGCTATTCGTCGTCGCGTCGTGGCTGTGCGGGCTGGCGCCGAGCATCGAAGCGTTGATCTTCTTCCGCATCCTGCAGGGGCTGGTGGCCGGGCCGATGATCCCGCTGTCGCAGGCGCTGCTGCTGTCGAGCTACCCGCGAGCGCTGGCCGGCAGCGCGATGGCGATGTGGGCCATGACAGTGCTGGTCGCGCCAGTGGTCGGCCCGCTGCTCGGTGGCTGGGTCACCGACAACATCTCGTGGCCGTGGATCTTCTACATCAACATCCCAGTCGGCCTAGTGGCCGCCGCGCTGACCTGGCAGATCTATCGCGAGCGCGAAACGCCGCCGCAGCGCGTGCCGCTGGACCGGATCGGCCTGGCTCTGCTGGTGTTGTGGGTCGGTGCGATGCAGATCATGGTCGACAAGGGCAAGGAGCTCGACTGGTTCGGCTCCGTCGAGATCGTCTCGCTTGCGTTGGTGGCTGCCGTGGCCTTCGCGTTCTTCCTGATCTGGGAACTGGGCGAGGAGCATCCGGTGGTCGACCTGAGCCTGTTCTCTCAGCGCAATTTCCTTATGGGTACGGTGGCGCTGGCGGTAGCCTACGGCGTGGTCTTCGGCAACATCGTGCTGCTGCCGCTGTGGCTGCAGCAGACCATGGGCTACACCGCCACCTGGGCCGGCCTGGCGATGGCGCCGGTGGGGTTGCTGGCGATGCTGCTGTCGCCCTGGGTCGGCAAGAACGTCAGCCGCATCGATCCGCGACGGCTGGCCACGCTGGCCTTCATCGGCTTCGGCGGCGTGATGTGGCTACGTGCACAATTCAACACGCAGGCCGACTTCATGACCATCCTGGTGCCCACCGTGCTGCAGGGTGCGGCAATGGCCTTCTTCTTCATCCCGCTGCAGACCATAGCCTTCTCGGGCATGCCGCCCGAGCGCATGCCCGCCGCCGCCGGGTTGAACAATTTCGTGCGCATCACCGCCGGTGCCGTCGGCACTTCGCTGTCCACTACGTTGTGGGAAGCCCGTGCCGCGCTGCACCACGCGAACTTGGCGGAGCACGTCGATCCGACCAGGGCCGCCGCGATGCAGGCGCTGCAGCAACTGCACGAACGCGGCTACAGCGCCGAGCAGGCGCTGGGCGTGGTCAACCGCATCATCGACCAGCAGGCCTTCACGATGGCTGCGACCGACGTGTTCCACCTGTCGGCCTGGCTCTTCATCGCGCTGATCGCGCTGGTGTGGATCAGTGCGCCGCAACCAGCAGCGGCCAGCCCCGGCGACGCGCACTGAACGGCTTGTCATTGTCGGCATCGTCGACGAGTTAAGCACGCAGTTGCCGATCACCGACTGGCGTGTCGTCAGCACCAACCTAATGTATGGCGCTGGGCGCCAGGGGCCTGGGCTTGTACGGCCTGTCGTTGTATGTGCAGTACCTGAGCGCCGACGGGCGGCTTTGCCGTGTCGCTGCTCTCCGGCGCGACCAGTTGCCCTTTTTTCTGATCGGCGCCGTCGCGCAGTATGCGGTCGAGGGCACCGTGCGCCGCGTCGGAGGCAAGCGCGTGGTCATGGGCGGCTTGCTGTTGATGGCGCTGAGCGTCGCCGCGCTGGCCCGGGTGCCGAACGTGCGGCTGCTGTTCGCGGCCTACAACAGCATGGCCTTCGGCTGGTCGGCCATTTCCGGAACCGCGATCACACAGATCATCGGCGACTGGTTCTTACAGCGCCGCGGCCTCGCGCTGTGCCTGGCGTTGACCAGCGCCAGCGCCGCCGGCGTGTTCATCTTGCCGGCGTTGGTCTGGGGCATCGGCCAATTCGGCCTCGCGGCCGGTCTCGCCGCGATGAGCACGCTGGTGGCTCTGTCGCTGCTGGTGCTGCTGCACTACAACCTGCTCGAGCCGGATCGGCCGGCGCAGGCTTAAGCCGCTGGCACGGACGTGTGGATGCCGGCAGAGATGCCCAGCGGCGTACACCTGGGGTTGCTCTGTGCGCAGCTCGCAATAGTCCGGCTCGCGCAGGTGGTCTCACTCGGGCGGCAACTGCCGCTACTGGTGTTGAAGATCAGTACCGCGCAGGCCGCCGTGGCTGTCGCCGCGACGACGGCCAGTTCGCTGCTGGGCCGCCTGCTGATGGCAGGCCACGGTGTGGCCTGCGCAGGGGCGGTCAAATCTCCTTTGCCCGCACGGCCGAGCTGCGAAGTGGCCGCCGTAGGAACGAGGATTGATACAGGGCCTTCGCACAGATCGGGCTGGCCCGGCGTGCAAACAAATGAGGATGCAATGCCCGCGCGAACGTCAGCTCCTGAGTCGCTAAATTGGGGGAACCATTGACCGCTCAGGGTTGCGGGCGGGTCTCCGCTGAGTCGATCACGCTGTCTTGAACCGATCGGTCACGTCGGACTGCCATGAAGCCGCCGTCCTCCAACGCCGCGCCCCGGCTTCCAACCGTTTCCGGCGACGGCTAGCTTCGAGGCGAGCTGACGTTCATCGCGGCCACCCTGAATCTGCCGATGGTCGGCCACGGGCATGATGGTTAACTCCCTGGCGCGGCCCGCCAGCTTCGCCGCGGGAAATGGCTGGACGAACTTGGCTTTCCGCGCTCAGCGATCCCGCCGGCGGTTGTGGCGTTGGCGGGTCAGTCGCGCACTTGCAGGATGGCGGCGAAGTAGGCCGCCAGGTCGTCGCGGGCATGGAGCGGGAGGATGTAGCCCACGTATTGATCCGGGCGCACGATGACCATGCTGCCTGCGGCCCGGTCGATGCCGCGCATCTCGAAAATGTTCTCGCCGCGCATCAGGTCGGCACAGAAGACCTTCTCGTAGTCGCAAAGTCCGTAGCGGCCTACGTGCGGACGCAGCAGCGTGGGCATGGCCGCGAAGTCGAGCGCACGGAAGCCCTGCTGGAAGATAGCTCGGGTGTCGATCACGGCATCCACGTCTTCCCCTGGCCCGGTATGGCGGCGCAGTGGCGAGGCCAGGTTGTGCTCGAGCCAGTCGCACAGCGTGGCCACGGCGCCGCCGGGGCCACCCGCGTCGCCCGCCGGGGCAAAGACGAATAGGTGGAAGCGCGCGTCGGCCTCGATGCAATGGCCCAGGTGCATGGGCTTTGCGTCGGCCAGGCGAACGACCGGGGCGGAATGGAAGCGCTTGCCGATAGCGAAGCCCTTGGCGAGGTGCTGGTGTGCGGACGCGCCGGTCAGCGCACTGCGTTCGTACTGGATGGTCAGGCCGCAGGTGAAGGGCAGGTTGTTCACAAACTCGCGCGCCACGCGCGGCAGGCCGTCGGTGGCATCGTCCTCAGCCAGGCCACCGACGACGCGGGCCCACTTGTGGTCGAACTCCACCAGGGCCTTGGCAGCCGCGCGACGCTCACCGGAATAGCTGTGCAGCAGGGCCGGGGCAGCGCGGCCAGTCAGCACCGCGATCAGCTTCCAACCCAGGTTGAAGGTGTCGCCCATCGACACGTTCATGCCCTGGCCGGCCTTGGGGCTGTGGGTGTGGCAGGCGTCGCCGGCCAGCATCACGCGTGGCGTGCGGTTGGCCACCTGATCCTCGGGTACGTCGTCGAACTTGTCGGTCAGGCGGTGGCCGATCTCGTAGATCGACCACCAGACCACCTCCTTCACGTCCAATGCGAACGGACTGAAGATGCGCCGGGCCTTGGCGATGATGTCTTCGGGTCCCATGTCACGGTCCGCGGCGCGTTCGTGCTCGCCCAGCTGGTCGAGCTCGACATACAGGCGCACCAGGTGCCCGCCTTCGCGCGGCAGCACCATCAGGATGCCCTCGTCCTGCGAGCGCACGAAGGACTTCATGCGCCAGTCGGGGAAGTCGGTGACGGCCAGCACGTCCATCACGCCCCAGGCCTGGTGCGCCGCATCTCCGTGCAGCGCCCCGCCGATGGCG
>Ga0316188_10000312_pt1 | contig 19889 bp, 15 predicted proteins | sample Phiworburrow1_MG_FD_204933 | JGI IMG/M metagenome (GOLD analysis project Ga0316188, IMG submission 204933) | Coastal sediment microbial communities from Maine, United States - Phippsburg worm burrow 1 | ecosystem: Environmental > Aquatic > Marine > Coastal > Sediment | place: USA: Maine... | reverse complement strand
TTTCTACTTGCTTTTCAAACTTTAAAAAATCGGTATCTCTGAAAATCATTACAATTCCACTTAGGGCGTAAACCGCCATGATACCAGCCAGGAAAAAACCTAAATAGCGGTGATATAACCGCATATTGTTGTTGAGATTAAATTTGCTCATATTTTGTAAAATAAAGTGTTAAAAATTAATGGTGTTCGCAATGCCTTCTTTTGTTTGCTTATACCTACTAAGGAATAGTGCCATTTTCAAATGATTACTATTGATAATCAGCTAGTTATAAACAAATAAATATATTTTAGATTTGAGATAAATCTCATTCCGGTCACAAAAGTACTAGAACGATTTAATATAAAATAATCTATGTCGGTTTGGAACAGTTGTGAAAGCACAATTTGTTCAGTATTGAGTTCCCTTAAATCACTAGTTATGTAATAAATGATAATGACCCGGACACTATAAAATTAAAGAAATCTAAAATTCAATATTCAACAAACCACAAAAAAACGCCATCAAAAGACCAACCTAAAATTAATTATTACAAATTGAGTTGTACATGTACAAAAAAAAATTATAACTTTAGTTTTAAAATAAAATTAAAAACCAAACATGAAAAAGCTATTGAACCTACTATTGATAATTGTTTTAGCCGGATGCTCCTCAGGTAAGACTTATGATGTACTCATAAAAAATGGAATAATCATTGACGGCTCCGGAACGAAATCTTATATCGGTGATGTTGCCATAAACGCCGACACCATTGTGGCAATGGGAACTTTGGAAAATGCCAAAGGAAAACTAGAAATTGATGCTAAGGGTTTAGCAGTGGCCCCCGGATTTATAAATATGTTAAGTTGGGCCGTAAACTCTTTAATCGAAGACGGAAAATCTCAAAGTGACATTAGACAGGGCATAACTTTAGAAGTATTCGGAGAGGGCTGGTCTATGGGTCCGTTGAGTGAAGAAATGAAAAAAGAAGAAATTGAGCAACAGGGTGATATTAAATATGATATAAAATGGACAACTCTAGGCGAATACTTAGATTATATTGTCAAAAAAGGTATCTCTCCAAATGTTGCTTCTTTCGTGGGCGCTACAACTCTTAGGATACATACAGTAGGTTATGAAGATAGAGTCGCTACAAGTGTTGAACTCGATTCAATGAAAAACATGGTTAAACAAGCGATGGAAGAGGGAGCATTAGGGGTAGGGTCTTCTTTAATCTATGCACCGGCATTTTATTCGACAACAAGCGAATTAGTTGAACTTTGCAAAGTAGCTTCACAATACGACGGCATGTATATATCGCATATAAGAAGTGAAGGCGATAAACTCCTAGAAAGTTTAGACGAACTGATTACCATAGCCCGCGATGCAAATATCAGAGCAGAAGTCTATCATCTAAAACAAAGTGGGAAGAACAACTGGGGAAAATATGATAAAGTAGTTGCTAAAATTGATTCAGCCAGAAATGCCGGACTGCTCATTACTGCAAATATGTACACCTACATTGCAGGGGCTACCGGTTTAGACGCTGCCATGCCCCCATGGGTACAAGAAGGCGGTTACGATAAATGGTCGGAGCGTCTGCAAGATCCAAAAATCAGGGCCAAAGTAATCCGAGAAATGACTACTAAAACTGATAAGTGGGAAAGCCTCATGCAAGCAGCAGGGTCGCCGGATAAAATACTTTTGATAGGGTTTAAAAATGACAGCTTAAAATATCTAACCGGAAAAACACTGGACGAAGTAGCTAAAATGAAAAAACTCTCCCCAGAAGAAACGGCTATAGATTTGGTTATCAATGACGGAAGTCGTGTAGAAACCATCTATTTTTTAATGTCAGAAGAAAACGTAAAAAATCAAATAACCTTGCCTTGGATGAGTTTCGGTTCCGACGCCGGATCGACTGCACCCGAGGGTGTATTCTTAAAGTCAAGTACTCACCCACGTGCTTACGGAAATTTTGCTAGACTACTAGCCAAATACGTAAGAGAAGAAAAAGTAATATCATTAGAAGAGGCTGTATCTAAGTTAACTAATTTGCCTGCTACTAACCTGAAAATAAAAAATCGCGGACTTCTTAAAGCAGGGTTCTATGCAGACCTCGCAATATTCGACCCACAAAAAATTCAAGACAATGCAACATTTGAAAACCCATTTCAATATGCAACCGGAATGGTTCACGTATTTGTTAATGGTAAGCAGGTTCTCAAAGACGGAGAACATACAGGCGAATTGCCAGGGAAAGTAGTTAGAGGTCCGGGATGGAAAAAATAACCAATTTGTGAAATTACCAATCAAATTATTTACAATTTATCTACTTTTAGCAATACTTAATTTCAAAGAAGCATATTCTCAGGAAACTGAATATAGAAGTCAGTCTATAAAAACCAATATTGGGCTTGGTATAGTTGCCGCAGGTTCTTCCATTTTCGAGACAGTCCCAATTTCTATAGGCTGGCAAAAAAGTTATGGACCAAAACACAAATTAAGATTAAACCCCAATCTGATTTTATTTCTACCATTCCGGATACTAAATCTTTCATTTACACTGTACTCACAATCAAACCATAAGACACCGCTGTCGGCACTCGTGGATTGCAAACTGCATTATGATGTAGCAAAGTTCGGCAAAGTTTCCTTAGTTCTATCTCTAGGTGTTTTCATATCCTATACCGCGAATGTAGTTAGAACTACCTATAAACCACTGTATAATGTTAATATTGGTCTTACACCATCATTTGCAGTAAGATATGAAAATCCACAAGGTAGATTCGCTTATGAACTCTGTCTTATTAATATTCACTTTGGGGGTGGGGATAATTATTCTAAATATTTTGGGGGTGGTCTTAATAATTATTATTCAACCATATTAACGTTCAACCTAGATATCAAACTAAAAAACTCGAACAAAATAAAGGCTTATGAGTAACAATACGAACCCTTTTGTATTAAAAATAATTTACTGTTAAAAAGTATTCAACAATTGATATATCAATCACAAATGTCTGTTACATAGTATTAATACGAATCATGCTTAGTTTCATTATGACTAAATATTAAAAATATTCTCCGGATACTGAAATAGATACATAAAATTTGAAAGGAAAACTGGGCTGTCCTTTTGAAAAAGTAAAGCTTGAGAAATATCCTAAAAACAGGTTAATAAAAAATATTTGGGTAACAACGAATTTGACGAATAATTTGATAAATTGCAACCCAAACATCATATTGGAGAAAGCTAGAAAAATTGTTTGCAAGTCTATATAAGATTGCTTCAATTTTTTACACTCCACGAAATAGAAGATGAGTTAAACACGTAAAAGATATGAAAGCAAAGTTTAGCCAACTAAAGAAACATAATAGGTTCAAAATACTGCTAATCGTAATATTCACAATCTTGTGTAATTCTAACAAGTCATTTTCACAGGATACAACATTTTCTAAAAGTTCCATCACAGCAGGATTTGGACTAACCACAATCTCCGGCGGAGAAACATCTAATGATTTTAGACCCAATCCAAAAAAATTAGACCAATCAAAATTAAGAGGAGGAGCGGGATTAAACTTTTGGGTCGGGTGGCAAAAAAATATAGGAGCAAGTAATAGACTGAGAATTAACCCAAACATACTATTAATTAGCATGTTGGGAAATGAGAACAACTCTGGTTTTTTTGGCACCTTCAAGCCACCGTTGTACATATTCCAATTTAATATTCATTATGACTTATTTACATTTAAGCATTTTTCTATTGTAGGAACACTCGGTGCATTTACCGGTTTTCAAAACAACAAGGATGTACCTTTCCGGCTAAAATATACTGTATATACAGTAGGTGGAAATGCTGGGCTTGGATTTAGATTTTATATTCCAAATTCTAGAACAGCTATTGAAATCAGACCTGTTACTCTGCAATTTGACAATCAGCACTTAATTTACGGGATTGCATTATTTAATATGGACTTTAAATTAAATAAAAAAATGGATTCGAAATAAACCTTAAATTCTAAAAAATAGCAACTACTATCCCAGAAAGATATCTAGCATTCACTACAACGATTCTTGCATTAATGAAGAAATAAAAACCAAAAAAACTATGTGTGCATTCATTCTGTAGAGCTTTTGCGATAAAATTTAGAATTTATTCACCTAACAAAAAAAATATGAAACGTTCAATCTTCAAACGAATAAAATAATGTTATCTGTACGACCAAAAAAATTTCTCATTGGTAAGCAGAGAGCCAGCGAATTTAGAATTACCTAAAAATTTAGAAGAATAGATTTGGAAATTGTACATTTAAAAGCCAATTTTATACTTTAATATGACCTGTTTTCAAGTACATATACGTTTTATTTAGTTTATCAACTCTACAAAATCTATTATAGAGGTGCAATAAATAACTGTGACACAAAAACACCATGAAAGCAAAGAATAGCACACCAAAAACACATAGTATGGTCAAAATACCACTATTGGCAATATTGGCCATCCTTTGTAATTATAATAATCTATTTTCTCAAGAAACAAGGTTTTCAGATAGTGCTATCACTTTCGGATTCGCACTAACCGCAATTAAGGGCGGAGAATATCCAGAAAACTGGTCTAGTCACCATATATTAGACAAAACCAAATTAAGAGGAGGAGCGGGATTAGGCTTTTGGCTTGGTTGGCAAAAAAATATAGGATCGAGTAATAAACTAAGAATTAATCCGGGCATATCTTTAATTACCATGCTAGAACATAAAGATTTCTTCGATGTTCTCACACCAAAGCCACCATTATACTTACTCCAATGTAACTTGCATTACGACTTATTAAATTTTGGACGTTTTACAATTGTTGGAACAATCGGCACATTTGCTGGTTTTCAAATCATTACGAGTGAGACCTCCTATAGACAAAGATATACAGTATACACAGCAGGCGGAAATGTTGCGCTTGGATTTAGATTTCCACGACCACTGGCGAGGGCAGCCTTTGAAGTCAGACCCGTAATTCTTGAATTTGATTCTAAGCATTTAATTTACGGGATTGGATTCATCAAACAAGACTTCAGGTTAAACAAAAAATATAAACCTTAAAATCTAAAAATGAAAATAGCAAATAAACAATTACTAAATAGAATTGTGGCATTTGTTACAACAATTATTGCAACAATAGCATTCATACAAACACCTATTACAGTATATTCTCAAGAAACTCTAATTTCAAATAGTTCAATAAAACTTGCACTTGGATTAGGTTCAGCACAAATGACTCCGCGAGATGCTCAAGGTTTCGTTTTTTCGGCGGGTTGGCAAGCAAACTACGGCGCAAAAAATAAACTGAGAATTAACCCAAACCTCTCATACGGTAAGTTTGAATCCGCATATAATTTCCTTCCCAAAAAAAATTCAACTATCACATCCACATCTATAGATTTCACTGTACATTACGACGCATTAAGGTATCGTTCATTTTCTCTAGTTACATCTTTAGGAAATTTTATTACGAAGTATCGTGTCATAGTACAAAGTGATTCTATCGATTCTACAACACTATCAATAGGGTTAAAACCCTCAATTGGAATTCGGTTTGTTCCCAAAAACTCAAGCATAGCATTAGAATACAAACCAATAACCTTGTACTTTGGAACTCAGAACGTCTTTTATGTGACCTCAACGATAAACTTAGATATTAAAATTGCTAAGTGCAAATGAATTAATTGTTAGAAAAATAGCTTTTTTGAATACATTTGAAGGTAAATAAACAAACAGGTATTTTGAAAAGCTGGAATTATCTAATTTATCCTTTTATATTATTCTCTATAATATTTTATAGTTGCGCCACCCAAACAACTCCGACAGGAGGACCGAAAGACACAATACCACCGATTCTGATAAGATCGAACCCAGTAAACAACAGTACCAATTTCAAACAAAAAACGATAGAACTATCATTCAATGAATGGGTTGTTCTTAACAGTCCAAGAGAACAGGTTTTGTTTTCCCCCTCGGTAGGAAAGGAGGTTGAGTTCATAGCTCAAAAAACAAAAGTAACATTGACCCCAAAAAACGGATGGAGAGATAGCACCACCTATAATATATCCTTCCGTGAAGGAATTAAAGATATTACTGAAGGCAATAGTCCCAAAAACTTAAAATTATCTTTCAGTACCGGACCAATAATTGATTCCCTTAAAATATTTGGCAAAATCAACGACGCACTGTCCGGAAAGGAACTTGATAAAATTACAGTGGCTATATACAAATCTGACACTTTTAATGTGTTTGAGGACATACCAGAATATTGGACAGAATCTGACCAGAAAGGAAGATTCTCTATTAACAATTTACCCGCAGGAAAATATTGGATTTATGCATATCAAGACAAAAACAAAAATCTTATATTAGAGTCTAAAACAGAAAGCTATGGCTTTATTGCCAATAGAGTTAGCACCGTAGAACAAAAAGACTCACTAGAAATTAGCTTAATAACCCTTGATTCGCGCCCACTAAAAATCTCTCATGTGAAAAATTTAGGTGAGATTACAAGACTTACTTTCAATAAGTTCATTACTAATTACAATATACAAACTTCAAAAAAAACTGTGTATTCTTATGGTGACCACCATGATGAAATAATTTTTTGGAATCCACCTACCGACAGTACTGAAATCAAAATATCGGCCACCGATAGTCTAAACTTTAAAATTGACTCAACCTTTTATATAAAAAATATTGACACTAAATATATAAAGGATGCATTCCTATGGTCTATCGAAGAGGCAACACTGGACCCTAAAACTCAAATTATGGAAGCTAAATGCTTTTTTAGCAAACCGATTATAAGTATAAATTATGATAGCTTATTTATAAAACTAGACTCCTTACACAATATTAATTTCCTACCAAAAGAATTAACGATTGACACTATTGCTAAAACGTTTTCTATAAAAAAAATTATACTAGACAGCCTACATTTAGATTCCATAAAAACACCACTCAAATTAGATGCTGGAAAAGGATTTCTCATATCTATAGACAACGATTCGAGCAAAGCACAAAATACAACAATAACTAAAGTACAAACTGACAACAAAACCTGTAACATAGAAGTGGAAGTCACTACAGAAGCAAAAGATTATTTTATTGAATTGTTGCTCAAAAACAACACAAAACAACCACTTACTGCAATTGCCGTAAAGAAGAATGTAACAAAGTTTTCATTCGATAATCTACAACCCGGTACTTATCAAATAAGGGCTGTTACTGATGTTAACAAAAATGACGTTTGGGACTGGGGCAACATCTATGATAGAATAGAGCCGGAAAAGATTACTATGTACAAAGCAAGCGACGGCTCGACCGATATTCCTATTCGTGAAAATTGGACTGTCGGACCTCTGTCTATAAAATTCTAACTATGTTGATAACTAAAATATATAAACACTCATCCACAAATAAATAATGATATTGGTAAATAAGTCACTTACTAACTTTTTTTTCTCGTTATAAACACTAGATAAACATTTTTATGTTTATTAACAATTTGGATAAAACTTAAGCTATGTTCAAAATACAGTCTATATCAACCAAAAAGAATAATATATCAAGAAATCCACATCCCTTAATACTACTAATGAACAGTTTATTTAAAAAAATAAATACAATTACAATATGTTTGTTGTTGGCAACTTTCTTTGGCAACGTCAAGGCTCAAGACTTGGACGTTAAAATTGCTAATGAGTATTTCTTGAATGGAAAAAAGGATTTAGCATTTGAGTTATATCAAAAATTAGCTAAGAAAAATGAAAATATTTATTCGATTTATAGTAACTATTTAAGTTTACTGCTTGAAAAGGAATTATATTCGGAGGCTGAGAAATTTGTTGAAAGAACATTAAAAAAGTTTCCTGATGATAATGCAACATACAGCGTTGATTTAGGAGTGGTGTATAAAAAGTCAGGAGATTCTGCCAAAGCTGATAAATATTTTAAGCAATTAATAACAAGCTCTCTTAGCAATGTAGGTAAGATTAAAGCAATTTCAAACTATCTAGCCAGTAAGCAACTTGCCGACTATTCGGTTTTTGCCTTACAACAGTTACGACTCAAACTCAAAAATCCTCAATTATTTACCCTTGAAATGGCTAGTTTATATCGCTCCTTAGGCAAGTCAGACGAAATGATAAATGAATATTTGAATTATGTTTCTTCTCAAACCAATAGCCTGGCTTATCTACAGATTTTTATTACTACACCCGAAGAATTTGCAAGTTTAGAAAAGCAACTATACATTAAAATTCAAAAGTTTCCTGATTCACCGCAGTATCCGGAAGTGTTGATTTGGCTGTACCTTGATCAAAAAAAATTTTATAATGCTTTGGTTCAATCTCGCGCCTATGATAAAAGATTTCAACCCAAAAATTTGAAAACTTTAGAAGTTGCTCAAATCTCTCTTGATAACAATGATTATATAACAGCAATAAAAGCTTATGAATTTGTAATTAAAGAATTTAAAGAAACCGATAATTACAGTACAGCACGATTTTTACTTATAAAGGCAGAGGAAAAGAGAACAAAGAAAACGTTACCGGTGTCTGTTGATTCTATTCGTTTATTAACGTATGATTATCAAGCGTTTATAAATGATTATCCTCAAACTTATAATAGTCAAGAGGCCCAATTAAGTGAAGCTCTACTGCATGCCTATTTCTTAAACGAAAAAGATTCCGCAATTCAAAAGCTAAAATTGCTATTGGCAAGTCCCAGAATCCAGCCTTCAATTCGAGCCCAAACTAAACTTGATTTAGGTGACATATATGTAATAAATGAAGAGCCTTGGGAATCAACACTGTTGTATTCGCAAGTGGAAAAAGAATTTAAAGACACGCCACTGGGTTATGAAGCTAAACTGAGGAACGCCAAATTTTCATTTTATAAGGGGGATTATAGCTTGGCTCAAGAACATTTGGATATTCTAAAACAAGCCACAACGCAAGACATTGCAAACGATGCGATGGAATTGAGTACTCTGATAAAGGAAAACACAACTTTTGATACTCTGGGTTTGTCTTTAATGCAGTTTTCCAAAATTCAACTTTTATTACTTCAAAATAAATACGCAGAAGCCTTAGACCATCTACAGAAATTTAAGCAAGGTATATTTTGGATGAAATCGGAAGAGGCACAAAAACTTGGATTATTAAAAAACAATAATTATGTTGCCGAAAACGGCACTGAATATTTGTGGGTTACAATGCCCGATGGGAAAATGACCTATGAAATTTCTGACGACGTATATTGGTTGGAATCTTCTATTAGAATGAAACTCGGCGAATTTGAGACGGTCATTTCTCTTTGTCAAAATATAGTTAAAAACTATCAGGAAAGTGTCTTAGCCGATGATGCCATGTATCGAATCGGGCAAATTTATGACTTGGAACTCAACGATAAAGAAAAAGCCAAGCAGGTATACCGTGAGTTTTTGGACTTATTCCCGGGAAGCGTTTATGCATCAGAGGCAAGAAAAAGGTACCGGCTTTTGAGAGGAGATTTTATTGAAGAATTAAAAAACTAGTTTCATTGTTTTATATTTCGAACAATATTGATAATGGAGATTGTGACGTAACAAATGCAACAAATGATGAATTTTATTTTATGTTTCAAATAAAACAAATAAATTAGCCTGTAATAAATTTATATTATATGAACACGCACCCTTGGTTAGAACTATACCCGCCCTATATGCCCAAAGAAATAGGAAAACTTGAGCATGAGTCCTTACTTTCATTGTGGGAACAGGATTGTAAAAAGTATTTTAAACATCCGGTTATTGAGAATATGAATAAAACTCTTACCTATGAAGAAGTTGATGTTCTGTCAACAAACCTAGCGGCATATTTTCAACAATCTTGCGGTATAAAGGCAGGAGAAAGAATAATAATTCAATTGCCTAACATTTTGCAGTTTCCGATAGTAATGATTGCCGCAATGAAGGCGCGATTGATTTTGGTAAACACCAACCCGCTCTATACACCACGTGAGATGTTGCATCAATTTAAAGATAGTGGGGCTACCACTATTGTAATCTTGGCCAACTTTGCCCATCATTTAGAGAAAATTATTAAAGATACTGCTATTCAGAATGTTATCGTCACAGAAATCGGCGATTGCCTTGGTGGAATAAAAAAGGTTCTGACCAACTTCGTAGTAAAAAGGATAAAGAAAATGGTTCCGGCATACAATCTTCCACAGGCTGTAACTTTCGCTCAGGCTTTGAAGATAGGGAAAGAAATGAAGTTAAATCTAGTTCATACAAAAGCTGAAGACTTATTTTGTTTACAATATACAGGTGGAACAACCGGTGTATCTAAAGGGGCTAAATTGAGTAACAAAAATATTTTAAGTAACATCATTCAGATAATGCCGGTATTACAGAATTCTTCAAGGGGGGCCTTAGAATTTGGAAACGTTGCCATTGTTCCACTACCTATTTACCACATATATGCGTTAACGGCTACTTTGGCTTTTGTACACTGCGGTATTATTTCCAGATTGGTAACAAACCCACGAGACATTGAAGGTTTTATTAAAATCTTAAAAAGCCCGTTTCACGCCTTTATTGGAATAAATACTTTGTACAATGCCTTACTTAATAGCCCCAATTTTTCAAAAATTAATACAAAACATGTTAAAATATGTATTGCCGGAGGTATGGCCCTGCAAGAGGTGGTATTCGAACGATGGTTGGAAAAAACGAATGTAACTATTACCGAAGGTTATGGTCTGAGCGAAACCTCGCCGGTGTTAACTTTTCAGATTTCGGGGAAAGAAAAAATGGGGAGCATTGGCGTTCCGGTTTCAAGTACTGAGATTCAAATTATGGACGACAGCGGTAAAAATTTACCGTTTGGTGAAGCTGGCGAATTGTGTGCCCGAGGACCACAAGTATTTGAGGGTTATTGGAATTCCGATTCGCAAAATATGTTCCATCCCGGTGGGTGGTTTAAAACCGGCGACATAGCCGTAATGGACAAAGATGGGTATTTAAAAATTGTGGATAGAAAAAAGGATATGATTTTGGTGTCCGGATTTAATGTTTATCCCAATGAAATTGAAAATGTTTTGGCACGCCATCCAAAAGTTTTAGAGGTTGCCGCCGTGGGGGTAAAGGATGAAGATTGTGGTGAGGTCGTCAAAATTTTTATAGTTAAAAAAGATCAGAGTTTGACGGAAGAAGAGATTAAAATATTCTGCAAAGAAAATTTTACCGGATATAAAAGACCAAAGCATATTGAATTTAGAACCGAACTCCCAAAATCTAATATTGGGAAAATATTGAGAAAAGATTTAAAGGAATAATCAACAGAGAAACTACTGAATTTTAGTTTTCAGGTATTTGGCGGTATAACTTTCGTTAGTCAAAAGCATTTCTTCCGGAGTCCCTTCAAACACTACATTGCCTCCATTTTCTTCGCCACCTTCGGGACCCAGGTCAATAATCCAATCGGCACATTTTATTATTTCCAAATTGTGTTCAATAACAATGACAGAATGACCATTGTCAACTAAGGCATTTAATGCTTTAAGCAACTTAGAAATATCATGGAAATGAAGACCGGTAGTAGGTTCATCAAAAATAAATAATATATGACCTTGGGAAGAGTTCTTACCGATGAAAGAAGCTAATTTTAGCCTTTGAGCCTCCCCGCCACTCAGTGAATTGGAAGATTGTCCGAGTTTTATATAATCCAATCCAACTGTAGAAAGAGGGGATATCTTTTCAATAATTTTGCGGTTTTTACTGAAAAAAGTTAATGCCTCTTCGACAGTCATTTCTAAAATATCTAAGATAGATTTACTTTTGAACTCAACCTCTAAAATCTCTTGTTTGAATCTTTTTCCTTTACACTCTTCACAGGTAAGGTAAATGTCGGCCATGAACTGCATTTCAACTTTGATTTTTCCATCTCCTTGGCAGTTCTCACACCGACCACCATCTACGTTAAATGAAAAGTGGGTGGATTTATAACCTCTTTGCACACTCAGTGGTTGGGTAGCATACAATTGTCTAATGAGGTCGTATACTTTCATGTAGCTAATAGGATTGGATCGCGACGATTTTCCAATCGGGTTTTGGTCTATTAATTCTACTTGCGTAACTGTGGAAACATCGCCTGTTAATTTGTCGTGTTCACCGGGTCGTTCGAAAACATTGCCGGACATGCGACCCAAAGCAGGATAAAGTATGTTTTTGATTAAAGTAGTTTTTCCTGAGCCACTAACTCCGGAAACCACTATTAAGGTTTTAAGAGGAAATTTTACCGTAATATTTTTTAAATTATTTTCTCTTGCTCCAACAATGGTGACAGAATCTTTCCATTTTCGTCTTTTTTTAGGTATGCCAATAATGTCTTTTCCGCTTAGATAGTTGGTTGTATGGGTGTTGACTTCCTGAGTTATGTCTTCATGGTTTCCTTGAAACACTAAACAGCCCCCGTTTTGACCTGCATCGGGACCAATATCGATGATTTCATCTGCAGAACGCATAATTTCCTCCTCATGCTCGACTACGATAACCGTGTTGCCGAGGTCGCGTAATGATTTCAGCACCTCTATCATCTTTTCTGTGTCTTTAGGATGGAGACCAATGCTAGGCTCATCAAGGATATACATTGAACCTACTAATGCGCTCCCTAAGGAGGTGGCTAATTTTATCCTTTGGTATTCGCCACCCGATAGAGTGTTAGTCATTCGATTTAAGGACAAATAGCCCAAACCAACTTTGATAAGATAATCTAATCTTTGGTTTATTTCAATGAGCAACCGTTCGGACACTTTCAATTCAAAGGGAGATAACTTGAGTTCTTGAAAAAATTTTTTCGTCTCATTTATTGATAACAATACCAAATCTATAATAGACATGCCACAAATTTTCACATTGGCTGCATCTTTGCGCAACCGTGTGCCCTGACAACTTGGGCAAGTGGTTTTCCCTTGATATCGTGAAAGTAAAACTCGATATTGAATTTTATGAGACTTCGATTTGAGATATTCAAAGAATGAATATATTCCGGAGAGATCACGGTTTCCATGCCACAGTAATTGACGTTGAGGTTCGGTCAATTCGTTGTATGGTTTGTGGATAGGAAAATCATAATTAGCTGCAATTTTGAGCCATTGGCTTCGCCATCTGCTCATAGATTCGGTACGCCAAGGGGCAACGGCATTTTCATAGAGAGAAAGGCTTTTGTCGGGAATAACAAGAGAGTCATCAATGCCTAAAACTTTCCCGAATCCTTCACAATTTTGACACGCTCCAAAAGAATTATTGAAACCAAAAAAATTAATGCTTGGCTTTGTAAAAGTAATACCATCCAATTCAAATCTATCTGAAAAATGAAGTTTACTCTTGTTATCTCTGTAAATAATGCAATCGCCACCGCCCTCATAAAAGGCAGTATGGACAGAGTCGGAAATCCTAAAATTAAAATCTTCATTGTTGGGGTCTGTTGTTGTCCTATCAATTAATATTTCAACTGAGTTTTTGGAAAACGGAAAAGTATTTTTCGATTTTTTATTACTGTCGGGAAACGTGCCATCCAAAATATCTTCAATATAGGCCGTTTTTCCTTCTATCAAAACGCGATTGTACCCTTTGCTGGAAAGCAATTTCAATTCTTCCTCCAACTTCCGCCCTTTTTCACCCCTTAGCGGGCAAGCAACAATTATTTTAGTCCCCTTAGGCTCAAGGTTTAGGGCATCAACTACATCGGTGACAGTGTGTTGCGTTACCTCTTTACCGCTCATGGGTGAGTAGGTTTTTCCTATTCTAGAATATAACAATTTAATGTAATCATAGATTTCAGTAGAGGTTCCAACGGTAGAACGAACATTGCGGGTGTTCACCTTTTGCTCAATAGCAATCGCCGGAGACACACCTATGATATAGTCCACATCGGGTTTTTCCATTCTGCCAAGAAATTGACGCGCATAGGCACTAAGGCTTTCCACGTACATTCGTTGCCCTTCGGCAAACAGAGTGTCAAAAGCTAGAGAGGATTTTCCGGAGCCGGACAGACCTGTGATAACAATCAACTTATTGCGCGGAATGGCAACACTTAAATTTTTAAGATTGTTAACCCTAGCACATTTTATTATTATGTACTCACGAGGGGAGAGGGAATCCACTAAATATTCTTTTTCAGTTTCCAAATAAAATTAAGTTTTGAGCCATAGATATTTAGGTGATTTAAGAAAATTATATTGAAATTGGCATCAGCTAAAACACAAAATTATTGTCCGAATTACCGTAACTTATCAAATAATACATTTTTTTCATGTAATTAAAATTATTTTGCTGACTAGGTATTTTTACTAAGAATCTGCTCTGTTATATCAGAAAAAAGTATTTTATCCAAAAACAACACCGCAAAAATAGTAGGAAAAAATCCGTTAAAAATTTTTTTATCAGAAAATTAGTTACTATTATTGTGCCAACAGTATATATAGGTATAATAACAACAAAATAAACAATTAAGCTATAAGGAAGAAAGTTTACGTTACCTGACCACATATGAAACAACAGAGATGTAGTGACGCCGAATTGGTGTTGCTCTTTCAACAAGGTAGCGAAAATGCTTTTGAAGAGCTTTTGAACCGACACAAGGATAGAGTGTTCACAACCATATGCTATATTGTAAAAGATAGGTGTAAGGCTGAGGATTTGTTGCAAGAGACATTTATAAAGGCTGTTAGAGTTATTAAAAGCGGTGAATATAAGGATGTTGGAAAGTTCTTACCATGGATTTCTAGAATTGCTTTCAATTTTGCCATAGATTGGTTTAGAAGTAATAAGAAAAATCCTGAGGTTTTGGTTGAGGATGGAATTGACTACTATAACTCAGAAAATTTGTCTGAGGATTTAGTTCACGATGAGAGTGAAAGTTTGCAATCGTTTCGTGATAATCAAGTAGCTGTCCGCCGTTATATTCAGATGCTACCGAGAGACCAACGAGATGTGCTGATAATGAGACACTATATGGATTTGAGTTTTAAAGAGATTTCTGAGAAAATGGGAGTTGGAGTTAGCACTTCAGTTGGAAGAATGCGGTATGCACTAATAAATTTAAAAAAACAATTAAGCGAAAATACATTAGGCCTATGACAAATAAGTTTACGCAATTAGATTTAGTTAGATTTTTATATAATGAAACTAATACCTCTGAGACCAGAGCTATTAAGAAGGGTTTAAAATCAGATGCCGATTTCAATAATCAGTATTTAGAATTGTTAGCAAGCAAATTTCAGGTTGAAAGTGCAGTTTATGTTCCGTCAAAACGACCATTAGATAATATCATGAAATATGTTCGCTCATACGGATTGAAAAACTAATACAGACCCAAAATAGGTATTGTTTCAATTTGATTTGAAGTAAGGCTCTAGTACTTTCATAAAGTTTTCAGGAGGACGACAAGGTCGTTTTGTTGTTTTGTTAATGAAAACCAGAATAGTTTTGCCTTTGTGAATTAATTCAGGTTGCTCATTATATATTTCATATTGAAAGCAAATTTTTACGGTTGGCTTTTCAGGTATTGTCACTACAATTTTAAGAAGGTCGTCGTAAACGGCAGATCCTAAATAAATTGAATGATTTTCGATTACTGGCATCATTATTCCTATTTCCTCTAAATCTTTGTAGCTTAGACCGAGTTGTCTTAAAACTTCTACTCTTCCGACCTCATAGTAAAGGGCATAGTTGCCGTAATACACTATATTCATTTGGTCAGTTTCTCCATATCGCACTCTGATGTGCGTGTGTGATTGGTACATTAGTTAGAGGGGTTCATGTAAGACTATTTTTTGTCGTGTTGAAGCCGTTTTTGTTGCTCTATGGTTAGGGCTTTTCTATATTTTCTGGCGTTGTTCTGGTGCGTGCGAAGGTCAGAAGAAAAGACATGGTATCCGGAAAAATCGGAACGGGCACACATATAAAGGTAATCTGAGGGTTGGTAATTTAAGACGGCGTCTATGGATGATATTTGCGGGAGTTGGATTGGTCCGGGGGGCAATCCATAGTTGAGATAGGTGTTGTAAGGAGAATCAATTTTCTTATGGTCATTGAGGACGCGCTTGGCAGAAAAATCGCCACTGGCAAAAATCAAAGTTGGATCGGCTTGTAATGGAATTCTTTTTTTTAACCTATTAAGATAAAGACCGGCTATTATTGGGGACTCTTCTGATTTGATGGATTCGGCTTGAACTATTGAAGCTAGTATTGAGACTTCAATTTGGGAAAGACCTAATTTTTTTGCTTTTGACTTTCGGTCTTCATTCCAAAATTTTTTACTTTCCAAGTTCAATCTCTCAATTAATTTGTCCGGTGCTATATTGAAGTAGACTTCATAAGTGTTTGGAATGAACATACAAAGGATATTATCTTTTGTATATCCCTCCTTATTGGATTTAACAAACTCATCCAATGCCGTAGTAAATTCTATTTCACTCACACCCACTGAACTTGTAATTTTGCTTGGGAGGTCTTCGATTAATCTAACGTGGCTGAAAGTAATTTTAGTTACATCAGAACTTTCTTTTAACAGTGTAGTGATTGCCTCCCAATTATTCATTTTAGATTTCAATAAATATCTACCTGAAATTAGTTTTTTATCCAGACCTCGAAGACGAGCCAGAAAAGCAAAGGAAACGTTGTCTTCCACTATTCTTTGTTTAGTCAATTCTTCTAGCACATTTGTGTAAGTCATTCCGGATTTTATCGTAAATAAACGACTTGACTGAAAGATTAGTATATTTGGGGTAAAGACAACTTGATAAAAGTAAAAAGAAAATGTTATTAGCAGGGTACTTAGAACCAAGTAAACTCCAATATTTATCTTTTTAAATTTAATCATGTAGTAAATTGATGTTCAAAAATAACAAAAAAATGTATGATAAAGTATGTTAAAAAGGAATACTTGGCAAAAAAAGTGATTTTTAGTATTGTTGTATCTAAAACTGGGAAATAAAATGGAAGCAGAATTTATCAGTATTCACCCTAAAAATCCTGAGGGCAGAAAAATTCAACATGTTGTAGATGCATTGCAAAACGGCAAGCTCATAATTTATCCTACTGACACGGTCTATGGTATTGGTTGCGACTTGTTTAATCGAAGGGCTTTGGAAAGAATATGTGACTTAAAAGGTCTTAGTGCTAGAAAAATGAACTTATCTTTTATTTGTTCTTCAGTATCGCATATTTCCAAGTTTGTGAAGCGTATTGAAACCTCTGAGTTTAAAGTTTTAAAAAATCATTTGCCGGGACCATTTACGTTTATTTTTGAATCGAGCCGTGAGGTACCGAAAATTTTTGGAGTTAATAAAAAAACGGTTGGAATTCGAATTCCAAATCACAAAGTTCCGCTACACCTTGTAAGTCTTTTGGGAAATCCGATTGTGTCAACTTCGGTAAAACAGAATGAAAATGATAGTGTTTACCCAACCGAAGCAAGTGAGATTTTTAATCTATATAAAAACAAAGTAGATTTGATAATTGACAGTGGCATTTGTGGCAACACTTTTTCTACTGTGGTTGATTTTACTATGGGCAGCCCCCAAGTAGTGCGTCAAGGTTTAGGTCAGTTGGGAACTGCAAATGATATTTAGAACGACATTCAAATGGAAGCTGTCACCGTTGAATCCCAGTTTCTTCCTTCAGTGGAATATTTTGCAACTCTGAAACAATACCGCCGAGTATTTATAGACAGCCAAAGTAAATTTCAAAAAAAAAGTTGTTTGAATCGTTGTTTTATTCTTACCTCGCAAGGGAAACACAGAATAACTGTTCCACTCAATAAAAACTCAAAATCCAAAGGTATTGGAACTATTATGATTGATTATTCCATGTCGTGGCAAAAAAATCTTTGGCGTACAATAGTATCTGCTTATGGCAAATCACCATTTTTTGAATATTATGGGGACGAATTAAAATCAAAAATATTTTGTGGCGAGAAATACATTTGTAATTTTAATCGTATATTTCTGGCTATGTGTTTGAAATGGTTGAATATGGAGAAAGAAATAATATATGAAACAAAGGAAATGGCAGGGGTTTTTTTAGTAAAAAATGGAGAAAATGGTATTTCAAGACAATACCGGCAAGTTTTTGGCACCAATTTTGTCCCTAATCTTAGTGTTATTGATTTAATATTTTGTCAAGGACCTGAGTCGTATAAATATCTATAAAATTATAAATTAAATATTAAATTGCTTTTTTCGTTACTTAATCTTACTTTTATAACCGGTACTTGTATAATTTAAAGAGTTTTTATGGAAGCAAATTTTTCTGATCGAGTCAAAGAGGTCATTTCCCTTAGTCGGGAAGAGGCTATAAGATTGGGTCACGACTATATAGGCACGGAACACCTAGTTTTGGGGATTATCCGTGAAGGCGAAGGGGTTGCCATTGGAATTTTAAAAAAATTGGGTGTCCCAATTGAGGAATTGAGGGCTGAAATTGAAAAGGTGTCAAAAGGCACCTCTTCTCATCATGTTAAAAAACTATCCAGTATTCCGTTAACCCGAAACTCAGAAAAGGTTTTGAAAATTACCTATTTGGAAGCCAAAGTTTTCAAATCACAACTGATTGGTACGGAGCATTTATTGCTTTCAATATTGCGCGACCCAGATAATTTGGCAACTCAAATTTTAAATAAATTTAATGTGGAATACGACACCTTCAAAGAGCAACTTGAGTACCCGATTGACAGTCCTAGGGCATCACAAGAAACAGAGGATCCTATGGGGGGAGAATCGTCAAAAATGTTTGGTGGAGGAGGAAAAGAAAGAAAGGGGGCGGAAAAATCTCAAACTCCGGTTTTGGATAACTTCGGACGCGACCTTACCAAATTAGCAGAAGATAACAAGCTAGACCCAATAGTTGGGCGAGAAAAAGAAATTGAAAGAGTGGCTCAAATACTTTCGCGGAGGAAAAAAAACAATCCTATTTTGATTGGTGAACCGGGTGTGGGAAAAACTGCCATCGCCGAAGGTCTAGCTCTGCGAGTTATACAGAAGAAAGTTTCGCGAGTGTTGTTTGGTAAAAGAGTTGTCACTTTAGATTTAGCTTCTTTAGTGGCGGGAACTAAATATCGCGGACAGTTTGAGGAAAGAATGAAGGCGGTGATGAATGAATTAGAAAAATCGAAGGATGTGATTTTATTCATTGACGAGCTACATACAATCGTTGGCGCCGGAGGTGCGTCGGGGTCATTAGATGCCTCAAATATTTTCAAACCAGCCCTTTCCAGAGGAGAAATTCAGTGTATAGGAGCAACGACATTAGATGAGTATAGACAATATATTGAAAAGGACGGAGCTCTAGCACGAAGATTTCAAATGGTGTTGATAGACGCAACTTCGGTGGAAGAGACCATCCAAATTTTGGATAACATAAAAGAAAAATATGAAGAACACCACCATGTTAGCTATACAAACGAAGCTATTCAAGCATGCGTGAAATTATCAGATAGGTATATTAGTGATCGGTTTTTACCAGACAAAGCTATTGATGTGTTGGATGAAGTAGGGGCAAGGGTTCACATTAATAATATTCATATTCCGGATGATATTGTCAAATTAGAAGATGCGGTTGAAGACGTAAAGAAAGAGAAGAATCTAGTTGTCAAAAGTCAAAAGTATGAACAAGCTGCCGAGTTACGAGATAAAGAAAAGCGACTACTTGAACAATTGGAAACAGCCAAAGTTAATTGGGAGGAAAAAACTAAGTCTGATAAATATGCAGTAACTGAGTTCAATGTTACAGAGGTAATAGGGATGATGACGGGAATTCCAACCAATAGGATTGCTCAGAAAGAGAGCAACAAACTTTTAGGTATGGCTGAAGAATTATCGAGC
>Ga0316188_10000311_pt1 | contig 19891 bp, 22 predicted proteins | sample Phiworburrow1_MG_FD_204933 | JGI IMG/M metagenome (GOLD analysis project Ga0316188, IMG submission 204933) | Coastal sediment microbial communities from Maine, United States - Phippsburg worm burrow 1 | ecosystem: Environmental > Aquatic > Marine > Coastal > Sediment | place: USA: Maine... | reverse complement strand
TTGATAAGCTCGAAGCCATGCTTGCCAGGGCGATGCTGTCACTGCCAGCCACCAAGGGCTTCGAGATCGGCTCTGGTTTTGCCGGCACGCAGCTGCGCGGTTCCCAGCACAACGACCCCTTCGTGCTGAAGGGCACGCGGCTCGGCACGGTGACCAACAACGCCGGCGGCACCTTGGGTGGCATTTCCAGTGGTGAACCGTTGCTGTTCAGGGTCGCCTTCAAGCCGGTGGCGACGATCGGTCAGCCCCAGCAGACCGTTGACTTTGACGGCAAGCCGGTGACCTTGGAAGCCAAGGGGCGCCATGACCCCTGTGTTGTGCCGCGCGCCGTACCGATCGTCGAGTCGATGGCCGCCTTAGTTCTGCTCGACCTGGCTTTTAGGCAGAAATTGTGGGAGTGATGCTGCTGAGACCGGTTGCAGCTTGATCAGACAGATTCCCAGGGGGCTGGATAATAATTTTAGCCCCTTTGCACACTAATCCTTGGCAAACAATGGTTTTCGTAAGGGGATGCCCGGCACCCTTGAGCTTTGTGAGCAGGGAGAGCTGAAGATGAATGCAGTGTTCAAGGGCGGTCTGCTGCTGGTGACCATTATGACCGTAGCCGGTGTGCTGCTGCTCGACCCGATCCCACAGGACCTCGCCTATCATGAGTTCGCCGACCGGCGGACGTTTGCTGGCATACCAAACCTGCTTGATGTCCTCTCCAACCTGCCTTTCCTGGTCATTGGCCTGACTGGCCTTGTCCAGCTGGCTGCGCGAAAGTTACAGTTTGATGCAGCATCGCGTCCGGCCATAGCGTTGTTTTTCCTTGGAGTCATGCTGACGGCGTTCGGCTCCGCCTTTTATCACCTACAGCCGGACAATATTACCTTGGTCTGGGATCGCCTGCCGATGACCGTGGCGTTCATGGGGTTGGCTTCCCTGGTTTTGGGGGAGCGTGTCAATGTCGATTGGGGTCGGCGCCTCCTTTGGCCGTTGCTGGCAGTCGGAGTCGGTTCCGTCTTCTGGTGGATGTATACTGAGCGGCTTGGCCGGGGCGACCTGCGTTTCTATGGGCTGGTGCAGTTCCTGCCGATAATCCTGCTGCCGCTGGTGCTACTGATGTACCCGCCGCGCTGGAGCCGCGGTGCAGACTACTGGATGGTCGGTGGCTGGTACCTCTTCGCCAAGCTGCTCGAGTTCTTTGACCGGACCGTGTTCAAACTCACCGGGGGGATCAGTGGTCACACGCTCAAACACCTGGCCGCAGCCATGGCCGCGTGGTGGCTGTTGCAGATGCTAAAGGGGAGAGCGCGGTTGTAACTGGCCATTGAACAGTTCCCCGTAAAACCCGAGAACTGACTTGATCAGACCGCAGCATGACGGTATGCTGACGGTTCATTTTGACTCTTGCAATGTTATTGGCGCCGTTGCGTCGCACCACCCCACGAGGTTGTTTTCCCATGTCAAAGCCGACCGATCCACGCCGGACCCTGCTAGAGGTCTTCGGCTACAGCAATTACCGCCCCCAGCAAGGAGAGATTGTCGAGACGCTGATCTCGGGTCAGGATGCTTTTGTCCTGATGCCGACCGGCGGCGGCAAGTCCCTCTGCTACCAGATTCCTGCCCTGCATCGTGAAGGTGTGGCGATCGTGGTGTCGCCGCTGATCTCCCTGATGAAGGACCAGGTTGACGCCCTTCTGGCCAACGGCGTCCGCGCAGCGTTCTACAATTCATCCCTCAAGGCGGCGGAGTCCCGCCAGATCCTGGCCCGACTGCAGGCCGGGGAACTCGATCTGCTCTATGTGGCTCCGGAGCGCCTGCTCAACGACGGCTTCCTCGATCGGGTCAAGGGGCTTCAGATCTCCCTGTTTGCCATCGACGAGGCCCACTGCGTTTCCCAGTGGGGACACGATTTCCGCCCGGAATACGTGCAGCTTGGTCAGCTGCGCCAGCACTTTCCTGCAGTGCCGATGATCGGCCTGACCGCCACTGCCGATCCCCAGACCCGGCAGGACGTGCTGCAGCGGCTTGGCCTGCAGCAGGCGCGCTGTTTCATCGCCGGCTTTGATCGGCCGAACATCCGCTACACTGTGGTCGAAAAGCAGAAGCCGTTCGACCAACTGCTGGCGTTTCTTGCCGGACACCCCGAGGAGGCGGGGATCATTTACGCCCTCTCGCGCAAGCGGGTCGAAGAGGTCGCCGACCGCCTGGCGGCTGCCGGTTTCAAGGCCCGCGCCTACCATGCCGGCCTGGGCGACCAGGAGCGCAGGCAGGTGCAGGAGACGTTCCTGCGCGACGACATCCAGATCGTCGTGGCGACCGTTGCCTTTGGCATGGGCATCGACAAGCCGAACGTGCGCTTTGTGGTGCATTATGACCTGCCGAAAAACATCGAGAGCTATTACCAGGAGACCGGGCGTTCCGGGCGTGACGGCCTGCCGGCCGAGGCCCTGCTGCTGTTCGGTTACGGCGACATAGCAATCAGCCGCGGCCTGATTGACAAGGGCGGCAACCCCGAGCAGAAACGCATCGAACTGCACAAGCTGCAGGCGATGGTCGGTTTCGGCGAGGCGCAGACCTGCCGGCGGCGGGTGTTGCTCGGCTACTTCGGCGAACGCCTCAAAGCAGACTGCGGCAACTGTGATATCTGCCTCAACCCGCCGGAAACCTACGACGCGACAGTCGATGCCCAGAAAGCGCTCTCCTGCGTGTACCGGGTCGGCCAGCGCTTCGGCGTCGGCCACGTGGTCGACGTGCTGCGTGGCGCGCAGACCCAGCGCATTCGTGAATTGCAACACGATAAGCTCTCGACGTACGGCATCGGTGCCGAGAAGGTTGCCGAGGCCTGGAACAGCCTGATCCGCCAGCTGATTCACCGTGGCTATCTGGTGCAGGATGTTGCCGCCTACTCGGTTCTGAAACTGACTGAGGCCGCCCGACCGTTGTTGCGTGGCGAGGAGCACCTGGTGTTAGCCAAGCCGCGTATCCGGGTGAAGACGCTGCAGAAGAAGGGTAAGCCGCAGGTCGGCGATTTTGATTACGACGACGAGCTGTTCGACGCCCTGCGCGTGCGGCGCAAGCAGCTTGCCGATGACGCCGGGGTGCCGCCGTACGTGATTTTCGGCGACGCGACCCTGGCGGAGATGGCGGCGAAGATGCCCACCGACGAAGCGGCGCTCATGGCGATCAACGGCGTTGGCCGGCACAAGCTGCAGCGGTTCGGCGGCGAGTTCATCGACGAGATCATCAGTTATCTCTGCCGGTAATCTGGCAAGACCTGCCTGGTGAGTGTTTTTTCACAGGTGGGAGCCCGGTGTGCCGATCCGGCAGGAATCAACTGAGCAATAAGTCTGCTATGATGATCAAGCGGGCGTGTCGGCGCTTCGGCGTATCAGAATTTGATGCGAGGGCCTTATGGATATACAGAAGATTCTTGAAGAGATTCAGAGCGAGGTGCAACCGCTGCTCGCCCAGGGTCGTGTTGCCCGTTACATCCCGGAGTTGGCCGCGGTGCCGGCAGACAAGTTCGGTATGGCCCTACGCACCGTTGATGGGGCAACCTTCACCGTAGGCGCCGCCCGGGAGCGCTTCTCCATCCAGAGCATCTCCAAGATATTCACACTGACCATGGCTATGCAGCTCGCTGGCGATGACCTCTGGCAGCGGGTCGGGCGGGAACCTTCGGGCAACCCCTTCAATTCCCTGGTACAGCTGGAGTACGAAAACGGCAAGCCGCGCAACCCGTTCATCAACGCCGGTGCCCTGGTGGTGACTGACGTCATCCTCAGTCATCTGGACGATGCGACGCAGACCGTGCGCGACATCGTACGTGCCCTGTGCGGCAAGGACGACATCGACTTCGACCTGTCTGTGGCCGCTTCAGAACAGGAGACCGGGCATCGCAACAAGGCCATGGCGCACTTTCTGAAAAGTTTCGGCAACCTCGACAACGCGCCGGAACGGGTGCTCGATGCCTACTTTCACCACTGTTCCTTGGCCATGTCGTGCCTCGAGCTCTGTGAAGCGATCCTGTTTCTCGCTCACAATGGCGTTGCGCCGGTGAGCGGCGACCTGGTGATGACCACAAACCAGGTCAAATACGTCAATTCCCTCCTCTTGACTTGTGGCACCTATGATGCAGTCGGCGACTTTGCCTACCGGGTCGGTCTGCCTGGCAAGAGCGGTGTCGGCGGCGGCATTGCCGCCATCATGCCTGGGCATTTCAGCGTCTGCGCCTGGTCGCCGGGGCTCGATACCTCGGGCAATTCCCTGGCTGGCACCAAGGCGCTTGAGCTGCTTACGACCAAGACCGGGATCTCGGTGTTCTGACGTCTCTGTACGACTCTGCAACAAGAGGACATTAAAAAGGCGGGACAGCATATTGTCCCGCCTTTAGATCTTAAGTGACTGCACCTAGCAATCGCCCGGGATATCCCCTTTGGCATTGGCCACCAACCGGGAAGGCTCCGCTGGGGCGTCCTGCTTGACATTGGCGTAGCGGAAGGTGTCCCCCAGGTAGTTTTTCAAGACCACCTCTTCGCCAAGGCTCTGCAGGTAATCGGGCAGGATCGGAATCTTGCCGCCACCGCCAGGGGCGTCGATAACGTAGGCCGGTACGCCGAGCCCAGAGGTGTGACCGCGCAAAGCGCGGATGATCTCGATCCCTTCTTCGACGCTGGTGCGGAAATGATCGGTGCCCTGGACCATGTCGGCCTGGTAGATGTAGTAGGGGCGGACGCGGATGGCGAGCAGCTTCTGCATCAAGCGCTTCATGACCACCGGATCATCGTTGACGCCGCGCATCAGCACCGTCTGGTTGCCAAGGGGGATGCCGGCGTCGGCGAGGCGGGCGCAGGCCTTGGCCGAGGTCTCGGTGATCTCGTCGGGATGGTTGAAATGGGTGTTGAGGTAGATCGGCTGGTACTTGCGCAGCACGCGGATCAACCCCATGGTGATGCGCTGCGGCAATACCACCGGGATGCGGCTACCGATGCGGATGATTTCGATGTGCGGGATGGCACGCAGTTCACTCAGAATCCAGTCGAGCTTCTCGTCGGCGAGCAGCAGCGGGTCGCCCCCCGAGACGATGACGTCGCGGATCTCGGGATGCGCACGCAGGTAATCGATGCCGCGCTCGAGGGTGTCGCGATTCACCAACATGCTTTCGCCGCCGACCTTGCGCTTGCGGGTGCAGAAGCGGCAGTACATGGCGCACTCCGAGCAGACCAGGAACAGGGCGCGGTCAGGATAGCGGTGGACTAGGTTGGGCACCGGGCTTTGGTTCTCCTCCTGGAGCGGATCGGCGTGGCAGACCGAATCGTGCAGTTCCTTCTCCGAGGGTACTGCCTGGCGCCAGATCGGGTCGTCAACGTCCTTGATCAGACTCAGGTAGTAAGGGTTGACGCGCATCGGGTATTGCTCGGTGACCTCTTCAAGCGGGCGCGGGTCGATGCCGTATTTACGGGTCAAGTCGCCCGGTTTGGTGATGCTGGCTTGCAGAATTTTCTGCCATGTTTCCATCTCTGGGGGTCTCCTTAGTCCGCTATCAGAAGCGTTTGACATAGGTCAGCCGGTCATCGCCGGGCTTGTAGAAGTCGCGGATGCGCGATTCTTCGACATAGCCGGCCTGTTCGTAAAATGACCGGGTCCGCAGGTAACCGCCCTGCGAAGATGTCTCCAGGCAGAGCAGGCGTCCGCCGCGCTGGCGGACCTGCTCTTCGACATGTTTCATCAGGCGCCGACCGACGCCGCTCCCCTGACTGTTGGGATCGACGGCAATCCAGTAAAGGTCGTAGTTCCCTTCGGTCAGAGGCACCGGTCCGAACAGCACATAACCCGCCACGCGGTCACCGATATCGGCAACGGCAACTTCGTAATCCTGCTGGCTCGGGTCGTTGATGACCGCCTCCAGAAGTTCGACGGCAACGGCCACTTCGGCATCAGTGAAGGCACCGGTTGCCACCAGGATTTCCTCGAGCAGGGGAATGTCATCGTGTCTCAGTTTGCGCATATCTAACACCTCATTTTTTGCGTTTGCTGGCCATCTCCAGGATACGTGCTATCAGCTGTGGGTAGCTCAGGTTGGCCACCCGGGCGCTGCGGGCCAGGCCGGCGTCGGGGCTTATATCCGGATTGGCATTGACTTCCAGGATGTAGGGGACGCCGTCACGCAGACGGAAGTCGACCCGCGCATAATCTCGGCATTCCAACAGCTTGTAGGCCCGCAAGGCGACGTCACGTAGCAGCATTTCGCTGCGCATCTTGAGCGGTGCCGGGCAGACCGGTTCGGTGAGCTTATACTGCTGGGATTGCTCCAGCCACTTCCCCTCATAGCTGACGATCGGCTGGGCCAGGTCGGGGTGAAACTTGATTTCGGAGAGCGGCAGGACGTCATGGGGACCGTTGCCGATGATGGCGGCATTGATTTCCCGTCCCTCGATGAATTCTTCGACCAGGGCTCCCTGGCGATAGGTGCGATGCACGTAGTCGATGCGGGCCAGCAGCTTTTTCTCGTTTTCGACCACGCTTTCGTTGGAGATCCCCTGCGAGGCATCTTCCCAGCGCGGTTTGACGATCAGCGGGTAAACCATATCCTTGACCCGGGAATAATGTTCGCCGACTTTGACCAGACAGTATTTCGGGGTCGGCAGCTGGTGCTTCGAGAGGAGATCCTTGGTGCGGGCCTTGTCCTGGGTCAGGCCAAGGGCCAGGGGAGGGGCCCCGGTGTAGGCGAGGCCAAGAAGATCGTAGAACGCGGCGACGTGCATCTCTTTGCGGCTTTCCCCCCAGAAGGCTTCACAGAGATTGAAGGCCAAGTCGGGTTGCAAGCGACTCAGTTCCGTGGCAAAAGCTGCTATGTCTTGGCCCAGAGGGACAAGCACTGGCTTGTGTCCAAGTTTGGTCAGAGCTGCGGCTACGGCACGGGCCTCATGCTCAGCGCCCTGTTCGGCAATGCGATCAATGGCTTCGCCGCGGGGCGCACTGGGGGGAACGAGGTTAAAGCATACGGCAACGTTCACGGTGTTCCCCCGCAGACATCACAAGCCGCGCACAGGCGGCATCGACGACTGCCAAAATCGTTTCCTCGTAAGAAAGTCCGGCAGCCCGGGCCGCCTTGGGGAAACAGCTGTTCTGTTCCGGGCGGGGCAGGATGCCGGGGAGGGGGTTGAGTTCGATGATATGCGGGCGGCCTTGGCTATCGAGACGGACATCGATACGACACCAGTCACGGCAGTCGAGGGCACGGAAGGCGGATTTGCACAGCTCTTCGATCTGCAGGCGCAGTAAAGGTTCAAGTGCCGCCGGGCAGGTGAAGATCTGCAGGGGGTCCTGCTCCTGATCCCAGAGCCATTTGGCTTCGTAGGAGTAGATCGGCTGCACGCCTGCTGGCAAGGTGTCAAAGTTGATTTCGACGATCGGCAGTACCCTGAGCCTGTCGCCGTTGCCGATCAGTGCCACGGTGAACTCGCGACCCGGCAGGAACTCCTCGATCAGGGCCGGCTGATGGTAGCTGTTGAGCACCCACTCCAACTGGCGGACCAGTTCGTGCCGGTTATGGACCAGGGCCTTGTCTGTGACGCCCTTGCTCGAGCCTTCGAGGATTGGCTTGACGATCAGCGGATAGCGTAGCCGGGCCGGGACTTCTGCCAGAGAGTTGACCACGTTGAAGGCCGGGGAGGCGATATCGTTGTGCGCGAGGATCTCCTTGGTGCGACGCTTGTCGAGACAGAGGCCAAGGGTCAGTGGGTCGCTGCCGGTGTAGGGGATGCCGAGCATGTCCAGCATGGCCGGGATCTGCGCTTCACGACTGGCGCCGTGCAGCCCTTCGGCGATGTTGAAGACCAGGTCAGGCCGGAGTCGCCGGTAGGTTTCGAACGCATCAAGGTTGGCTTCGACTAAGGTCACCTGGTGCTGTGATGCCAAGGCCGCTTCCAACGCCTTGATGGTATGGATGTCGTCCCATTCGGCGTAAAGATCGTCGGACGGTAAATCGGGAGGGTCCGAGGGAGGCTCGGCCGGTTCTTCCATAAGACCGGCCGCATCTCCCTTCAGATTGAAGGAAAGCGCGATATGCATGTGTTAACCCCTAAAAAATATCCAGCTGCGTAAGAGTGACCTTCCGTAAAGAAGGGGCGATGGCGTCTTCAGGGCCGGTTAGCCTTGCGGCTTGCGGCTGGTTAAAGGGGTCAACTTTTTCAGCGGGCACGTCTTTGGGTCCCGGCCCCTGAACGCCAGTCTGTTTCTCGTCATATACGCCCGCTGTTTTTGCTTGTCAATAGAAAAAAAAACATCAAAAAAAACTGTATTATTCCGGTAGGTTATGGGCGACTCTTGAGGTCTTCTCGGGGGCCGAATGTGCCTGACCAAAGCCCGCTAAAGAAGTGTCGGGCATTGCTGCCAATGTTGCGGGTGCGGTAACCACCCTCCTGAACCAGTAGCGTGGGCATTTTCATACGGCCGATGGCCTGGCCGATCTGGGTGAAATCGCCACCCGTCAGCTCCCAGGTTCCGGTCGGGTCTCCCTTGGCCGTGTCGAGGCCGAGGCAGACCACCAGGTAGTCGGGCTGGACGCGGGTGATGCGTTTGAGGGCTTTGCCTAACGCGACCAGGTACTGTTCGCTGGTGAGATGCTCGGTCAGCGGCAGGTTCATGTTGAAGCCAGTCCCTTCCCCTTCGCCGATCTCATCCTCGAAGCCGCTGAAATAGGGATAGGCAAAGCGCGGGTGGCCATGGATCGAGACGGTTAGGACGTCGCTGCGCTTGTAGAAGATCACCTGCTGGCCGTTGCCGTGGTGATAGTCTATATCGAGGATCGCCACGCGGCCGAAATCGGAGAGCATCTGTGCGGCGATGGCGGCGTTATTAAAGTAGCAGAAGCCGCCGAAGGCCCGCCGTTCGGCATGGTGCCCTGGCGGGCGTACCAAGGCATAGGCCAGGCGGTAGCCTTCGAGAATGGTGGTCGCTGCGGTCAGGGTACAGTCGACGGCCCCCTTGGCGGCTTTCCAGGCGTTGGCACTCAGCGGAGTGAAAGTGTCTATGCAGTAGTAGCCGGCCCGAACCGCCAGCTCCTTTGGCGGCCGCGCGCTGTTGCGGATGGGGAAAACATAGGGGTAAAGCGATTGTCCGTCAGGAAGGTTGCGGCAGACCTGGCGGAAGTACTCGACATAGTCGCGGTCATGGGTGCTGGTGAGAAAGCGCTCCGAGTAGGTGCGAGGCGGTAGTGGTTGAAACAGGTTGGTTTTGTCGAGCTCCTTGAGAATGCTGCGCACCCGTACCGGCGACTCCACATAGCCGCGTTCACGAACATGATGAATGTCGTGGCGTTCGTTGACGATCAGGGCAATGCGCTGCGCGCGGGATGTGCTGGGGCGGATTTCTCCGGCAGCTTTTTTAATGTAACGCGGGGCTCTAAGGGCCACCGGGTCGTCTTGGAAGGAGTCGACCACGGTTGAGATGTACTCTGGAGAGCAGACATCACCATAGCGGCGCTCGAGGATTGCCCGTACGATTTTGCGGGCCTGCGCGCAGGGAAGCGGTTCAGCTTGGCCGAGGGCGTCGAACACCAGGTAGGGCGGATTATCGTCCTCCGGTTTGACCGGTGTTTCGTAAGCCGTATTTATGATAGGTACGGCACCGTATTTCTCATAGAATTTCAGGCGCGCCTGGTTCTGTTTGAGTATCTCGGGGTCCTTGCAGAGGGTCGGGTCGTCAGGCAGGCACTCAAAGAAAATACCGAGTGCACCCATAACCAGGGCTTCTTCGCGCAAATGCGCGTAGAGCGCGCCGCCGATGCCGCCGCCGGTGGTGCGCTTGGCGGCGGAGATGTAGTCGAGGTAACAGAAGCGGAGGTCTGGTTCATGGGAGAGCAGGGCAAACCCCTGCACCCGCTGGCGCGAGTCTTCGGCGACGTAGAGGACCGAGCGGAAGCCCTGTTTAACAGGGTTGCGCAGCAGTTCGGGGATCTTGTCGACATCGCTTTTGGCGAGGAGCGGGAACTGGTCGCGGAGAATCTGCTCAACCTGGGAAATGGCGGCCTGGTTGGGTGGGCGCAGATCCTCATCTATCCGGCGGATACGAAACATGGCGATGCCTCAGTGGGTCCAGCATTGCGACCACCCAGTGTGGTGCATGTATGACCATGAACTGCTCTTATACGCCAATTTTAGCGGCTGTCAACAGGAACCCTTTGGCCATTGATTTTGCTTGTGTTTTGTCAAGCCCTTCGGCATATGATCGGCTCAGTCGCCCTCTTCCGGGGCGGCTGCTTTTCGTTGGAGACTAGCCATGCCAATTCTCGTGCAGACCGCAGTCCTGCATGTGTTGTCCAATTTCCGTAGCTGACCTGCCCTGACGCAATAAAGGCGAAGCCTGGCGGCTCCGCCTTTTGCGTGTCGATCTTTGCAAGGATCAATGCGGCAACTGCTGGATGGTGCGGTGACTCCAGTTGAGCCGATGCTTCCTTGGGATGTCAAAGTCGAGCTTGATTGGTTGCTCTTTGCGGAACGGCTTGGTCCCGCGGGCTTCGTCGGGAACCCAGCCGGATGCCTGGCGGGCCATGTCGTCATAGGCGATCGCGCGCACCCAGTGGTGCAAGCGCTTTGCAGCTTTAGTCAGGATTGCGGGAAAAACAAACATGGGTTACCTCTTCTTCTTGTTGAATTTTGAAGAAATGGTAAGACCATTTGACTGGACAGTCAATGGCGTTATTTTTGTAAAATGCCGTTTTTAAAAGGGAAAAATCTTCAAGCTAGCGATAATGATGAGAAATTTACTCCCTGGAAAGTTGAAAGAAAATGTAAAAAAATACCTTTTACTGGTTTTGAGACGCTGTCTTAGGGGCTTTTGGCTGCTTTTGTGAAAAACCACGGTTTGTCTGCGAGATGCAGAATACGTCCTGATCCGCAATTGTAAAGGGTCAACTGTTGTCAACCTTTTCGGCGCATTTTTTGACTTTTAATCAAAACGCATAATGACCTGTTCCATAAGCTTATATTTTATCTTTTAACCCGCCTTGCCTGGCAAACAAGAAATTGTCCCTAGATGTCAAGAGGGAATGGATATGCATCCATCCCCTCTTGGCCAACGGCTCCGACCATAATTGCGATCGGTGTGACTCCAGTGAATTTAATAGACTAGGCTTGCCGGTCCGCTCCCGTGGCGAATTAAGATTGTCTTTCCGGAACAATTCTGGCCGCCGTCTGGGCAGCCACGATGATCATGATGTAGCCGAGCAGCGGCATCAACAGGTAATCGGCCGGCCCCTGGGTGAGGCGCGGTACGGAAAAACCTGCAATCCAGCTGCTGAAGAAAAATGCTGTACTGCCAATAAGAGCCGCGAGTTTGAACATAAGAGACTCCTTTCTCGACGGGATGCCCGGAAGCGGATGGTGCCGGACGTGATAACAGGGCAATGCATCATACGTGCCATATATTATCATATCAGGCATATGTTTGGATCTGCCTGAAATGACTCAGCTTGTGAGCATGTTTTATTGGAAGAGACGCTGTTTTGTGGAGTAGTACGGCAAAAAGAGGGTGTTTGAGGCACATGGTACGGTTAAAAAGCCACATAGTAGGGAGAGCGATCAACAAATGCGTGGCAGCTGTTCACCGGCGAGCATTTCTATGGCCCGCAGGCCTCCGATGGCTGTGTGCAGGCGAACTTTGCCGTTTGCGCTGGCGATAACGTCTCCGATGATTGCCGCCTGCCCGCCAAACTCGTGGCATTGCATGATTGCCAGGGCCTGATCGGCGGCTTCGGCGGCGACGAATGCGAGCAGCTTGCCTTCGTTGGCCACGAACAGCGGGTCGAGGCCGAGAATAGCACAGGCACTGGCAACGGCTGGAGTCACGGGCAAGGCGGATTCCTGCATAGTGATTTCAACCTGAGACTGCAGGGCAATCTCCTTGAGTGTCGTGGCCAGCCCGCCACGTGTCGGGTCGCGCAGGGTATGCAGGTGACTGCCCAGTCCCAGGACCAGTTGCTTGACTAAGCCATTGAGCGGTGCGCTGTCTGTAACGATGCCGCTTTCCAATTGCAGCCCTTCACGACTGGAAAGAACGGCCATGCCGTGGTCGCCAATGGTACCATTTATAAGGATTTTATCCCCCGGTTGAGCATTGCTCCCGGAGATGTCCACCCCCTCGGCAATGACGCCGATCCCGGTGGTGTTGATGAACAGCTTGTCAGCCTTGCCGCGCGGCACAACCTTGGTGTCACCGGTAACAATTTTCACGCCGGTGGCATCGGCCGCAGCGCGCATGCTCTCGAGGATGGTTTTAAGCTCATTGATCGCCAAACCTTCTTCGATAATTAAGCCGACGCTGATGGCCAGAGGGGCTGCTCCGGTCATGGCCAGGTCGTTAACAGTGCCATGAATGGCCAGGTCGCCGATATTGCCGCCGGGAAAAAAGATCGGATCAACCACGTAGGAATCGGTCGTAAACGCAAGTCGTCCGGACACCGCATCAAGCACGGCGGCATCATTCTGCTCGCGTTGGCTGATTCCGGAAAGGATTGGTAAAATCAGGTTATCGAGCAGGTCGTGGCTAAGCCTGCCGCCACTGCCGTGGCCAAGCAGTATGACTTCAGATTTCATGTTGACTCCCGTTGCAATGATCAGGTGCCGTACTTGTATTCCGCAGCACATGTCCCTTCGCTCGATACCATGCAGGCGCCGACCGGGTCCTCTGGGGTACAGATCGTGCGAAACAGGGGGCAATCATGCGGGCTCCCTTTGCCTTTGAGAATTTCTCCGCACAGGCAGCCCGGGTGCTCGACAGGTGGTTCGATGGCAACCGGCAACTGTCTGGCTGCGTCAAAGCGGGCAAAGTCGGCACGCAGTTGCAAGCCGCTGCCGGGGATGTCGCCGATACCACGCCAGCGGGCATCGCAGGCTACGAAGACCTTGTCGAGCAGGGCGCGGGCTTTGAGGTTGCCTTGCGGCTTGACGACGCGGCGGTACTGGGTCTCGACCCGGGCGACTCCGGCGACCACCTGTCGGGCCAGCATCAACACCCCCTGTAGCACGTCAAGCGGTTCAAAGCCTGTGACCACACAGGGCACATGGTAAGCTTCAACCAGGGGCAGATAGGCGTTGGCGCCGATGATGGCAGAGACGTGCGCCGGGCAGAGATAGCCGTCGACCTGCAGCTCGGGGTCGCCGGCGAGGGCCGCCATGGGCCCCGGCATGGTCTTGTGTGCGCAAAGCACGTAAAAGTTGGTGAGTTTGTTCCGCGCTGCGGTGAGGATGGCACCGGCTACGGTCGGTGCGGTGGTTTCGAAGCCGACGCCGAGGAAGACAACGTCCGTACCGGGATGCCTTTCCGCCAACGCCACGGCGTCAAGTGGTGAATAGACGATTTTGATTGTCGCACCGCGGGCCTTCTCTTGCTGCAGGCTGGATGAAGAGCCTGGTACGCGCACCATGTCGCCGAAGGTGGCGATGATCGTGTTCGCCCGCCGGGCCAGCGCCACGGCCTGGTCGACATAGCCGACCGGTGTGACACAGACCGGGCAGCCGGGACCCGAGATCAGCCGGATTTGCTCCGGCATGAGCGAGCGGAGGCCCTGCTGGTAGATCGCCATGGTGTGGGTACCGCAAACCTCCATGAAAGTCATGGTACGCTTGCCGTCGGCGACAACTTGGCGGATGGCCTGCAATTGCAGGCCGGCAAGCTCGGGGTCGCGATATTCGTTCAGGTGCTTCATTCCGGCGCGAGGCCCATCTCAAGGGCCTGGCGCAATGCCTGTAGAGTCAGCTGCGCTTCGTCTTCGTCGATCTTCTCTATGGCAAAACCGGCGTGAATCAGCACGTAATCGCCAACCTCGACTTCGTCAAGCATCATCAGGCTGGCCTCGCGTTGCACACCGTCAATTTCACAGATGGCCATCTCGTTGGCGATGGTTTTGACCTGCATCGGCACCCCTAAACACATAATCGCTCACTCCTAAATTCGCTAGCTCCCGGAACTCGGGACGAGAAAAGTGCTATGCGCGCTCCGCGTTTCGTACTGCGCGTTTCCGCCTCACGCCTTGCTTCAGCCAGTCATACCACTGATCCATACCTGCACCGCTGTGGCAGGAGAGTTCCAGGACCTTGATCCCGGGGTTGACCTGGCGGGCAAAAGCCTTGCATTGCTCGAGGTCGAATCGCAGGTAGGGGAGCAAGTCGATCTTGTTGATTAGCATCAGGTCGGCAGCCTGGAACATGTGTGGGTATTTGAGCGGCTTGTCCTCGCCTTCGGTCACCGAAAGGACGACCACCTTGTGATCTTCGCCGAGATCGAAGGCGGCCGGGCAGACTAGGTTGCCGACATTCTCGATCATCAGGATGTCGGTAGCGTCCATTTGGAATGTTTCGATGCCGTGGCCGACCATGTGGGCGTCGAGGTGACAGCCGGCCCCCGTATTGATTTGCTTGACCGGCACGCCGGTAGCGGCAATTCGGTCGGCATCGTTGGATGTCTGTTGATCCCCTTCCAAAACCGCAAACGTCACCTGTTCTGCGAGGTCTGCCAGTGTACGCTCCAAAATCGATGTCTTGCCGGATCCCGGAGAGCTGACCAGGTTCAAGACAAAGACCTGCTGCGCAAGGAAGTGGGCGCGATTGGTTTCTGCCAGGCACTGGTTTTTGGCCAACAGATTCTCTTCGATGCGAATCGTCCGGGAGGGGGGGTCATGCACATGCTCATGTCCCGGCAGAGGTGCAGCACAGCCGCAATCGTTACACATCTCAGTCGATCTCCAATTCAGTCAGGGCCATTTCCTGCCCTTGCAGGATGTCGAGAACAAAGCCGCCGCACTCAGGGCAGCTATCGATCAGGCTTGTCATGGAACTCTCCGTGGTGCACTGACGGCAACGACCAATGGCGGGGACATGAAGAATTCCCAGGGTGGCCCCCTGCGCAAGGGTTCCTTGGCAACAAACGTCAAAAGCAAATTCCATGGCCTCGGGAATGACGCCTGAGAGAGCCCCGATTTTCACGGTAATGCTCTTGATCGCCGAGGCTCCAGCGCGGCGGGCATGTTCTTCAGCGAGCTCAATGAGATTTTGCGTCAGGCTGAGTTCGTGCAAAGTTTTTGCCAGAATAAATTATGTTCCGGAACGCCCGGACTTTCGATCATTATAATGAAAGATTTGCTCAAAAAGCACAAGGGTGAAGGCCTCGCTCTACGCGTTCAGATCTGATCGACAAAGCCTTTGTGCCTACATTCTCGCTAATTGACATTATTTTTATAGTATGATGCCGATGTTGATATTTTAGCAGTAGGCTTTGGAGGAGCGTATGAAACAGGTGCATATCAGTTGTTTTGTCCTCATACTGTTGGTGCTTTCAGCGGTGTGTTTTGCCGACAACCTGGATGAGGCTTTGAAGGCCGCCAACGTTGGTGATTATGCAAAAGCCTACCAGCTGATGCTTTTAGACGCTGAACAAGGCAATGCCATAGCGCAAACCAATGTCGGGCTCATGTGCAACGACGGGTTGGGCGTTCCGCAGGATGAAAAGAAGGCTGTCTGGTGGTACCGGTTGGCCGCTGACCAGGGGTATCCGCGGGCTCAGTACTACCTAGGGACTATGTTCGAAGAGGGCCATGGCGTGCCGCAGGATTATAAAGAAGCGGCCAAAAGTTATCGTCTGGCAGCCATTCAGGGCTATGTTAAGGCCCAATTCAAGCTTGGCCTGATGTATCTTAGAGGCCAGGGTGTCATGCAAAGCAATGAAAGCGCCTATGCATGGTGGTCTGTGGCGGCGACAAATGGGCATGAAGAAGCACTAAAATACAGAGCCAGCGCCGAGGAACAGATGACGCCCCAACAAATTGCAGCCGCCCAGCAGATCGCCAAACAAATTTGGACAGAGATCGGGCATTAACACTACCGGATCCCGAGTTGCCCACGCCGCCTCTCTTCAGAGGCGGCTTTTTCTTAAGAATAAAACGGTCTGCCCCAAATATTATGCTCGTGAGAGTTTTTCGGCACTGCTGATGCATTTACAAAAAATTAATTCCCTGAAAAGGTTAGGAGTCTTGTGTTATGCGGCGTGCCCTGGTTGTTGATGATGAACCCTTGCTGCGGCGTCAAGTCGCCGAAATCCTGGTCGGTTACGGGTTTGACGAGATCCTCGAAGCAGAAAACGGGGTCCAGGCGGTTGAGATCGCAATCCACCAGGAGGTACTGCTGGTGGTCATGGACGTTGGTATGCCTGTTATGGATGGCGTCACTGCTGCTGAAAAAATAGGCAAGGTTAAGCCGTTACCGATCGTGCTGGTCACCGCCAACACCGAGGCGGACACCATCGAGCGGGCACGCTTGGCAGGTGTCATGAATTACGTGGTCAAACCGGTCCGAGCCGAGCAGCTGTTTGCAGCCGTGGACCTGGCTATACATCAATTCGTCGAGCTCTCCAGCTTACGTGAGGAGGTGGCTAAGCTCCAGGAGACCCTTGAAGCCAGGAAGGTGATCGATCGTGCCAAAGGGGTTTTGATGAAGCGCGGCATGGCTGAACCGGAAGCCTTCCGGCGGCTTCAGAAGCTCGCTATGGACAAGCGCAAATCATTGCGTGACGTTGCCGAAGCGATTTTATTGACGGAGGACTAAGTAAAGAGACTCATTTAACGGCGGTCATAACAAGCGTTCCACGAGATGCTATACTTGTCTGCACACGACGAGTGGTTTCCCTGGAGGATATATGACCGACTCAGCAAAAATCGACTGCAAGGACCAGGCAGGGCATCACCTGCATATCTGTCAATTGAAGAAAAAGGGTTTGTCTAAGGACATTACGGCCCGTACGGACCACGCAGCTTACATATGTCACAACTGTAACGCTGCTGCCAATCATGCCGAAGATCTCTGTAATCCGAGCCCATACATCAAACGTCCATAAATCGGGGTTGACAGGGTTGCTTTGATTGCGCTAAATATAACTATAATGGTTATATAGGAAAGGAGTTGCTTATGGCTTTATGGAACTGTGTAAAGTGCGGTTATGAAAAAGAAGGCCGTTGCAAACCGAAGAAGTGCCCGGAGTGCAATGAGGCGGCTGAGTTCGTCAAACAGGCGCAATAACTGAACGAGACCAGGCGCCTGAAATCCAGGCTGCCATGCTTTATAAAGATTTAGAAAGCCCGCCAAACATTGGCGGGCTTTTTATCTTTGCGGGCGGGTTTTTGCGCAGCCAGTTAGCCTGTTGCCAGGTTCAGTTGTGGAAAAAACTTGTGCAGGCCGGAGATCTCTTGGATGCGCTGACCCTTTTCAACGGCTTCGCGCAAGGGGCCCATAAGCTGCATGTCGCCGAAAAGGGCAGCACCGACGACTTGACCATCTCTGCAGGCTAGGCCGCGGTAATTGCCGTCTTGTTGTATTTCCAAGAGACGGGTGCTGGCGTCGCTTGTCTGAATCTGACCAATACTGAAAAGATCAACATCGAGCACCTTGATGCGATTGGTCATTGGGATGACAGGAAATTCCAATGAGCAGCCAACCGCATTGGCCCCGGCGACCAGACCCTGGGCATAGCTCGCCGGCCAGATGCCGTAAACACGGCCCTGGTGCTCGGTGACGTCACCGGCGGCAAGGATGTGTTCGTCGGAAGTGAAGAGCCGGTCGTTGACGAGGATGCCTTGATGGACTTTGAGACCGCACTCGCGTGCCAGGTAACTGTTCGGACGTACGCCGGTAGCAAGAATTACCAAGTCTGCGGGAAATTCGCGGCCATCTTCGAGCCGAACCCCGCGCACGGCTTCATCGCCGGTAAATTCCTTGATCTGGATACCACATGCGATCGTCATCTGTTTGCCCTCGAGGTGGGCAAAGAGCAACGCCGCGGCAACGGGCGGCAACTGGCGTGGCAGCAGCCAGTCAAAACCTTCCAGGACGGTGACCTCGGCACCGCGCTTCTGCATGGCCCAGGCGGTTTCCAGACCAAGCAGCCCACCGCCGATACAGACGACCCGGCAGCCGGGGTGGAGGTAATCGATCACCTTGCGGGCGTTGTCTATGGTGCGCAGAACCATGATCCCCTCACGATTGGCTCCGGGGATCGGCGGGATGAAGGGGTGGGCGCCATTGGCCAGGATCAGACGGTCATAGTTGAGCCGCCTGCCGTCTCGCAGCCTAACCTTGCGCGTGTCACGTTCGATTGCATGAGCCTCGCCGGCCAGATACTCGATCTTGTGTGCATCAAACCAGGCCTGGTGCTGAATCAGCAAATCACCTTCGGCAACTTCTCCGGCTAGGTAACGGGTCAGGTTGAGCCGGTAGTATGGGAGCACTTTTTCACGCGAGACCAAGGTTATGCTCACTTCGGCAGATTGCCGGCGGGCCTCTTCCGCAGCTGTCAGGCCAGCAATCCCGGCACCGAGTATGAGGATTTCGCGAACATCGGCAGAAACTGCCTTTGATTCAGTTGCTGCGTAAGGGTGAAAAAGCGCAGTTGCGGCACCGCAGATCGGGCAGAATGGGGGTGGCTCAGCGCCATAAGTGATGTGGTCGCAAATGCTGCATTGCCACGAGTCTACAGCAGGTTTTGGTGCCGCCGATGACGTGATCTCCAGTGTCGAAAAATGGCTGGCATCTGCTCCACAGACCGGGCAGAAAGCGGGTGCTTCCTGGCCGTTATGAATGTAACCACAGAGTTCGCACTTCCAGGTTTTTGTCATGGATTAACCCGCAAATAAAAGGACCCGCCTGTTCAGAGGACGTTGCAGGCACAGGGATGTGACCAAAATGTTGGCACGTCAATTAGTGCTTGCGGAAAGAGGACTGCCAGAGGGTCGGTTCAACTTCGGCGCTGAACCTTGCAACGAATTCGGCATGCTCTTCCGGTGTAAGGTGCACGCTTCCGGTAATCAAATCAACGTTTCTGAAGTTTTTGGTCACCAGTAGTTCATACATCCATTCCGCATCTTTCTTGTTGCGCAGACACTGCCCAATCAGGTGGCTGACGTGGTCGTCACCAATATTCATCCGGTATCTCATCGTCTCCTCCTTTGCCGTCGTTGCAATCGTGAGCGTGTAGTATTATTCATTTTAAACCCTTTTGCGGCCTGCGCAATGTCGCCTGGAATGGTATCATCTTTTGCTGCCGGGAGGATGTCTTGCAAGGAAATAATAAATATTTGTCACGAGTTGCCTTCTGGTTGGTCCCGCGGCGTCAGCAGCGGCAAAAACTCCAGACTCTCATCCTGGCGTTAGCGGAGCGTTTCTCCGCGCCGGTTTTTGTGCCGCACGTTACGTTTTATTCCTGTCGTCGGTCCGAGCAACAGCACGAGCTAGCTGTCATGGCTGCCCTTGCAGGAAGCTGCCCGGCGGTAACTCTCGGTACGGTGGGCATTGCCGGAAAAGACCGCCTGACGCAGGCCCTTTTTGTCGAATTAACGGCAGATCCGGTGATAAGAAACCTTCACCTGGCACTCCACGGCTCGCTACCCCATCCTTGCGGGTATGATCTCACCCCTCATTTGAGCCTGCTGTATCAACGGTTGCCAACGGCCGTACGGGAGGAACTGGTCCGTGCGACCACACTCCCCTGGCAAGTTCTCCACTTCGATGAACTCTGGGCAGTGGCCATCCCCGAACAACTGGAGACACTCGATGACTGTGCCGGCTGGCAACCCCTGGTGACCTGTCGACTTGCTTCCGCGCCGTTTGTCGATACGATTGATAATTGAAAATCAAATTACAGATTTCTGTTGAGTCAGGAGACCGCGATGGTGCACGAAAAGATCGAGATTATCAAAGGCGACATCACCAGCCTCGAGGTCGATGCGATCGTCAATGCCGCCAACCAGAGCCTGCTTGGTGGCGGTGGTGTGGATGGTGCCATTCACCGCGCCGCTGGCCCGCAACTGTTGGAAGAGTGTCGCGCATTGGGCGGCTGCCCGACGGGAGAAGCCAAAATG